>Ga0209503_10000784_pt1 | contig 17495 bp, 16 predicted proteins | sample SouAtlMetagenome_2_FD_187448 | JGI IMG/M metagenome (GOLD analysis project Ga0209503, IMG submission 187448) | Marine eukaryotic phytoplankton communities from Atlantic Ocean - South Atlantic ANT15 Metagenome (SPAdes) (version 2) | ecosystem: Environmental > Aquatic > Marine > Oceanic | place... | reverse complement strand
CCGCCGCCCCCGCCGCCCCCGCCGCCGCCCTCGCCGCCGCCCCAACCCCCGCCGAGCCCCCCCCCGCCCTCGCCGCCCATACCCTCGCCGCCGCCGTCGCCGCCGCCGCCGTCGCCGCCGCCCTCGCCCCCGCCGCCGGCACCTCCTCCGAGTCCGCCGCCATCCGTGCCGCCCGACGTGCGCTTTGCGCTCTCGCCCAACGACCCGGACACCGACGTCGACCAGACGGCGTACATGTACCACAACGAGCCGTACACGTTCACCTACTCCTCCACGACCTCGGGTCACGATCTCGACACGTACGACTACCTCTTCTTCATCCCGGCGTCCTCGGCCACGTGCCCCGCGATCGTGCCCGACGCCAACGGCGGCTTCCTCGATGCCAACCATCAGGTCACCGTGCAGCTGTCGGCCGAGGTGAGCCCCTACGTGCTGTGCATGCGCGAGGGCCTCGACGGCAGCGCGCCCACGCGGCGGCATGCGCACCTCACCGCGATCGTGACGCACCGCCCGCCCGCGTCGCCGCCCAACCCCTCGCCGCCGCCCGCGCCGCCGCCCTTCCCGCCGCCCCCGAGCCCGCCGCCGGCGCCGCCCTCACCGCCGAGCCCGCCGCCGCGGACGCCGCCGCCGAGCCCACCGCCCTTCCCACCGCCGCCGCCGCCGCCCTCGCCGCCGCCGCTTTACAACGAGGCGCTCTGCTACGCGGCGGGGCACGACAACATGTCGCACAACGGCACGATGCTCGAGGGCATCGCCAGCACCATCGGGTTCACTGAGGCGGGCCACCGGTGCCTGCAGCTGCCCAACTGCGCCGCCGTCGTCGTGTCCAACTTCGAGGCCGACCACGCGGAGCGGCGCTACGTGCTGCGCGGCGCCGGCTCGCTCGTGCCGCTCGCGGGCTACCACACCGTGCTGCGCACCGAGACGGAGTGCACGCCGCCGCCGAGCCCGCCGCCGCCGTCGCCCCCGCCCCGCCCGCCGCCACCGCCGCCTTCGCCGCCACCGCCCTTGCCGCCGACCTCGCCGCCGCCGCTCTACGACGAGGCGACCTGCTACGCGGCCGCGCAGGAGAACACCACGCACAACGGCACGGCGCTCGAGGGCTTCAGCAGCGACGCGGGCTTCACGATCGCCGGGCACATGTGCCTGCAGCGGCCGGACTGCGCCGCCGTCGTCGTCTCCAACTTTGACGCCAATCACGGCGCGCTGCGCTACGTGCTCCACGGCCACGACGGCACCTTTGCGCCGCTCGTGGGCTCGCGCGCGGTCGGGCGCGCGGCCAACGCGTGCCAGCCGCCGCCGTCGCCGCCGCCGCCGTCGCCGCCGCCGCCCGTCTCGGCGTTGTGCATCCAGGGCTACTGGCCGCTCTTCCTCACCGAGGCCGAGGCCGTGGCGGTTGCGCCGGCCTACCCCGGCGCCGGCCGGCGCCTGTCGGAGCCGACCGCGTTCACCGTCTCCGGCGGCGGCTTCACCTCGCCCTACTACACCTTCAGCCCGGCGCTGCCGAGCGACCTGATGCCCGGCGTCACGTACACCTTCACCGCCGGCGGCATCAGCGCGTCCCACCCGTTCCGCGTGGGCACGGCGCGGGGCACCACGCCCGCGTGGGTCACCGGCACGACAACGGGCCTGACCGGCACGGGCGGCACGATCACCGTGGCGGTCCCCTCCGCGTACTCGGGCAGCGTCTTCCTCTACTGCAACGTCCACCCGAGCATGACGCTCGTCGTGCCCACGACGCCCTCGCCGCCGCCGCCGTTCCCCCCGCCCAGCCCACCACCGCCGAACCCGTCTCCCGCTCCGCCCTCGCCCCCACCACCCTCGCCGCCGCCGGGGCCCTCCTCGCCGCCCCCTTCCCCGGCGGCGCCGCCGCCACCACCACCGCCCTCGCCGCCGCCCTACCTGACGCCGACGTTCAGCGTCTCCGGTGGGTCGATCGGCGATCCGTACTTTACCTTCACCCCGACGCTTCCAAACGCGTTCGTCGCCGGCCGAAACTACACATTTGTCGCCGACGGCATCGTCTCGGCGTACCCGTTTTCGGTGGGAACAGACATCGGCATGGCGCCCGGGTGGATCACCGGCAGCGGCAGGGGGGGCATGTCTGGCACGGGCGACACGATCACGGCGGCCCTGCCGCTCGAGTACGCTGGCGCAAATCTCGTGCTCTACACCTTGACCCACACGCACATGCGTTTCATCCTGCCGATCGTCGACGCGTCGCCGCCGCCGCCGCCGCCGCCGGTTCCAAACCCGCCCCTGCCGAGCCCGCCGCCGCCCTCGCCGCCGCGGCCGCCCTCAGCGCCGCCGCCCTTGCCCTCCCCGCCGCCGCCGAGCCCCAGCCCGCCGCCACCCCTGCCGCCGCCGATGCCGCCGCCGCCGCCGCCCTCGCCGCCGCCGCCGCTGGCGCCCATCTACGCGCACACGCACGCCTTCTACGGCATCACGTACCACATGCCCGAGGGCTTCCCGGGCGCGCAGCACGGCGGCAGCTGCCCGGACTTTGCGAGCGCGCTCTCGCCGCCGAACCCGCCGCCCTCGCCGCCGCCGCCCTCGCCGCCGCCCCCCACGCCGCCGCCGCCGTTGCCGCCGCCGCCCCCGTCGCCGCCCTCGCCCCCCAGCACGCCGCCAATCTACGGCGACGTGTGCTACAGCGCGCCGCACGTCAACATGACGTACACGGGGCTGCGCCTCAAGGGCTTCAGCGGCGACATCGGCATGACCGAGGCCGGGCACCAGTGCATCCTGCACCCCGACTGCAAGGCCGTCGAGGAGTCCGATTTCGACAACCACGACCACGTGCTGCGCTACGTGCTGCGCGGCGAGGGCACGCTCCTGGCGCACCCGGGGTCGATCACGATCGTGCGCACGGCCAACCCGTGCAACGACCCGCCGCCCGCGCCGCCGCCGTCCCTGCCGGTGGTGGCCGTCGGCCTGTCGCAGGCCACCGACACGCCCAAGGAGAAGCGCGACGACGCGCCGTGGATCGTGCTGCTCATCATCGCGGCGATCGCGCTGCCCGTGCTCTTCTTCGTGCTTGTGCGCCGCAGGGAGCACCACCAGCAGGAGCAGCCGGCGCCCCGTCAGGAGAGCGCCCCCGGCTACGCCCGCGTCAACGCCAACGACCAGCGGCTCGTCGCGCGCGGCTACGCGATTCCCAGCGCGACCGTCGCGATCGACCCGCGCCGTCTCGCGTACGTGGAGCGGCGCAGCTACCGGACCACACGCGCCAACGCAGACGTCATGCACCGGCTGGTCCCCTAGACGCGCGCTAGAACCGTATGCGCGTGAGTATTAACTGTTTTGAGAGAAGGGTCCCCACGAGCGCCATGGCGCAATGCATGCCCCGTCCGCGCGCGCACATCGTCGTGCTCGACAAGCCCGAGCACAGCGTCTTCGACCCCAGCTGCGTCGTGCGCGAGATCCTTCCCGACCTGTACTGGGGCTCGGCGCGCGGCAAGCGCCGGCCGGAGCGCTCGCTCGCCTGGATGGCCGACGCGCTCGACCGCTTCTTCGTCTTCCCCTCGCGCAACGCCACGGGCATCATCAACCTGGACAACCAGGCGCTCATGGCACAGGAGGCGCGCGACGCGCACCAACTGGGTCGGTGGGCCAGCGACACCATCCGCCGCGCCCTGCGCGCCGGATGCGGCAACCCCACCATCTTTGAGGAGACGGCGCTACCGCTGCTGTGCGACTGCTCCTTCCGCGGCTCCGTCGACGACCTGGTCGCCTTCCTGACCACGCTCGAGAGGGAGGCCGTCTTCATCTACGTTGCGGGGACGGACGCGTGCGCCAAGGGCGCGCTCGAGGAGGCGAACCGGTTTTTAGACGCGTACGAAACACAGACCCTACCGCGACACGCGCGGAGCGCGGTCACGCGGACCATGATGCGACACCGGCACAACTGGGGCGGCAGCGTCATCCTCGCGGCCTGTGGCCTGGCCATGCTCTGGCACACGTGGAACGAGATGCGCGACGAGTCGCGCGTGCGCCTCGGCATCATGGAGGCAGAGACGCCAGCGCCTTGTCCACCTCCGCCATGATCGTCGTTGCGCGCGACGGCCGGGCCGCGTGTATGCGCAGCGCGGGCGCGCCCGCGAGCGGCGACGGCGCGGACGCGTGCGTGAAGATGCCCGCGCGCATGGCCTCCTGCGGATCGACCGCGACGAGGCGCGCGCCGCTCTCAAAGAGCGCGGTGGCCTCCGCCGCGAGCACGGGCTTGGCCCCGCGCGTGTCCACGCGCTTGAGCGACTTGACGCGCCGGTCGCCGCTCACGATCGCGAGGAGGACCGGTTGAGTGAGGTGGGCCCCCAAAAACTCGAGCTGGTCGGCAAACGTCAGCTGCGCGACCCGATCGTCCTTGCTGCCCTCCGGTTGGCTTGGCGCGCGCGACAGCAGCGCCCGCACCACCGCGTCAGCGTCCTCACCGGGCTCCAGCAGCCGCCGCGCGAGCTCGACGGCCAGCCCCGTCGCCCCGTTGGCCGTCAGTCCCACGTGCTCGTACTGCGGGAACTTGGTAGGCCCCACGTCCTTGGTCCAGAGCTCGTGCAGGTCGTTCACCACGCGGCCGGCCCGATCCATTGCGATGGCGTTGGCAAGGGCGGTTGGTGGCGGCGGTGGCGCGGTAAAAAACCGTTGCGCTCGTCCCCACCGTCCCGTGACGAGCATACAAGAGGCGCGTCCCGATGGATGCCCCGATGATCCCGCCCGATGCCACCACTGCCAAGACGCCACCCGCCAAGAAGCCCCCCGCCAAGAAGGGCAAGTGGGCCAAGAAGCCCGAGCCGCCGCCGCCGCCTCCGCCGGAGGTGTGGCCCGAGCGCGTGCTCAACCTGGTCTACGTGGGCCACCGGCCCAAGCGCGGCGACTTCTACCCGGACGAGGGCGAGCCACCCGCTCGCCTGGCCCTGCTGCGCATCAGCGAGCTGCCCGAGTGGATGCAGGACATCATCGACGCCGAGTACAACGAGGTGGTGGACGACGAGGAGCTCCCGAGCGACGACGAGGGCTCCGGTCGGTCCTTCGGGCACGACTTCAACGACGCCGGTGGGCTCGACATCGAGTGGAAGAGTCCGGGCGATGCCGCGTCCTGGTTTAGGGATTACATGCCCTGCCGCGATCGCGATCGCATGCTCAAGATGGTCACATCGTCGGACATCGAGATGAGCTGGCACGCGGTCAACGCGCTCATGAAGATTGACCCGAAAAAGAACGACGAGGAGGACGGGCTTCAGACCAAGCGGTGGTGCGAGTTGGAGAAGGTTGCGTTGAAGAAGGCACTGAGGTCCGCAGCCTACGAGATGTTTGCCCCCGATGTCGTTCGTAACGTCGACCATTACCTTGACGCGCAAACGTTGCACTATCTCGGCAAGGAAAAGCGTGGCGTGGACGCGGTCGCCACCATCACGATCCACTTGGACGAGTGGGTCGAGTGAGATGTCCGACGGCGCCACGGCTGCCACCGACGCGCCGCCACTGGACGCCAAGAAGGAGGAGACGAAGAAGAAGAAGAAGAAGAAGAAGCGGCCGCGGCCGCCGCCGGAGGCCTACGAAAAGTGCATGCACTGCGGCTGCCCGTGGGAGATCGACGAGGAGGAGTGGCCCGAGGTGGACACCACCGAGCTGCCCCACAGCTGGTACAAGCACCGGTGGGCCCGGGGGGTTAGGGACACGTTCAGCGACGATCACGAGTGGGCGGTCGAGGAGCTCAAGGAATACATCAAGCGGGACCTGGACGAGGCGATCGACGACTTCTTCAACGAGGTGAACACGCACGGCGAGAACCACAAGGGCAAGCTGCTGTGCTTTGGCAACACGCTCAAGGAGATGATCAACTTCCGGCTGTACGACGATGAGGACCACGAGCAGTTTGGGGAGTGCGGCATGTGCTTCGACGGCGCGTGCGGCAACCGCGACTACCGGCACCACCCCGACAAGCGGGTCCGCCGGCAGACCAACTGCGACTGGCCCAGCTCCTCGGGGGACGAGCCGGGGTTTTAGGCGCGTGTTTTGTTTCTTTTAAAAAAATACCAACTCATCATCATACGCGAAACCACCGAATCTTGGAGCCCGTGCCCGCCGTGAGCGTGACCGGGGGCAGGGTCGCCTTGGGCGCGGGCGCCTTGGGCGCGGGCGCCGCCAGCTTGGTGGCCGGCGGCGGCTCGTCCTCCTCGTCGTCGCCGTCGACGCCGGTGTGGTCCTCGGCGCGGTGCGCCTCCTCGAGGCAGCACAGCCCGATGCCACACAGGAAGAGCAGCACGCCGATGAACACGGCCACCAGGTTGGCGTTCTCGGAGTCGGTGAACTGCGCCCACGAGGCGCCAATGGCGAGGAGGACGAGGCCGCCCACCACAAAGAGCCACGGCACGAGGAGGAGGAGCGTCTCAAACCACCCCATGCTCGGGAGCCGCCGCCACCCTTCCCTATCTTGCACGCACCGATTCGGGTGAAATTCAAACCCCAAAACACCTAGCGCGTCGCGCCGCCCCGCTGGGCCGGCTCGAGGTCCAGCGCCAGCTCGATGAGCCGGAGCTGCGCCCGGGCGATGCTCGCCTCCTCCGCGCCCTCACCTGGTAGCTCGCGCTCGCGCTGCCGTTCGCGATCGAGCTCGCGGCGCAGCTTGTGCTGGACGCTCGAGGGGCTGCGGTGCATCGACTTGCCGATGACGGTCCACTTGGGACCGAAGACCTCCAGGTGAAGCAGCAGCGACTGGTACTCGCGCTCGGTCCACGGGCACCTCTTTGGTTGCTCGGGAAACGTCAACCTTACACTGACCATGATGTTGATACACGCGCTCACGCACACACACGCATCACACCTCCTACCACAACACGCTCCCATCGGCCCGTTATCCGAGTCTTTGGTTGTTCAACGGTGCGCGCACGCCGGTGGGGCGCAGCTCGACCTGCTGCTGCGCCGGCGCTCCGGAGCGCCGGCGCAGCGCCTCGTCCTGCGTGAGCAGCAGCATGATGCCGAAGCAGCAGAAGCAGGCGGCGATGCAGGTGAGCACGATGCCCACCACGAGCGCCGTGTGGTTTCGCTCGGTGTTCGGCGGCGGCGACGGTGGTGGCGGCGGCACCGAGGGCGGCGGCGGCGGCGGCGGCGGCCGGGGCGGCGGGCTCGGGGGCGAGATCGGGTGCGGCGGCATGGGCGGCGGCCGGGGCGAGGGCGGCGTCGTCGGGGGCGGCGGCGGGCTCGGCGGGTGCGAGGGCGGCGAGCGGTCCCACCAGTTGCCGAGCAGCGGCGGCGCCGCGCCGACGCTCGCCACGAGCAGCGCTGTCAACACCGCACCCCGCCACATGTCACGCTCTCGCCGTCCACACTTGGTGGCGCACGCCGCGGACATTATTGCAAGTGCCAACTTGAGGTGGGCCACGTACGAGCCTTCCCTTGGCATCCAGAGGCCTGGGGGTGTACCACTCTTGGCGATCCCCTCACTCCCCTCACTCATGTCCGAGGGAGAGTTGGCGCATCCGCATACGAATTCAACGAGGCTCCTGGGAAATGGGAACTTTGGTTGGCAATGTGGAGACCCACGTTCCCATTCCCTATGAAGGCCTTGGCGATGTGGGGTCCGGCGTCGAATTTTCGAGGTGTGCCAACACACAATGTCGAGATAGTGAAGTGTGCCAACTCGTTCTGCGAAGGGTCTGGAATCCTAGTTGGCGCGAGCGGCCCCACCGGCCCCACCCTGCCCCGACTGGTGAGAACGGGAGTTGGCAAACAGACAAGGAGGCGTTGACGGGTGTTGGCGATCAGATAGGAACAGATAGGAACAGATAGCTATTTGCGAATCCCCAGGGTCGGCTGTCCTGTTGCTATTCGGCCGGGGCCCGGCTGGCCGCAATCGGATCACAGCCCGATCTCGGGGTGGGTGCAGACCCAGACTAGTGACTTGGCGAGATCGCTGCGAGATCCGATTGCGGCCAGCCGGGCTCCGGGCGAATAGCAACAGGACAGCCACCTCCGGGGATTCGCAAATAGCTATCTGTTCCTATCTGTTCCTATTTTTATTGGGTAATAACCAGCCAACCAACCACACACACACACACACACACACACACACGCCACCACGCCACCACGCTACACGCCATCAGTGTACGGAACGGCGACGAGCGTGTCGCCGGGCTGGACGCCGCACGCGGCGAGGCTCTTGTCGGTTGAGATGAGCTGGCCCTTGTGCGTCCACGAGAGGTTTGGCAGGACGTGGTGCTCTTGGCAGTCGCGCCAGTGGTCGGTGCGCACCTCCGCAATGTGCGCCTTGACTACCGTAAAGGAGTCCTCGAGGCAGACGTAGAAGACGTGCACGTAATGCGTGGGGGGAAACACCCCCGCACCCGACAGGTTGTCGACAAACCGGAGCGGCACGAGTGTCACCGGCTCTGGCGTCCGTCCGGGGAGGAAGGGCAGCACGCGCGCGCGGAGCAGCCGCGACAGGTACTCGGTCCAAAAGCGGTGGGCCTCCGGGTTGTCGGCGCACTCGGCGCGGGCCTGCTTGGCCAGGCGGATCGCCTGGTCGTAGCCGCTGCCCCAGCGCCACATTGGCGTTGGCGATTCCTTGGCGGCCGTGGCGGTAGCGAGCTGGAGGATGGTCGTCATGGTCACACGCACACGCCCACACACAACACAAAATACTGCATGGGAGGGTAGTCGAGCGTGCACTCGGGCCGCGCCTCGCGCGCCACGTGCAGCGGCACGCGGTCGAGCGCCACGATGCGCTGGAGCTCCAAGCCATTCCGGCGCGCGAGCGAGATCCACTCGGCGGTCGACCGGTAGGTCGCCCACGGGTCGTGCGCGCGGTAGGAGTCGACGACGCTGCGCGACGCGCGCCGGTCGAGCACGTCCTCCGCCACGATGACGTACCGGCGCGCGACGCGCGCCGCCTCGCCGAGCAGCTGCAGCGCGTGCTCGGCCGCGTGGTGCAGCACCGTCTCGAGCAGCACCGTGTGGAAGCGGCTGGCGCGGTACGGCAGCGACGTGCCCGCCGCGTACACCTCGCAGCCCACGTGCGGGTGGATGTTGATGCACCGCGCGCGCCGCGCCGCGTCCTTGTACTGGCCAAAGCCGCCCACGTCCAGCAGCGACTCCGGGTTGGCGGCCGCGATGAGCTCGCGCATCAGCTTCCAGCGGCCGGGCAGCCCCGGCGCCCTGTACAGCGTCACAGACGCCCCAAAGGCGCGCAGCTGCGCGACGGCCCAGTCGGCCGCGTCGGGCGACTTGGCCCACTGCAGCGTAAGGTTTTGGTAGACCACGCCGCCGCACGCCGACATGGCGCGGTCAACGGGTGGCGCCCCTCCGCTCGGCGGCGGCAGTGCCCACTAGCGCGCGCATCTTTTCAAAATTCTTAAAAGAAAACAACAATGCTACCGGTGCACGCGACCAGGACGTTTGCTCTACATCTGCCGCCCAAACACGTCCATCCGGGACCGGTTGCCGTTGAAGTCCATGACGGTGATGAGGCGCTTGCAGCGCTCCTCCGAGATGCCGTGGTACTGCAACTCGGTGGCAAGCGCCATGCGGTCGTTGATGTGCACCGCCACGCTGGAGTCGCGCAGCACGTTGAGGATGTGCCCAAAGTGCTTGCCGTCGCGATCGATGAAAACCTCACCGTCCTCGTTGGTGTGCAGCTCGTGCCGACCGCTGAACATGGAGCCGAGCATCGAGTCGTCGCCGTCCGCCGTGAGCGTCGTGAGCGTCGTCTCGTACTTGACGCCACCCACGTTGAGCTTCACGCGCCCCTTGAACTTGTCGAGCGCACCCTCAACGGCAACCTTGGTCTCCGCAAACTTGGCCTTGGACGCCTCGAGCTCGTCGGTCTGGGCGCGCAGCTTTGCCTCGATGCGCTGGGCCGCCTGCACGATCTTCTCGTAGCTGGCTTTCAGGGAAGTCATTGAGTTCTTGAGGATCACCAAATCGTCGAGGGTCGGAACCGGCATGTCGCCGAACGCCGCGCCCGCGACGGGCGCCGCGAAAGTGTAGCCGTGGTCCGGGCAGGGCGCAGCGCGTTGAGCAACCCGCGGCGTGTTGAAGCCGCCACCACGGACGGGCGGACCCCGGTCGACGTTTGACATGTGGCGTTCGAGAGGGCACGGGGCTGGCGGGGTTGGCAGGGTAGGCGCGCTAGCGCCGGTAGCCTTTGTGGCTATGCACACCGTGCGAAACGCGTGCGGCCATGGGAGAGATGGTCAGGTGGGACAACTGCGTCTTCCAGTCAATCGAGCGTCAGGACCAGCTGATCTTTGCGCTACTGGGCGGCACGGTGGCGCACCTCGGCGCGCGCTGCCGCCTCTGGGACGCGTACACGGGCCTGTGCGGCTGCGGCGCGCCGGAGGCGCTCATGGGCCGCAACCACACCGTCGTCGAGATGGGTGCAAACGACGGCTTGCACATGAGCAACTCGTATTTTTTCAGCAAGACGCTCGGCTGGCGCGCGCTGCTCATCGAGGGCAACCCCGACGTGTACAGGCGCATCGCCAAGCACCGGCCCGAGGCCGAGCACGTCAACGCCCTCGTGGGCAACCCCAAGCACTTCCCACCCGACGGGAGCGCGCCCTTCTACTCCTTTTACCGGCCAGGGAACACCGAAAAGCACAACACCGCGCTCGACTGGGAGACGGGGCTCAGCGGCATCCCAAGCCCCAACTCCAGCACCGTGGCGCTCCGCAGCAAGGCGGACGCGCAGCGCGCGGCCGCGCGCTTTGGCGTTGAGTTTCGGCAGCACCGGCTCGACGTGCGCCGCTTCTCGACGCTGCTCAGCACGCGCGGCATCGGGAAGATCGACGTGCTCTTCCTCGACGTCGAGGGCGCGGAGCTGAGCGTCCTTCAGACGCTCAACTTTCAGAAGAACCCGGTGCGGTTCCTCGTGGTCGAGCGGCCTACGCCGGCGGTCGGGCGACTGCTCCAGGCGCGTGGCTACGACGACCTGCGCTTCACGTACGACTCTGGAGGCGACCGCGTGTACCACAACGGGTTGTATTTCTAGTCGCTAGCCTAAACGATTGGGTTTTGGATTACGCGGTCATCCGGAGCCCATGTGCCCCCTTCCACCCACGCTGCGCTACGAGCCGAGCGCCTGGGAGTCGGCATGGCGCCTGGAGCACGCGCCGCGCATCCAGAGCGACCGGTCGCGCAGCTGGGAGCAGGGGTGCGAGGCGATGCGCCGTGAGCCGGCCACCACCGTGGAGGCGTGGCTCGAGTTTGTGCGGCTGCGACGGCGCGCGTGGCGCGGTGCGCCGCTGCCGGAGCCGTCGCGCGCGGCGACGCGCGCGCTGTCCTTCCACGCGCTCGTGGACCCCTGTACCAACCAGACGCTCGCGCGCCTGCCGATCGAGCCGCTCGTCGGCTACTTGAGGCACCCGGAGGCGCACTGCATGGTCAAGAGCCGCTACGGCTACTGGGCCGTGCAGCAAAGCAAGGGCTACCTCCTCCCGGCCTGGTACCAGGAGGCGTGGCCGAGCATGGCTCGGCGCACGCCGGCCTTTCTCTTTGACCTCGGCGCGTCCACGTACGCCAAGGGCTTGGGCGGCGCCTCCACCAAGTGGTTTGTCGACGAGTACCGCGCGCGCGGCATCGACTTCCACCACATCTACGCGTGGGAGGCCAAGTTCCATACGGACGCCGACATCTACGGCGCGATGCCCTTTGCGATCGTCGACCGCACCTCCTACTACAACCTGCCCGTCGACGCACAGCCGGGGGCCAAGCACAACCCGTGGCGCACGCTGCGCGCCGTCGCGACGCCCAGGGACTTTGTGGTGGTCAAGATCGACATTGACAACTCCTCCGTTGAGGAGCCGCTCGTGACGCAGCTGCTTGAGGACCGCTCGCTCGCGCGCCTCGTGGACGAGATTTTTTTCGAGCACCATGTGCGCGGTACGCCTATGTGGTCGTGCTGCTGGCGGCAGAACACCGTCACGACGCACACACTCGTGCACTCGTACGACGTCTTTACTCGGCTGCGCCAAATGGGCATTCGCGCGCACTCGTGGGTGTAAACTCGTGTAACCGTTTTGAATATCAAACCTACCGCGTGGGCGAGCCGAGCGCGCTCAGGCGCGCGCGGTCCGCGGCCACGCGCGAGTACGCGCGCTTGGGCGTGAGCGCCGCGAGCGTGCCGTTTTGCTGCCGCACGTCGTAGAAGCCGAGGGCTTTAGTGTACTCGGCGTAGCGGTACGCAGTGGCACCACCCGTCGGCGCGTAGTCGTGCAGCAGCGCGATGGGCCGCGCGGGTGGCTTGGACAGGTAGGGCAGGACCTCCAGCAGGCACGCGAGGCGGAAGCGGCCGTCGACGAGCGCGACGTCCACCCGGTGCGACGGGAGGCGGTTGGCGAGCGCGACGTACCCGAGCGCGCGCCCGCGGTCGCCCGGTTTGAAGCGCTTAGGATGCCCGAGCAGGCCCGTCACGCCGATGTCGCCGTGCACCAGCTGCAGCCGCCCGGTCCGCTCGGCCGCGCGCACGAGCGGCGTGCGCGCGTACAGGTGGTCGATCCACCGTGGACTGCTCTCGATTGCGACCGCGCGGAAGGTGGACGGCACGGCGCCCGTGAGGATGAGCTGCGCCACGAGCTCGGTGCTGCCGCCGGTGCCCCACTCCAAGTAGGTGCGCACCGTCGGCCGCAGCAGCGCGCCGAGGAACAATGCGCCCTCGGCGCGGCTCATGCCGATCGTGGCGTTGGGCTCTCGTGTAAGCGGCAGCCCGCGCCGTGCGAGCAACCAGTCGATGGACGTGAGCACCATTCGGAAACAGGATGAAAGTCGTGTTAACAAAACGCACGCACACACGCACACACGCACACACACACACACACCGTCTCTAGCGCCCGGTCCTCCCCAACCCCCACCACACCCTCGGAAGCTGCTTAGCCCCAGTTCGACTCGTCGATGAGGATGGTCGCGACGGGGCGCACGCCGATGCCGCTCAAGCGGTAGCTCTCGAGCTGCCGCTTGGTGAGCGCGCGCTTCGTCAGCTCGTTGGGCTCGAACAGCGTCTGGAAGCGCTCGGCGAGCACCTCCCCGACGTCGTCGGTGTTGTCGGCGTACCACTCCTCCGCCGTCGCCTCGTGCTTCTCGAGGTCCGCTGGGTCCACGAGCTCGAGGTCGTGGAGCACCTTCATCAGGACCTCCTCGGAGCAGGAGCTGAGCCTGTCCTGCGCCCACTCCACAGCCGTGTCGATCTCCTGCCACTCGAAACCGGGGCCGCCGAGCGTGCTGTACGCCTCCTTGAGCACCTTGTTGACCTTCTTCTTCTTCTCGTCGGAGGGGTCGTCAAAGTGGTCCATCGTGTCCGCAAACCCGCTCTCGTGCTCCTTGAGCAGCAGCGCGAGCCAGCGCGGCACGCCGATCTCGGCGCCCGCCCCGCCCGGGATCACCGTGCCGTTGAGGGGCAGGTGGACAAAGGTGCCGTCCGGAGCGCTGTCAACGCTGATGTGCAGCACGGTGACCACCCGCGGCGACTTGACGCGGAACTCGCGGTGCATCCAGTCGTGCAGCACCTCTATCGCCTTCTCGTCCTTCTGCAGCTCGTCGATGATGAACTGCGCCTTGCCCTGCTTGATGCACTGCCGCACCACCGCGTCCGCCGCCTGCTCCTCGAGCGACTTGACCTCCTTCTCGCACCACATGGGCGACTTGGGCGACTTGGGCGCCTTGGCGCCACCGCTGGCGGCGGTGGCGGTGGACTTCTTCTTCTCGATGGCGGGCTTGGGCATGGTGTCGGAGCACAGAGGGCGCGCTGGTCTGCCCCTGGGAGAGCCCCGGCTAGGTGTGATGCTGGCGGCGCTGGCGCGCCCGCCTGGCGCGAGCGCCAGGCGTCAACCCCCAACCCGGCGCCACCGCCGCCAGTGTCACACCTCGTGGGCGCTTGGAGGAGGGCAGACCCCAGAGAAACAGTACACTCCCCCCCTACCCCCATTTCCTGGCGCGCGCACCTGCCCCACCCCGCCGCCACCGGCGCCACCCAGCGCCACTCACCGCCAACCACGCCAACCACCCAGGCTCGCAGCCACGATCATGATGTCCCGTCGCGACCGCAACCTCACCTCGACCTTCTCGACTCGGCACAAGGCCACGCCGCCTGTCCTCGAGGCATCGTTGAAGGCGCAGCTCAAGACCCTCGCGGAGTCCAATGTCTACACCATCAAGCCCTTCATGCAGGGCGGCAAGCTGTCGGACCTCGCCGCCTTCGGCGCGCGCAACTCCGCCGCGGCCGGCTTCCTGCTTCACCGCATCTTCGACGACGCCTTCCTCAGCTCCAACGACATCGCCTTCGTCGGCATGCCGGAGATGTGCGCGGCCTTCCGCACGAGCACGTACACGCTCCTCGTGCAGATCAAGGTGAGCAACACCAAGACCCTGACGGCGAGCTTCGACTCCGACACCAAGTTCGTGCAGAAGAAGGAGGGCGGGAGCACCACCAAGTCCTACACGCAGTCGACCGGCTACGGCGTCGAGTTCGACTGCGTCGTCGAGTGGACGCTCCGGCCCGCGACCGCCGGCGCCGGGCCCAAGTACGAGGCCAAGTGGAAGGACCACGTGATGGTCGAGCCCAAGAAGTCGCAGCACTTCCCGTTCAACATCGTCACGCCCGACCCGACGGAGTTCAACATCGGCGAGGTGCTCAACCTGCTGCACGCGCGCGAGTCGAGGGACTGCGCCGACCTGGGCATCCCCGAGAGCGGCGGCACCTTCCCGCGGCGCAACCCGCGCGTGCAGGCGATCGAGGCGGCGCTCCAGGAGTGCAAGCGCCTGACCGACTACCACCTGGGCTTCCTGAGCAAGTGGTTTGCCGGCGCGACGACGCGCAACTCGCGGCTCGACCTGCCGTGGTCGCTCTCGCGGTGGGAGCGCAACAACGTCGACAACGGCAGCATCCCGGGACCGGCCGAGGTCTTCGGCGCGGACCTCGCGGAGGTCCTGCGCGAGCACCACGAGAAGGAGAACGACCTGCGCATCGTCGGGCTCGGCGCGTCGGCCGACCTGCTGCAGACGCTGACGCTGCTCCGCTCCTACTGCGCGCACTTCCTCGCGTGCTACGAGAGCATCGACCACGTGATGGTGCGCTCCTTCCTGCAGGGCGTCGGCGCGCACAACGCGATCCTCTTTGAGGAGTACAAGTCGCTCGACGGGCTGCTCATGAAGATCGGCAAGCACCAGATGCAGTGCGCCGGCTTCAAGCCCAAGGCGGTGGGCCTGCGCACGCCGGGCTGCTCGCTCAGCATCCAGATCGAGCTGCCCGAGAAGCGCGGCTACTTCCAGCCGCTCGAGGCGCTGCCGTGCGTGGACGACGAGCACACGGGCATGCTGTGCTTCGACGGGGCGACCGAGGACGGCATCCCGACCGTCGGCACGAGCACGCGCTACGTGTTCCAGGTCCCCGTCGAGTCGGCGATCCTCGAGGCCTCCAGCGAGGCGGAGCGCCCCACGCTGCGCATGGACGGCTTCACCGACTTTGAGAACAGGCCGGTGGTGGTGGCCATCGGCTCTCCCGACGGCGCGAAGTCGTACGTGCGCACCGCCTTCCTCTTTGTGGACATGTGGTACCTGCGGTACGCGCTCTCTGTGAGCTTCATCCCGTCCAACGCGGCCTTCGACGAGGCGACCGCCGCGCTGCCGCCCGAGATGGCCGACTTCGCCTCGGCGATCCGCGCGATGGACGTGGCCACCTCGGGCTTCTGCGTGGAGATCGTGGAGCTGAGCGGCGCGCTCGCAGACGCGATCGGCGTCGAGGAGGACGACCTCGCCGGCGACAGCGCGTGGCTCAAGCAGCTCGTCATGCTCATGCGCGGCGGCGCCTCGCTGCAGAGCATCTCGAAGAAGTCGCGCAAGCGGCCAAGCGCGGCGCAGGAGGGCTTCGTCGACGTGGGCACCAAGCTGACGGCCCACGAGCTGGCCCAGATCAAGGCGGCGACGCAGGGCCTCTACGATCGCATGATCGCGCAGGGCAAGGTGGACCACTACGAGCCGCCGGCCGAGCCGGTGCCCGAGCCGGAGCCCGAGGACGACGACAGCTCCCACACGGTCTACCGCTCGTGCGGCAGCAGCGACGACAGCGCGGCTTTCCGCAGCCTGGGCGCCAGCGCCGCGGGCGCCGCGCCCGCGGCGCCCGCCGCGCCGGCCGCGCCCGCGGCGCCCGCGGCCGAGCCCATGAGCGTCGACTCGAACAACGGCGTCGGCAACACCACGCTGGGCGAGGGCGGCGACCCCGCCGTCGACGCGCTCGCCGGCGAGGTGGACGCGAAGCTCAAGACCAAGGACGTGGGCGTCAACTTCATGCAGCGCATGCTCGACGCGCTCGGCAAGATCAGCGAGCCCAAGGCGGCCGTCGGCGCGAAGATCGAGGCCCCGGATCCGGTGAAGCACATCCTCTTCGCAAAGGCCAAGTGCCCCGACGGCGTGAAGACCAACGACAAGGCCGCGCCGCCCGAGTCGGAGTGGGCACCGCGCCCCGACCTCGACGGGTCGACCGCCTCGATCGTGGAGCTCCTGTCCAACTGCACCGCGCCGATCCGCACGGAGCGTGTGACGCTCTTCGGCGTCGGCGCCGCCTGGGACAGCAACGTGCTCACGGGGCTCATGTCGGGCAGCCGCGACCCGTCCAAGGTGCAGCTCGAGATCGCGCAGGCGATCGCCCCCATGCAGCAGGCGTGAGCGGCCGGACGCCGCTGCGGCCTCCAAGCAGCACCCCTGTGTGCGTGTGAGTGTGCGTGTGAGTGTGAGCGTGAGCGTGAGCATGAAGTGTGCGGGAGTAGCCCAATCTTGAAAAACAAAAAAAAAAGACTGTCATGGCGACCCAAGTTTGACCGCGACGAACGCCAAAAAAAAACCCTCGGCTCGTGTTGGGCAGGGAGAAGTGGCGACTCCTCACCCTAACCAACCGAGGTGCTTACCCTCCCGGCCCAACCACCCACCCCCGAGCGCGCCACCGGTGCCACCACGCCAGCGCCATCTGACGCCAGTCCTTCCACGCCAACAGACGCCATGACCGACCAGTGGGGCCAGGTGCAGGGCACGCGCAGCGTCATCCACAAGGACAGGGACGCGGCGCCCCGGCTGTCCAAGATGATCACCGCGATCCCGGGCGAGAAGCGGAACACGCTCGTCAACCTCAACCTCGACGACGTCACCCTTGGGAACGTCATCGAGAAGCCCCGCAAGCAGGGCACCTCCCCCTTCATCAAAGTCAACCACAAGAACCAGCAGCTCCGGTTTGCGCTGCGCGAGCTGCCCGATTATTGCAAGATGCCCTTTGACGCTGGGCCGTACTCGGGCGAGGGCCGCGAGGGTGGCGGCGGGGCCGGCGACAACAGCTCGTGGACCGCCGTGTTCAACATCAACAAGGAGGAGCGCGACGCCCTGCTCGCCCTCGAGAAGCGCTTCGTGCAGTGCGCGGGGCCCATGAAGGACCAGATGTACCCGCCCAAGGCGGGCAGCAAGAAGGCGACCACCCAGGATGCCTTCGAGGACAAGTACACCACGCGCCTCAAGGTGCGCGACGA
>Ga0209503_10000783_pt1 | contig 17532 bp, 14 predicted proteins | sample SouAtlMetagenome_2_FD_187448 | JGI IMG/M metagenome (GOLD analysis project Ga0209503, IMG submission 187448) | Marine eukaryotic phytoplankton communities from Atlantic Ocean - South Atlantic ANT15 Metagenome (SPAdes) (version 2) | ecosystem: Environmental > Aquatic > Marine > Oceanic | place... | reverse complement strand
CGCCCGCCGCCTCCTCCCCCTCCTCCTCGCCCGCCGCCTCCCCCTCGCCCGCCGCCTCCCCCTCGCCCGCCGCCTCCGATTGGAAGCCGGCCCCCTCGCGCGGCTCCTCGGCCGACGAGTCGCTCTCCGCGATGGGCTCCTGCATGCCCAGCAGCTTCTCAAACTTGGTGAAGCCGATGAGCTTGAACCCAAACACCCTAGCCGCCCGCGCCGCTTCGGTCTTCCGGAAGCCCGGCGGGACGACGACGAGGCGGCGGCAATCCGCGTCCAGGCAGAAGGCGAAGAACGAGCGCATGGACCCGCCGGGGTTGACGTAGAGCACGTTGCGGCCCACTTGCGGCACGCCCTTCTGCACCGAAAAGTGCACCGCTTCGGCGCACTCCCTCAGCTCCAGGTGCGTGCCCGGGAACATGTGCCCGTGATGGAAGCGCTCCAGCCCCTCAATGAGGCGCCGCCACTCCTCGGCCGAGACGCCCGCCTCAAGCCACTTGGTCCACTCAATCTCGCCGTCAAAAGGCGTCTCCTCGGCGATCAGATCAAAGATCTTGACCGCGAGCGGCTCGCCGCTCGTCCCCTTGGCGATCTCCTGATCGTACTTGTCAAAGAAACTGCGCGCCAGGCCCGCCTCGTATCCATCGTTCACCATTGATCGTCTGCGCGCGGTAAGGAGTGGGGGGGGGGTAAAAACACGCGTCGACACGCGTGTCGACACGCGTGCCGGCCGGGTCGTGAGGACGGGGGTGGGGGGTGGGTTCGACACGCGCGGCGCGCCGTGTCGGGCGTATTCCACGATTCGTTGCGTGTCGAACTTGCAGGCCCTTTGCAACTTGTAGAGTGAACGTTGGTAGTCGACAACCGCAACCATGTTGCGCCCTAGTGCTGACACGCCCCCCGGCATTTTGCGGTTTGGGGTCGCCGAAGACGCGAGCCAGCCGACCTACTCCCTGACCCTGGCGGCCCTGGAGGAAGTGGACACCTTTGACAGCCTCTTCCGGGACGAGGGTGGGCGCGACGGGCTGGCGCGCGTCGTGCTGGAGGACGCGCTGGGCATGTCGATGACGCCGGAGGTCGCCCCGGCCTACCTCAACCTGCTGCGCGACGCCATCCGCGCCCAGGACCGCAGGGCCGTCGTCATGCTGTGGGACGGCATGGCGCCGTACAGCTGGAGCGCGACGATCAACTGGGACAGGGTGTGGACGCAGGAAATGTACGAGTGGCTCATCTTTTGCGTGCGCCGCCCGCGCCTCGTCGTCTGGCTGCTCAAGCAGAAGCGGCTGCTGAACATGCCCACCCCGCCGATGGTCGCGTCCGTCATGACCGTGCTGCACTCGCCAATGATCGACCTGACCAATCGAGAGTTTGTCAGCACGGAGGCCCGGATCGCGGCGCTGCCCCGCGACGGGCACACGTGGTGGCACAAGCTGCTCAAGCAGATGCTCAAACATCTACTCGGCCACCCGCGCCCGGTGTGGCTGCACCGCCCAGGCACGCGACCCGTGTGCAAGTCGCTCCTGGAGGTGGGGGTGGGGTGCGCGTTCCAGGGGTCGGCCAAGCCGGTGGAGGACCTGTGCCACCACCTCAGCTTCGAACCGATCTGGTTGGAGCACGCGTGGAACCTGATGCTCAGCCGCGGCATGATGAGCGCGGAGACGATGCTCGCGGTGAGCAAGCCGCTGTACAACAAGATGCTGTGGCATCGGCAGGACCCAGACACCCTAACCACGCAGCCCGGCACCGCGGGGCGCGCGCTGCGCGTCGCGTGGTGCTCGCTGGTGGAGCACTCCACCGGCTGGGAGCGGGTGTCCGTCTGCTTCAACGAAAAGGGCGCGGTGTGGGTGCCGACCCAGGGCAGCCAGGGGGACGACCGGCACCCGGACGCGTTTGGCGCGGTGCTGGAGTACATGATTGAGGCGCACCGCGCGCACCAGGAGACGCCGCCCGCCGCGTCCTTGGCCGAGCTGGCGCTCTTGGCGTTTGAGACGGCGATCCATTACCCCGACAGGGCGCACCTGGCCGAGGAGCTGGGGCACCTCGCGTTCAAGGAGAGCAGGCTGCTGGCTGAAGGCTCCGCCATGAAAAAGGCGGTGTACAAGCTCATCGCCAGGAAGATGAGTCACCTCCCGCGCTCGCGGGTCAACAAGTTCGCCTTCGTGCTGCTGGAGGAGCGCGAAGGTGGCCCGCCAGGAATCCAAGAGGTCTGGAGAGGGCCGGTCAAGGATGCGCTGTGCGCGCGCATCAAGGCCAATGAACGCGATGCCGTGCGGGAGATCGTGACCACCTTTGGCGCGGCGCTCCGCGACGTCGCGACCCCAGGGCTGCTCAACTTGTACATCTGGCACATGTGCGAGCCGGCCGCGCGCGATGTCGCCAAGGACCTCGGCGAGGGCCCGCACCGCGCGTGGTGCGAGCAGCAGAAGCGCGACCTGCAGCAGTTTCTGGAGGTGGGCGCGTTCGACCCGGACGCGCTGGCGGGGGCGCTCAAGATCGTGGGCGAGAAGGGGTGCGGCATCGGGGTGGAGGTGCTCGCGTCGCCGCCGTACAACGCGCGCACGCCCGAGGACGCGCCCTTTGTGCAGTGCATCCTGCAGGAGCTGCTCGCGCCCGAGGGGGAGGTGGCCAAGCGGGCGTGCGAGGAGTTTAGCAAGCGCCAAAAGGTGGCGCCGTGACCGGTTGTCGAGTCGTGTTGGTTTGCAACATGTGTGCGTTCCCGTTTGTCGATGCGCGCGCGCGCGCGCGATGCTCGCCCAAAAAAACCCGTTCCCGGGCGATCCCGACATCGTCTTCGACGAGCCGACGCACACGTACACGGTGCGCGGCGAGAAGGTGCCCATCTCGGTGACCAAGCTCGGCTCGCAGGCCGTGCCGCCCGAGCACCGCTTCGACGGGCGCAAGGTGATCACCAAGAACCTGCGCAGCTGGCGCGTCAACGCCTCCAGCAAGTACCACTCGCTGGTCACGGACGTGGACGACGAGCAGGCCATCTCCAACGTGCTGGCGAGCTGGGACAAGAACCGCGACGCGGGTACGGGAATGCACAAGTGCTTTGAGCAGTACCTGAACGAGGAGCCCGTGGACCGGGTGGAGGAGTACGTCGACGAGATGGCCCAGTTCCATGTGGCGATGGAGAGTCTCGTGGGGCTCACTCCCGTGCGCACCGAGATGTCCATCTTCGCGAACGACGGGCACGGCGACGCGGCGGTGGCGGGGCAGATCGACCTGCTGATGAAGGACGAGGAGGGCGGGCTGCACATTGTCGACTTCAAGCGCACCGCGGGCGACCTGCGCCCGGGCGCCTTCTCGTACGGCAAGAAGTTTCTCGACAACCTGCCGCTCAACGACCACTACAAGTACAGCCTCCAGCTGGCCATGTACGCGGCCATGTTTGAGCTGCAGACGGGCAAGCCCGTCCTCTCGTGCCGGCTCATGCAGGTGCACCCCGACCTGGACGCGGCGCAGCTCATTCCGACGAGCGACATGGCCGCGCACGCGCGCGCGCTGCTGGAGGGCGCGGGGGTGGTGTTCTAAGGGCGCTTTGCAACTTGTGTGTGTGCGTGTGTGTCAAGCGCGCGCGTCATGGTGTTCACGGCGCTCTTCGCGACCGCGCTGACCTACGGCTACCACGGCGACCCCGCGACGATCGCGCTCATGGCGGCCGCGCGCAACGGCAACATGGCCGCGCTGAGCAGCATCGTGCACAGCCAGGGCCGCGGCGGGATCAACCTGGACCCCGCGCTCAACGAGGCGTCGGCGTACGGGAGGATAAAGGCGATGAAGTTTCTGATCGCGCGCGGCGCGCACGACTACACCGGCGCGCTGGTCCGCGCCGCGCTGCGCAACCAGATCGGGGCGGTCAGGTACCTCCTTGACAGCGACGCCTGTATAGAGGAGGAAGACCTGCAGTTGGCGCGCCTCGCGGCGGGGGGCGCCGACTCCGCCGAGGTTGAGTTTTTGCTCGTGACGCACCTGATGCACCGGTGAGGGGCGGTTGCCAGCGCGCCGCTAGGGTTGTCGTAACGGTGGTAGTCCCTCTTTTGATAAACAAACTCGGGCACGCACCAAGTGCGAGAGGAGCGAACATGAGCACGCCCGTCGGTGCGGTCCAGGGGCAGAATGCCCACAGGGGCGTGAAGCGCTCCGTGCAGGGCAACCCGGTCGGGGTGCCCATGCAGCTGCCGGGCTTCCGCGGGCGCGCGGTCGACGCCGGCGGCGCCGTGCGCGCCCCGAAGCCCAGGAACGGCAACCTGAACAACGAGACGAGCAACATCCGGATTCCGTACAACCGCGTCTGCCCACTCGAGATGCTCTCGTCGTACCAGGGCCGCGTCGGGCCGGGCGACATCCTGTTCAACTACAAGTTCCCACCGGGCTTCACCAAGTCGCTGCCCGGCGCCAACAACGCGACGCTCGGCGTGAACACCCTCGCGCGCGTTGTGGGCCTCGACGGCCTCAACCGCATGCTCATGGGCAGCGCGCCCAACGGCTGGCGCGTCGGCGAGAACGTGCTGCACGACCCCGTCGGCGTGGGCCCGTACAGCGTGCTCGCCGGCACCGACGGCGTCTTCGCGCTCACGACGCTCAACGAGTACCGCCTGGACGGCGTCGTGATCTCAAACGACGAGCCGGGGGCGTTCATGTCCAGCGGCTCGCGCGACAACGCGATCTTCAACGTCGCGATCCAAGGCCCGACCGAGACGAACAACGGTTTCTTGATGTACGAGGACCCCACCAAGTCAACGACGACGCTCTTCAACCCCCTCTCGGGGGTGACGAACATGCGCACGGTTGAGGCGCACGCGCGCGGCTCGGCCGAGTCGGGCATGCACATCGAGAACACGCCGATGCCGGGCAAGGTGGGCTCCGAGTTCCAGCGGAGCCGCGGCAAGGTCGACTTCGTCGCGAACTACTGCGGCACTTACGCGATGTACCCCTCGCAGATGTTTGACCGGCGCGTGGAGTCGCTCAACACGCTCTACGTGGGCCTGCGCGCGTACGAGCTCTCGCTTGAGTCCAAGAAGCAGGTGACCACCGCGACGGGCGAGAAGTTCTTTGAGGGCAAGTCGGACGCCTTCATCGAGGAGGAGAAGATGTACTTTTACCAGTACCTGCCCTTCTCGTCGCGCGTGGCGACGGTCATCCAGGAGGTGACCGACACGCACTTCAAGATGGCCAAGGAGGCGCTCACGGAGCAGAGCGGCGGCGCCGTGCCCACCGACGAGCAGGTGCGCGAGTCGATGCGCACGGGCCTCGGCGCCACGAAGGGCCGCGCCAAGGCCGCGCTCAAGGTGGGCGCGATCAAGCAGCAGACGGCCACGAGCCTGCCGTCGGCGCACTTTGACACGGCCACGTACGACCCGATCCGCAGCGAGGACATGTGGAACATGGTGGGCGCGTGGAAGCTCGGGAGAGTGATGGATACCAAGGCGGCGGTGCACGAGCGGTACGCGGGCGGGCCGCGCGACACGTCCTTCTCGTGCATCGTCGACGTGCAGATCGCGTGGTGCGCGGCGCTCGGCGTGAAGATCAGCCCCGACACCAAGGCGCCGAGCACAGGCTTCCTGCTCGAGCCGAGCGAGCGCTCGGAGCGCGGCGGGCAGCAGACCGCCACGACGCTCGCCAACAACCTCTCGCCGCCGCTCAGGAAGGTCATCGGCGCCGACTTTGGCCGCGACGTGCCCCCGCAGGAGGACGCGCTGGGCGGCGGCGGCGGCGGCGGCGGCGGCGGCGGCTACGTCGTCTCGCCGCAGAAGCAGGCGGCGCAGGAGGCGGTGCAGGAGCAGCAGGCGCGGCAGGCGCAGGCGCTCCAGGAGGAGGACAATCGCCTCCTCGCGCAGATGGGCGTGTACGGCCAGGTGCCCGCCGAGGAGGTGCGCGCCACCAAGGACGAGGTCGCGATGGCCGTGCGCGAGGCGCTGCGCGCGGAGCCCAAGGCGCTGGAGCTGCTGGCGGACGCGGAGTTTGGCACCAACCCGATGGAAAAGATGCGCGCCATCATTGGCCCAGGGGAGGTGGAGGACCTCCAGTGGGACCAGATCGACCGCATCTCCCTTGAGGCGTGGAACAAGTTCACGAGCCAGAAGCAGAGCCTGATCAGCGGGCTCGAGGCGAACGCGACCAAGTCGCTGCTGGACGCGAAGCGGGCCAAGCTCAAGGAGTACCTGGGAGAGTGGCAGGAGCGCGCCAGGGACGAGATCAAGCAGATCCTCGCCTTTATAGAAATGAACGGCGTGGAGACCGACCCGGTTGGGAACGTCAACGATTACGAGGCCGCGCTGCTCAAGGCCAAGGAGGCGATCGAGCAGCAGCGCGATGCCGAGGTCGACCCGGCCAAGAAGCTCGCGTACGAGCGCGAGCTCGGCCGGCTGCTCAACCGCACCAACCACTTCCTCAACCTCTTCACCGTCGCGCTGCAGGAGCTTGGGGTGCGCAGCCGGTGGCAGCGCAGCTTTAGGCTCGGGAACGAGGAGGAGTCCACCGACCGCGCGCTCGCCGACATGCAGCTCTTCCACCGCATCGTGCACTTCTCGGCCATGTGCGACCTGCACGCGAAGCACGTGCTGGTCGAGGACCCGCGCTTCGACGCGCCGGCGCCCGCGCCGGAGCCCGTCGCGCCCGTCGCGCCCGTGGCGGCGACGCCCGCGGCCAGGACCGGCGCGGCGGCGGCCGCGGCGGCCAGACCGGCGGGCAGGGCGCGCGGCAAGTCGCCGGCGCGCCCGCGCCCGGGCGCCGTCGTGGCCACGGGCACGGCGCCGCCCGCCCCCACGGCGCCGGCGGCCTCGCCGGCGCCCGCCCCCGTGCCCGCCGCCGCCGCGGGCATGTCGTCCACGCCGCTCGTGCCCACTCAGGCGGGTGCCGGCGAGGCCGCCGCGCCGCGGCGGCGCGCGCGCGAGGCCGGCGGCGCGTCGGGCGGCGCGTCGGTGACCAACTCGCTCTTCAACGACATGTTCAAGTCGGCGCCGACGGGCACCGACGCGAGCGCCGACGAGCCGGCGAGCCCCACGCCCTCCTCGGGCTCGGAGGGGCCCAGCGCGGGCCCGCGCACCTTCAGGCGCCAGCGCTGAGGCCTAACGCTAAATAACCGCTAAGGGAAGCTGGTAGTGTAACGCGCGTGTGTGGTGCGCGTGTGGGGTGTGTGTGCTTAGGGGTTGCTCGGGTATAAATGGACGAGGCATGGGCCGAAATGAAGCAAAGCATCTCTCTGGCCAACCGGCTGAACAAGACCGACGACGAGGTGGCCGAGTTCCACGCGGAGCTCGTGACGGCGCTCCGCTCGGCCGTCTCGCGCTGCCGGGTCGAGCGCAAGCGCAAGCTGGCCGAGGCGCCCACGCTCGACCTGAGCGACGAGTGCGTGCGCCACGCGGCGCGCTTCACCGACCACCTGCCGCTCGCCGACTACGCCAAGATCCTGCACCTGGTGCCGCGATTGGTCAACGTGGTGACATTAGCAGAGGCGGTCCCCGTGCCGGGCAGCGGGCTCACGCTGCCCTTGGACCTGCACGCCATCGGCGCGCGGTGCACGAACGCGTACTACGCGCCCCGAAGGTTTGCCGCGGTCCAGCTCGCCTTCAGCAACCCGCGCTGCCGCGTGCTGATTTTCCACACTGGAAGGCTCGTGGGCACCGGGTGTTCGGGCCCGATGCAGGCGCGCATGGCCATCCTCAAGGCGGCGCGGCAGCTGGCGGTTGAGGCCAACGTGCACGTGCACATCCGCAAGTTCAGCGTGATCAACCAGGTGGGCGCCGTGGGCATCGACGCCAAGCTTGACTGCGACGCCTTCGCCTCGACGCACTCCGCCACCTCGCACTATGACCGCGCCAGCTTTGTCGGTGCGTGTTTGGGGCCCACTCACTGGACTCACTGGACTCACTGGACACTCACTGGGCTCACTGCATGATGCGCAGGCCTCGCGTGGCGTCCCGGCGGCGAGCAGATCTGCTGCGAAATTTATTCGACGGGAAAAGCCAACCTGCCGGGTTCCACGCGCCAGCGCGACCTGCTCGCGTCGTTCGCGCGCATGGTCGCGGAGCTGCTGCGGCACAGCAACCGGCCCGAGGTGTGCGAGCTCGTCCCGGAGCGCCTGCGCCTGTGCCACCGGCCGCGGCAGGTCACGCGCGACGACGCGCCCGTCGTCGCCCACTCAAAGGCGAAAGCGACGCCCGCGCCGCGCATGAACGACCTGTTCGGCAACGACGTTGAGTGGCAGCTCGAGCCGCTCGAGCCCGTGACGCTCACCGAGGAGGACGCGGTTGACGGCGAGGCGCTCCTCGCGCTCGCCGAGTTCTGACGCGCGGGTCTGGCGATCCAGGCCGCGGACCGGGCCCGGGCGCGAGTTTCTGCCGGCGCGCCAGCGTGCGTCGTAGCAGCGTCGGATTGATAAGCCGTCTGAAGCGCACTTTAGCTAGACCAACGAGCAAGCCTGCGAGGATGGCGGGCGTCGAGAATGTGCCTTCCGGTGCCAAGTGGTCGACGGGTTTCCCCAAGGGCATCCTTGATGTGCCGGGCTTTAAGGGTTGCTGCGGCGGCTTCATGAAGTTTAGCTACGTCGTGAGCGCGCCGCTCCACATGAAGGGCTTCTTCGAGTTCTGGGAGAGCTCCCGCGCCTCGTGGGCCGACCGCCTCGCCGTCACGATCGACCTGCTCGTGCACCTGGCGCTCTGGTTCACCGCGCTCGCGCTCGAGATCTGGGTCAACTCCCAGTCGCACAAGGGTGGCGGGTTCCTCTCGGAGCTGGCCATGGCCAGCCTCTGGGCCCTCATCACCGCGCTCATCGGCATCGTCATCGCGCAGATCTTCGCGATGACCGCCGGTGGCCAGGAGGCGGGCCGCCTCTTCCCAACGACCTACGGCGCCATCGTCGGCGGCGCGTACGCGTCGATCGTCTTCAGCATCATGTGGGCCATCCACTCCGCTGCCTGGACGGCGATGACCGACCAGTACGAGGACGACCCCTCCCACGACGACGCCCTCAAGCTGCAGCGCCACATGGTGCTGTGGGCCATGTCGCTCAAGATCATCGCGGTCGTCACCCTCGCCAAGAACGCCTCCTTCTGGGGGCCCTGCGTGGTCGACGAGAACCAGAGCGCGGCCGACCAGAAGTCGCAGTACATGAAGCAGATGGGCGTCACGTCCACCGGCGCGCTCGCGGCGCAGATCGGCGGCGTTTAGGTGCCCCCATCGCCCACCCATACCCGCCCCCCCCCCAACAAGCGGGTCGCAGCGGGCCGCGCGCGGCTGGGGAGCAGATGACGCCCGCCCAAGCAAAAGATCGGGGCGGAGGCGGATATATTTCTCAGCGCGCGGCCGGTCGCCGTTGCGAACGGAACCAATCAACGTGTGGTGTCATGCAAGAACGGTTAGTTTGTTTCCTTTTCTCGTAGCCCGTGTGTGCGCGTGAGACTCCCCCCCTTGTTGTACTCATATTCGACCCAACAAGTTCCGCTACGACCCGGCCGCCGCCGCCGCCGCGTCCAGCTTGAGCTTGGCCGACAGCAGGCCCGCCCCGTGCACGTTCGTGCGCCCCATGGGCGACAGCTCGCGCACGCTCTGCTCCAGGCGCTCCACCGTGGCCAGCGCGCGGTCAACGGCCACCGCGGCCGCCGACGGCGCGTTGAGAGGGTTGGCGTGCGCGCCGGCCGCGCTTGACGAGGGCGCGGCCGCGCCCGACGCCGCCGCCTCGTCCGACGCGCCGTACCGCCGGAAGAGCTCAAACACGCGCGCGCGGTTCGCCTCGCGGTCCGTGTGCTCGCGCTGCATGATGCCGCGCAGCATGTGCAGCTCAAGCGTCAGCCGGTTCTCGCGCTCGTGCGACTCGCGCACGAGCGCCGTCAGCGCGCGGTTCATCGCCGCGGCGGCCCGCTTCGTGTTGAGCAGCTCGGTGCGGCTCATCTCGCACGCCTCGCCCGCCTCGCCCAGCTCGCCCAGCTTCGCCTGCGCCAGGTTGTACACCTTCACCGACGCCTGCAGCCCGCGCTCGAGCTGCTCGTTGCTCATGGCGACGCCCCTGCGCCCAGCCGCTCGCCTGCCCACCACCGCGCCCTAGCGAGCGCGCCCGCGCCTCACTTGCCGTGATACTCGTACACGGTCTGCCGCATCGCGAGGTCGCGCTCGTGCAGCAGCCGCGAGAACCCCCTGGACGTCCACATCGACGCGACGATCCACCCGGCGCTGTGGCTGAGCAGCACGCCGAAGTCCGTCGCGTTGTCCGTCTCAGCCGCCCAGCCGACCGCCAGCCCGGAGAGCACGCTGCACACCACGGTCGCGACGCCGCACAGCACGAGCAGCGCCCACACGCACAGGAGGCGGCGGCTCCGCGCGCGCACCCGCAGGTTGGCGATCGGCCCCTTGCAGATGGTGCAGTGCGCCTTGCCCGTCGCGTGGACGCTCTCGAGCAGGCAGGCGGCGTGCACCACCGCCCGGCATGCGCACCGGCACGTCTCGGTCGTCGGCTCGTGGCACACGTAGCACGCCGTGACGTTGGCGAACGCCTCCCCCAGCCGCAGCTGCCGCATGGCTGGCCGGCCGCCGGGCACAAGTTGCAGACGGCCGCGCGCGGCTCGACCCGGATTATTTAGAACCCATTAATGGTCGGATTATTTAGAAGCATTTTTTTTCCCGACAAGCGCTCCCTCGGCCGATCGCAAAGTGGTCAACAAATGGTGCACTTCTAAATTATCAAAACGGTTATTAATTACCTGCACCATTTGTTGACCGCTTTGCGATCGGCCGAGGGAGCGCAACCCGGCAGAAAAAATGCTTCTAAATAATCCGACCATTAATGGGTTCTAAATTATTCGGTCCAGCTCGGTCGACACGCGCGCCGCCGCCTCCTCCTCCGCCCGCTGTCGACGGCGCAGCTCCGTCCGCTCGCGCTCCATGCGCGCGCGCAGAAGCGCGTCGCGCCGCTCCCCGTAGCGCAGCGTGATCTCAAACGTGTTCGTCGGCGCCAGCCCCGCGTACCAGAGCGTGAGCGCGCCCGCGTCGTACGCCGCGCGCAGCTCGGGCGGCAGGATGCGCGCGAGCGCGTCTCGCGGCGTGTCGTCGCTCGTGCGGAACACCATCGTGTACGAAGATGCCGCGTGCTGGCTCGCCTGCGCGAACGCCGTCGGCCGGTGCACCGCCTCCCACTGCGTCGCGAGCCGCAGCTCGTCGCCCTGCATGCACCCGTTGGCCGTCGCGCGCGCGAAGAGGCAGTCGGCCGACGCCTGCGCCAGCGCCTCAAGCAGGCTCGACATGTTGACACGCGTCGTGAGTACGGGGAACCGACGTCGAGCGGGGGGTGCAAACCCAAGACCGGGGGTGCAAACCCAAGACCGGGGGTGCAAACCCAAGACCGGGGGTGCAAACCCAAGACCGTGATTCGGGTGGCAGGCCAATGCCCAACAAAAATCGGTTGGTCGTTGGCGGGAACCTTGGCGCCAACGACCGGTGCCGACAATTCGGCCGGGAACGATCAGGGACCCTACTTTTCCGACCAGGGTCCCTGATCGGGTTGACAATTTTTTCCCGTGCTCAACAAACGATCAGGGACCCTGGTCGGAAAAGTAGGGTCCCTGATCGTTCGCCGGTTCGCTGCCTCACTGCCTCACTGCACCGCGGCCAGTCGCGGCGAGCGGCCGGTTTTTTGCAACTCGTGTCGAGGGGTGATGGCGCTCAACATGGCCGCCGCCGCCGTGCTCGCGCTGCATTGCATCGCCGCGGCCGATCGCTGCGGGCCGCGGTGCCAAGCCTGGCGCGCGGCGCTCGGAGCGCCGCGGGCGCGCAGGCTCAAGGAGACCGCGGAGGACCCAGCGCGTTGGCTCGCGGACGCGTGGGAGCGGCAGCAGTGGGCGCTGTGCACGCCACGGAGGTCGGTGCGCTGCCTGCCGACGCCCGTGTGGATCCGAGCCCTCGACCCGCGCGCGGCCTCCCTCTTCCAGATCGGCGCCAACATCCACGAGGCGACCACGTACGCGCAGGACGATCCGGCGCCCCTAGCCGTCGAACGCGGGTGGGCCGCCACGCTGCTCGAGCCCATGCCGGACGTCTTCGCCAAGCTGGAGCGGCGCTACACGCCCCGGCCGCCGCGCGTCGAGCTCGTCAACGCGGCGGTGTGCGACGCGTGCGGCGGCGCGCCGCTTCGGATGTACTCGGTCGACCTGACAAACGCGACGGGCAACTGGGGCACCAACGACAGCGACGCGCGCTGCCTCGCCGCCAACGCGGGCACGGAGGCCTGCATCCCGCGCTGCGAGGGCGCGAGCCACTGGACGTCGGAGATCGCGTCGCTCGACCGCACGCACGTGGAGAAGCACAACCGGCTCTTCGCCTACGGACCCAACCAGTGCCGGCGGTGCGCTGCGCGGCTCGGGCGGCCGATGCCCAGCGACTGCATGCGCAACGTGGTCACCAAGAACATCAAGGCCACGAGCGTGCGCTGCTTCTGCACCACGACCGAGCTCCAGGCGTTTCTGCGCCGCGGCAACCACCTCTCGCTGCTCATGATCGACGCCGAAGGCTTCGACGACGCGGTGCTCCTCCAGTTCCCTTTTGAGGCCGTCCGGCCGGCGCGCGTCCTGTTTGAGGCGAACCATCTGGGATTGCGGCGCTTTTACCGGCTGGCGCGGTACCTGCGCACGTGGGGCTACGAGATGCTCGGCGGCACCCCCAAAGACTACATCTCCACGTGGCACCACGCCAACTCGACCGAGGTGCTCGCTGGCGGCATCGTGTCGACCGCGCGCTCGGCACGATGAGCGCGGCCGAAGCCCGTGCTCACGACTCGGTCGACAATCGGCCGCGTGTCGACTGGCTCGCGCTCGAGGACGACGTGTGGCGCGCCGTGGCCAAGTTCCTGCGGCTGGACGTGTACACGCTGCGGCGCACGTGCAAGGCGCTCCGGCGCATCCTGCCGCTCGCGGATGTGCCCAAGGCCGTCCAGCGGGCGCGCAAGCTCGCCGCGTGCATGCGGAACCTCGACCACTTCCGCGCCCCCATGGGGACGACGCCCGAGAACCTGCTGGAGCGCAAGTACAGCTATGACCCGTCGCGGCGCGTGCCCCTGTTCCCGAAGCGGAGCAACGCGCTGCGCACGGTGGATCTCCTGCTTGAGGCGCCGCTTGGCGAGCTGTGCGAGGCGCTCGGCGCGCTGCGCGAGTCGTCGCCCCAACTCAAGAGGCCGTTCGCCAACTGGCTGTACGTGCAGCCGGTGCACCTGACGCTCCGGCACCGCCTCATCGCGCTGCGCGACTGTCGCGAGCTTGAGCACCTGGTGGGCAGCGCGCTCGTGCGCCCGCTGCCGCGGGAGGAGTTTGGCGAGGCCATCAAGCTGTTCTACGACCTGGGCCTGATCACCAAGAGCCCCACCTACGTGGAGCTCTGCCAGCTCTGGTACAACCTGGCCTGCTTCGGCCACCACGAGCTGATGCGCGAGCTCTGGGAGAGCCACTTCACGGAGGGGTGGGAGTTCTACGCGACCCATCGTCGCCGTCGAGCGCTGCTCACCTGGCGGTGCGACCACCAAATGACCGCCCTGGAGGCCACCGAGAGCGCCTGGAACTACCGAACACAGGACGCCGAGGAGCGGTTCGGCGACGACCCGGGCGCGCTCAACCACCTCAAGGAGGATATCCAGGGGCGCTACCCACCGACCATCGCGCTCCTCAAAAAGCTGTGCGCGCAGCACCTCACCCCGGCGATGATGCAGAGCACCGACTTTCTGAACGAGGACGGGCCCCCTGACTAGGACGTGTGCTCGGACTCGGGCCAGGCCGAAGCGTGAGAACCCCCCCCTTCCCCCTGGTTAGGTGTGTGGTTTTTTTTAAAGAAATAACACGCGCCCAGAGCGCGCGCCCGCTACCTGGGGTGCACCTTGCACCTGGGCCCCCCTCCCCCCATCCTGAGCGAGTCCATGGTGAGCTGGATGCCGCCGGTGGTGACGCAGCGCGCGGAGCACGCGCCGCCGCCGCCGCCGGCCGCGCCCCGGACGGCCGCGAGCGGCGCGCGGTCGCGCGTCACCGCGTGGAAGTGGCCGCGCGGCGGGCTGTCCGCCCGGCGGCGCGCCGGCTGGAAGACGGGCGCCGCCGGCGCCGCGGGCAGCGGCGCGGCGAAGGCCAGGCCCGTCGCGTTCTGGCGCATGTACGCCGGCAGGAGCGCCTCGCGCTCGGCGAGGCGCTCGCCCGGGGTCAGGTTGCCGATGAAGCCGTTGGTGCCCCCCGCGCTGTTGGCGGCGCCGCCGCCGTTGAGCTCGCGCAGCAGCACCGGGTTGGCCGAGACGGCTGCGCGCGGACTGTAGATGCGGTGGAGCATCTCGGGCGTGGCGGCGCCCGGGTTGCAGTTGGCGTCGAGCAGCCCGCCCACCTTGAGGATGCTCGCGACCAGTTCGGCGCAGAAGAACGAATCGTGCGTGGTCTCGCGCGGCCACACGAGGGAGCGCACCATCGCGTAGTTGGAGAAGGGCTTGCCCACGCACTGCGTGCGCACGTAGTGCAGCATCTTGTGCTCGGCCATCTTGCTGCACCCCAGCTGGATGAAGAGGTTCTGCGGGTTGCGCCCCGTGCGCTCCACCAATTCTACGCCCACACTATCATTGAACACGCGCGCGACGTGCTTCATGGTCTGCCCGTTGCCGCCCTGCTCCTCGCCGATGGAGATCTCGCAGTGCGTCAGGTTGGACATCTGGCAGACGGCCGAGGCGAGGTTGAGCGCGGGCTCCTTCCACCACTTGGGGTTGATGCGGTAGAAGATGAGCGTCACGCAGCTGCCCTCGTCCGACATGGCGCTTGCGGTCCGGGCGCGCGGTGGCGGCCCTCAAAACGGCAGCCGGTGTTGCGTCAACCGACCCACCCCTTTTGAAAGAAAAAACACGCGCGCACGCACACCGCGCCGCGCGTCCTCGCCCCTAACACACGTGTGGCCCATCGGGCAATATGGTTTCAGGCTTCGCCTGCGCCCTCAAGCAACGCGCGCACCGCCTCGGCAAACTCCTTGGTCTGCGTGGCCATCTCCCCCAGGCGCCGCGCCTCCGCGCGGTGCACCAGCGTTGAGTCGCCGCGGGCGCGGTCGGAGTGCACGTCGGCCAAGGTGCTGACGATGCTGAGCGCGGCCGCGAGGAGCGCCACTGGTGAGCGCGCGGTCTGAAGCAGCCCCATGTCCTCAAGGAGCTGGTTGTGGTACCTCGCGAGCAGCAAGGGGCCGTGGTTGCGCAGCATCCGTTGCAGCTTGTCGTGGCACGGCTTGGCCATCTGAATGAGCAGGTCGGTTACTTGAGGGCTCGTCGCGGGGGCGAGGGCGGGCGCCTCCTCCCCCTCGTCGTCGTCCTCCTCCTCCTCCTCCTCGTCGGCGTCGTCGTCGTCGTCGTCGCTCGACGCGTGCCGCGCCCGCTTGGCGGGGCGTCGCGGTGGCCGGTCGTCGTCGGAGGAGGAGGACTCGGAGCTCGTGTCCTCCTCCTCGGAGGACTCGTCCACGTCCGTGAGGTCCGCGTCCTGCTTGCCCACCGACCCCCCGTCGTCATTGCCGCCGTCGGCGTCCGAGTCGTCGTCGTCCCGCACCACCACCCGCGGCTTCGCCGTCGGCTTCCTCGGCTTCGGCTTTGCCTTTGGTGGCTTCAGCGGCTTCGGCGGTGGCAGCTTGGCCTTGCCCGCCGCCCCCTTCTTGGCCGCGCCCCCCTGCGCGGCCGCCGCCGGCGCCGGCGCGACGGACGCCGTGGTCGACGACGAGGAGGAGCTGCTCGCGGCGCCCTTTGGCCGAGCGATGGGGTGGGGCGGGTCCAACGCGCGCGCCTCCGCGTGCGCCTCCTCCGCGCGCCGCAGGGGCGCGTCCTCGTCGTCCGACGACGCCAGCGTCACCGGCGGCCGGGCGCCGCGCGCCGGCACGGTCGGCTCGGCCTCCCCCTCCTCCCCTTCCTCGGCCTCCTCGTCCTCGTCGGGCACCTCCTCCTCGTCGTCGTCGTTACCGGGCCGTGCGTCGCGCCAGCACTCGGCCCAGGCGGTCTTCACGGCCTTGGCCTCGGGCGCGTGCTTGTTGAGCGCCGGGATGACGCGCGTGAAGATGCCGGGGTTGGCGTGCGTGCTCAGGTCCTCGCCCGCGAAGGCGAACATGTCGGCCGCGTCCTGGGCGATGAGCGGCCGCGGCGTATCGCCCCACACGTTCTTGATCGCCGTGCGCGCGCTCAGCGGCGCGTCGCCCTCCTCGTCGTCCACAAACGCCTCGGTGCAGCCCAGGAGCAGCAGGCACTGCTCAAAGTGCTCCGGCAGCGGCGGCAGGCCCACGAGCGTGAAGCGGCCCTTGTTCGTGGGCAGCAGGGGCGCGTCCGCGGCGGGCGGGACCGTCCAGCGCTCGCGCGACATGAGGCACAGGATTGAGAGCACGTACGGGTGGTGCACCTGGTTGGGCTCAAGCACGAAGGGGTGCGCCTGCGCGAGGATCGGGTACACCTGGTGGTCCTCCAGCGCGCGCCAGAACATGCGCGCGCCGCTGTGCGGCTGCTTGTGGTTGTCCGCCCACGCGTTGGTCTGCGCGCGGAGCAGGCGCACGAAGAGCGTGCAGTCGCCGTTCTGCTGGATCTTGAGCACGCCCACCATGCCGTTGGCCAGCTGCACGGCGCACGTGGACGCGGGCAGGTGCAGGGGCGGCCGGGTCGGATTGTCGAGCGGCAGGTCGGCGGCCTCCCAGCGCCCCGACACGGCGGCGCGCTTGTCAACCAGCTCCGACAGCAGCCGGGGCAGGAGCGGGTCGGTGGGCCTGCAGTGGCACTCCACCTTGGGCACCAGGTCGCCCGGGCCGCTCAGGAGCGCCGACAGGCGGCTGGGGGCGGGAGAGGGTGGCATGGTGCCACGGCGCGCTCCCGGGCGCCGCGCGATTACAAGTTGCAAAGTGCACGCGTGTCGACGTGGCGGCTTGACAGGCTCGACAAACGAATAATTCAACACACGCGCGCGGGCGCCTAACACTACTGGCTGCTGACGGGATTGTACCGCGCGGTGAGTCCACTAAAGCTGAAGCCGCTGTTGGTCGGCGCCAGCCGCGCGCCCGGCTGCTGGTGGTCGGGCCGGAAGGGGCCCGTGAACTCCTCGCCGTGCCGCTCGTACCGCGCGGGCAGCGTGGGCATGCGGTCGACGCGCGAGAGGCCCGGCGTGCCGATCATGCGCGAGTTGTGCCGCGCGCGGATCGTGCGCCCGCCGATGCCGATGCAGCACACCGCGCTGATCACGAAGAAGAGCGCCGACGAGCCCGTGGCCGTCGCGAGCGTGAGCGCCTCGTAGACGTACGCGGGCGGCGACGGAGGCGTGACCCAGTTGTCCGGGGGAGGAGGCGACGGGGCGGGATCGCACTCAAGCCGTTGGTTCTCGGTCGTCTCCGTGAAGCAGGAGCGCACGTCGAAGCGCTTGAAGGCCGCATCGAGTGTGCCGCCATAGACGCGCATGAAGAAGTCGGTGCGCGAGTCGACAAACGTGTGCGGCTGCAGGAGGATGCGCACGTGCACCTTGACGAGCGTGGCCTCCTCGTCGCCGCACGCCGCGCGATGGAAGTAGTCCTTGGGCATCTCCTCCGGGTCGCCGC
>Ga0209503_10000782_pt1 | contig 17561 bp, 14 predicted proteins | sample SouAtlMetagenome_2_FD_187448 | JGI IMG/M metagenome (GOLD analysis project Ga0209503, IMG submission 187448) | Marine eukaryotic phytoplankton communities from Atlantic Ocean - South Atlantic ANT15 Metagenome (SPAdes) (version 2) | ecosystem: Environmental > Aquatic > Marine > Oceanic | place... | reverse complement strand
GCGCCAAAAACGCCGTTGTCAAATCATGGGCACCTGCAAAGACGGCGCGCACAATGGCCTCCTTCTTTTCAGGGCGAACAACAGGGCTGGCCAAGATGGTCGAGAGTTCTCGGTTCTCTTTGGCCGCCTCAATCAACGCCCGCATGTCCTGCTCGACTGCGTCCACCGCATTTTGCTCCTTGCTCAAAGTGAGCAAAGACTTTCCATAGCGGCGGGCAACTGTAGTAGCAGACATGCGGTCAGTTCAGTTTGGAGCCCGAAATCATGCGGCCAATCAGCTCTTGCTGGGCACCATCGCCCTTGAGCTCATGGCGAACCAAGTTCTCTGCAATCTCCAGACTCAGTTTAGCGACCTCTACCTTGAGCTCTGCCACAGCCGCTGCGCGCTCACCATCGATGGCCTGTTTGGCCTGATCGATCATGCGCTCACCTTCGTCTTTGGCGAGTTGCTTGGCGTCAGCCACCAACTTGTCGGCCATGTCACGCGCATCGCGCAACATGCCGTCACGCTCCGCGCGGGCCTCTTGCAGCAGACGTTCATTGTCCGACTGCAGGTTTTGGATTTCCGCACGCGCTTCCTTCGCGGAGTTGAGCGCTCCCTCTATTTCCTCTTCCCGGTCCTTAAGGCCTTGGAGGATGGGGCCCCATGCCATCTTGCGAAGCAAGAACAGGACCACCAAGAAGGAGACCGTCGCCCAAACGACCGATCCGAAAGCGGGTGTCAACAACGCATCCATGTCGGAGTGCGTTGGGGATTAGGCGAAAACGACCAGAAGGCAAACGATGACCGCGAACAGTGCGACACCCTCTACGAGGGCTGCAGCCACGATCATGTTGGCGCGGAGGTCTCCGCTCATCTCGGGTTGACGTGCCATTGCCTCTAGGGCGGATCCGCCGATGCGGCCCACGCCGATACCGGCTCCGATAGCTGCGACGCCGGCGCCGAGACCTGCGAGACCTTGATTCATTGATTCCAGAAGGATCATTGCGAGTTCCATGGTGTATGGATTTGGGTTGTTTAGGTTGTCTTAGTGATGGGCTTCGTGGGTGGCCTCCCCGAAATAGAGGGCTGCAAGCAACGTGAACACGTATGCCTGCAAGAAGGCAACCAAGAATTCAATCAGGTACATGAAAATCATGAAGAGCGTGGAGAACACGCCTGTACCCATTCCAACGCCCCCACCGAACTGCTCTCCAAGAATGAAAATCAGCGAGGTAAAGGACAAAATGATGATGTGCCCGGCAGTGATGTTCGCGGTCAAACGAATCATCAAGACAGCGGGCTTAATGAAGATGCTGGCAATCTCGATGGGAACGAGAATGAACTTAATGGGCAGGGGTACACCTGAGGGCCAAAGGATGTGACCCCAATAATGCTTGTTTCCCGAAACGGTCGTGATCAAGAACACCAGCGTCGCCAAAACCAAGGTGATGCCCAGTGTTCCCGTGATGTTAAACCCACCGACAAAAGGAATCAAGCCCAGCAGGTTGCTGAAGAAAATGAAGAAAAACACCGTCAACAAAAAGGGCATATAGCGCTCTGCTTTTTGCTTTCCAATGCTCGGAATGGCAACCTCATCACGGATGAAAAGAACCATGGGCTCCAGCGCATTTTGCAGGCCTTTTGGCGCTTGGCCCTTTCGCGTTGAGTATCCCTTGGCCGCCCGTCCAAAAAGAAGGAGAACAAGGCCCATCATCAGCAGCATACCGAAAATACTTTTGGTGATGGACAGGTCTACGATGTATACCCCGCCATTATGATGGTCGTCGTGCCCGTCTGCGGCATGGTCTTCGTGACCGTGATGATCATGCCCCGATGGGTCGTGATCGTGTGCTGCCAACGTTCCGTGGTCCATGGTGTACCACAAACCAGATCCGCCCTGGTGTGCCCCGTGATGCAGGGCGCTGCTCATGAAGGCGTCAAACTGCCCTGTATTGGGTGCATAGGCAATCACCGGAAGCGGAATGTGAATTCCACCAACCAGGTGAATTTCGTGGGCATCCTGAATGTGGTGGATGATAAACTCACTCGGGTTGAACCCGCCTTCTTCATGGGTGTCGTCCGACGCCGTCACCGTACCAATGGCCCCCAAGAAAAGGCCCAAGGTCAAGGCTTTGGTCATGCACCGCTGGAAACGGGTGAAGGGGGAAGTCATAATCGCGTTCGGCGAATTTGGGTGCGAAGATAGTGTCCGAATTCCTTCCCTATTCACCCTGAGGACGAAGTCCCGGAAAGAAGTTTCAACGTGGGTCCGTGGGCGGCCATTTGTGGCGCATGGTTTCCGCCACGAGAATCCCCGTAAACGCCGCATATGCCAAGTATACGGACAAGCCAAAAACCATTGGGCTTGGGCCCCCAATGAAGAGATACAGGAGCACCAAAATGAGCATGGAAAACATTTTGATCATGGTGACCCCCATGACCTTTCGCACCTGCGCGCCTGAACTTGTTGAATTCGCTGGCCGCAACCACCATTCAAGGCACGGCGTCATCACAGCCAAAAACAGCACAACCGCAGTCAGAGACAACCGCGCTGAATCCACCATCCAAGGCTCTTGCAGCGTGTGAAGCAACAACAGCGCGGCACAAGCGGTTAGGGTATTGAGGGCCAGAAACTTCATGTCTCGCATCTTCATCGTTTGGCGTCACGCATGACCATGACCATTGCAGAAAAAAGTCCAAAAAGGGCACCCACTGCCGTGCCCCATGCCACCTCGTGGCCCGCTTTTTCATCCCAACGGCGACCCAACCACGCTCCGCCACCAATGGCACAGAACAGCGTGGACGCCATGCCCGCATGGCGCATCACACTTCGATTGGGTTCAGGCGCTTTGCTGGAAGGCCTGTTCGGCATGGTCCAGGTTCTTGACAGCCCGTTCTTCTGAGGCGGGTGTTTCACCCACATCATCGAGCTTACACATCCCCTCAATCCGTGCGCCAGCCTCCACAGCCATTCGGCCATAGCGAATCTCCCCGTAAACACCACTGGATTCTTTGAGCGCAAGCAGCCCAACCACACGCAGGTTTCCCGTCACCACGCCCTGAGACTCACAGTCGTGACAGTCCACATTGCCTTCCACCCTGCCGGTCAAACCAATAACCAATCGGCCGGTGGTGTGTATGTCCCCGACAAAATGACCGTCTATTCGGATACTCCCTTCACTTCGGATGGACCCCTCTACCAGGGTGCCCTCCACAATGCGGTTGATCCCCTGTTCTATTCCAACGTCACGGTTGCGGTTTCTCGCCATGGTGCTCTGTTCTCCCGGTGGTTTAGTTCCCAAGGTAAACCTCATCGAAGAATTTGCTGTAACCGTCTATGTCTTTGCCCTTAAACAGCTCAACATAATTCTCCGTGTGAATGACAAACATCTTAAAACCACTTGTGTTGAGTCCAATCATCGACTCTCGGTTGGCGGAGAGGACCTTGAAGTAGTCCATTGCGCGGTCCTTCCTCGGGAAGGCCTTGATAAGAACCAGTTGGTTCTCCCTGTCCATGAGGTTGCTGGTCACCTTGAGGTTCGCGCTTGCAAAAAACTGCCGGTTGAAATCGGCCAAATCGGCTTTTGTCTTGTCAGACCCCCCCTCGCTGACGGGAATCACCACCGCGAAATAATGCTCGAGTACAGGCTTGTCTGTAAAGTTCCCGTAGTCCGGAGCCTTGGGAACCGCGTCTGTGTTTTTTCCTTTGGTTTTTTGGGGCTCTCCTACACCAAGACCTACCAAGATGTCCTGCGCAGCCACAGCTTGTTCGGAAGAGTCACAAGAGGCAACGACCTCCTTCAACGCAGAGATATAGTTCTCCCTTCCTCGGACCCGACCGTCCAGCCACCCCACACACTGGGCGCGTAGAAAGCGATACCGGCACTCTTGGGTGTGATTGGGAACCGTGTCGAGCAACACGTTGATCTCTGTCAACAACTCCTGGTAGTCCTTTTGGCTGTAATACCGCATAATGTGGGCCTCATAGGCCGCCAACTCATCGATTCTCCTCTGCTCCTCAAAGTCGACAAAATCAGGGTTTTCAACCAATTGGGCCCATTCACTGTCCGGATACAAAAGAGAAATCTGGTCTGCCCAATACTGGGAGTTGCACGTGGCGCAAAACGGATTCTGGTAGTTCTCTGTCTCCTCGAGAAACAAGTACGTTCTGTAGAGCTGATAGTGGGCCAGAGGGTGCTCCGCACTTTCCGTGTAGCGATCGAGAAGGTCTACCCACGCCTCGATGGCGTTGTCTGTGTCGTCTAGCTTCTCCTTGTATATCACACCGCTCTGGTAGACCGCTGTCGCCGTCTCCACATCTGCTGCTGCACGCTGCTCCTCAGAACAGGGGAGCGACTCCAACAACTCCTCGGGAGTCGGCAAGTCACCGCCAGACGCAAGCAAGTCCACGGAGGCCACCTCTTCCGCCACGTCCTCAATGGTGCCAAACCCAGAGGCCAGCCTTCGGCTTCTCCTCCAGTGGTCTTCCAGCGGGCGGTCTCCCCATTGGGCCAGAAAGTCCTGCTTTCCTTTCTCTCGAAGGTTAGGGTTGTACGGCCAAAACGCTGTGGCCGCTCCAGGAACCGACAAGCTCTCAGACAACGCTTCCTCAGCGAGGCGCTCCGCTTCAGCCGCAGCCTCTTCCTGTGCCACCCTCAGCCCCTCAATGATTTCCTCCATCCTGACATAACGGGCGTCCTCATCCAGGTTACAGATGTCTCGCAAGCTGTCGTTTCGCAGAACCACCCGAAGCTGCTCCACCAATTCTGTTAAGCTCTTAGCGTTGTTGCTGACCTCGCGATACCTCGGGTGGTCCTCATTCATGTTGGCCAACGTGCTGTCGTAGTATGCCTGAGCCAACTCGTATTCACGGTCCTCCAAGTGCAAGTCCGCCAATGAAAGAAAGCTCTTCATTCTTGGGCGGCGGTTTCCGGAGTTCTCGGCCAAGGCGTCGCGCAGGTACCCCATGCCCTCTTCCCGATTCAACTCCTCCAACTCAATTTGCGCCAAGGCATAGTAAATCTGGTCTCGATAATCCTCGTTCTTGTCCTCTTCGAGCATATCAAAGAAGAGCTCCTTGATTTCCATGCTGTCACCTCGACGTCGGTCAAAAGCCAAAGCCTGCTGCATGCGCGCCTGGAACTCCATTTCATACGGCGTCTTCAACTTGACCACCTCCTCAAAAAGCTCAATAGCCTCCCGATTGCTCCCGTATTCTCTCTTCAATTGGGCCAAAACGAAAAGGGGTCGAGCCCGGTCACGCTTCGGTTTGATTTTGGGGATAGCCCGCTCGATGTACCGAATGGCCTCTTCAACATTGTCTTGGGTCAAGAGAAATTCGGCCTGAACCAAAAAAGCGTCCGCCCTGAGCTCATCTGAAGCATCCCGCTCTCCAACCGCCTTGAGAAGCGCCGAGTTCGCTTTCGGCATATTCTCCATGGCCATGTATGTCCTGGCCAACCAGGCGCCTGCAGCCACCTGGCTGTCTGGCTCCTTGTGTTTGCGTTGTAGATACTTAAACACCTCCTCTGCCTTGGCCAAATCCCCTTTGTAGAAGTGGCCCTTTCCAATCAACGTGTAATTGTCGTCGATCCACCTGTTCAGCTGCGGGCGCTTGAAGTCTTTCTGCTGGCTTCTTGGCGGCGTCATTGCGTGACGGTCAACCACCCTTGAACACTTTTCGATGGCCCGCTCCATCAACGGATACAAGAAGTCCGCCTGATCTTCTGACCCATACAGAAACAGGGGGATCACCTCGTCCCAATTCTCCTCATGAGTATCGGCCAGCTTTTCGTCGGCCTCTTCCATCGCCAACCGCGCAAAGTGAAACCCGTTGAAGCGGGATGTGGTGTTGTGATAGGCTCGATAAAAACGCCCATCCCTCTGCGTTGTGCACCCATAGGAGCCCAACAATAGAGCGATAAGGACCGAGTACAGCGCGGCCCATTTGAACTGGGCACTCCTCGATGACGTTGTTGCGGTGGACATGATTCGACTCGGGTTCCGAGCGACCAACTCGAAAGGCGCGAAAATATTGCAATCCTGCCACCCCAATCACAAATTCATTGGCATCCTTTCGTTGTCGTCCATCTTTGGAGAACGAAGAACCCGATAGGATGTCCAAGGCACCACAGTCCGAGCCCACCCCAACCAGGCGATTCAAATTGATCCTCCAGGAAGAGGGAACCTTTGCAGAACGGTGGTCGATGTGGGTCCAGCCCAATCAACTCAGGGCCCTCGCCGCCTTGTCTGCCCTGATTGTCGCCGCCCTGACTTACGCAATCATTGCGCTGACCCCGCTCAAGGAACACGTTGTTCCTGGCTACATCGCGTCTGAAACCAGGGAGCTTCAAGCCGACTCATGGCGAATTGCGGACTCCTTGTCTACCGTCGTGAAGCGACAATCTCTGTATTTAGAAAACCTTAAAGCCATCCTTTCCGGACAGCTTCCAGCGAGCGCGTTGACGCTCGCCAATCAGGTGGACGAGCCCCCGAGCCAAGATCCGGGGCAGCTTCAGGCCTCTCCGACAGATGCGCTTGATGGACTGCGAAATCGCGTCAAAGAAGAAGACGCCTTTGCGGTCAACCGCCCCAACGCCCTCAAGGAATCCGGTTTATGGATGCCCCCTGTAGAGGGCGAGGTGTCCTCTCCGTGGGACCCCGTAATTGGCCACTGGGGGCTGGACCTTGTGGCCCCCGCCAACACCCCTGTAAAGGCTGTAGGCGACGGGGCCGTCCTGTTTGCGGGGTTTACCTCGGGAGGCGGTCACACGGTGATGATCCAACACGAAGACAATCGCGTTTCTGTATACATGCACAACAGCAGAACCCTTGTCTCATCTGGCGACCAAGTGAGCCAGGGTGAGCCCGTGGCCATCATTGGCAACACAGGAGACCACAGCACGGGGCCCCACCTGCATTTCGAATGGTGGGAATCTGGGGTGGCCATCGACCCTTCGCTCAGGATCCGCCTTCAGAACTAATTAAGCCTTCACTGTCGCGGCAGACGACTGCCAGGACATCATGCTCCTGAGCGCCTCCATTCTGTCCTCCAGCATCGTTTGGGTCACCGCGCGAATCCCCTCCGTGCCAAATGATTCACAGGTGAAGCTGGCCAAAGCGCTGCCGACAACAACGCCCTCCTTCAGGGTTTCAAAGTCTGTCGACCCACAGCGCGCCACATGACCGATGAACCCTCCGGCAAAAGTGTCTCCCGCCCCCGTGGGGTCGACAACCTCTTCAAGGGGCAGCGCAGGACAAAAGAAGGTCTCGAGCTTTCCGTCCCTGTGATGAAACAAGAGGGCGCCGTGCTCCCCTTTTTTGACGATCAAATACCGGGGGCCCATCTCTAAAATCAAGCGAGCTGCACGAACAAGGCTGTGCTCTCCGCTCAACTGTCTTGCCTCCTCATCATTGATCGTGAGAACGTCAACACGGGCAATGACCGACTTGAGCGGCTCCATGGCGATGTCCATCCAAAAGTTCATGGTGTCCAGAACCACCAGTTCTGGGCGCTCCTCCATTTGGTCCAAAACGGACGCCTGAAGCGTTGGGTCTATGTTGCCCAACATAAGCCACTTGGCCTTTCGCCAAGTCTCGGGAATAGCTGGCTTGAAGTCGGCAAGGACGTTGAGTTCTGTAGCGAGCGTATCGCGGCCGTTCATGTCGGCGTGATATGAGCCTGACCAGAAAAAGCTCTTGCCCCCTTTCGGGCAATCCACCCCCTCGAGGTGCATTCCCGCATCAGACATAGCGTCGAGCTCTTCCTGCGGGAAGTCCTCGCCAATCACACTGACAAGGCCAGCGCCCACCCCCAGTCGTGTAGTGGACCAGCCGATGTACGTTCCCGCACCGCCCACGATGCGCTCCCGTCTGCCGAAAGGTGTTTTAATCGAGTCGAACGCAACGGTACCAACCGCTACAATTGAGAATGGATTCCAGCTCATGATCAAAAATGAAGGGCGCAAAGGTACAGGACAGCACTGCTGGCATCTGCTTTCATTGCACTAAAGGCCGAAACCCACTATCTTTGCGCTCCTTCTGAAAGAAGGACTGAGCACTCCCCTATAGCTCAGCTGGTTAGAGCGACTGACTGTTAATCAGTAGGTCCCTGGTTCAAGTCCAGGTGGGGGAGCAAAAAAAACCCTGGGCATGGCCCGGGGTTTTTTCTTTCCATCGGATGCTTTTCCTGACTGTATTAGAGCAAGTTGATGCGGCTGGCCAAGATGTCCTTGTAGCTTCCGCCGATCGGAATCTCCTTCTCCATGCCCTTGACTTGAATCATCGAGTATTTGATGCTGTGGATGGCGTCGAGGTTCACGATGTAACTGCGGTGTACCCGCATGAACCGCCGCTCATTGAGCTTGTTCTCAACGTCCTTCATGGTGCTGTGAATCGTGAAGCTCTGCTCGGGCGTGTGCACGACGACATAGTCCTTTAGGGCCTCAATGAAAAGCAACTCATCATAGTCAATCTTCATCAGGCGGCTCCGGTTCTTGACGAAGAGATACTCCGCCGTCTCCTTGTGCTCCGCCATGTTTCGGAGGAACTCATTCTCTAGGCGCGCTTCCTGCTCCTTAGAGAATTTATGCATTGCCATCTCAATGCTGGTCTGCAAGTCGACGTCCTTGAACGGCTTCAAAATGTAGCCGTGCGGCTCGGCCAGCTTGGCCTCTCCCAGCGTGCTGCGGTCTGCATAAGCCGTCAGAAAAATAATCGGCACATCAAGGGTGCGCTTAATTTCCTCTGCCGCAGCAATGCCGTTCATGTCTCCTTTGAGCATGATGTCCATGAGGACCACATCTGGACGATAACGAACGGCCAAATCAATGGCGTCTTCCCCGTTGTCGGCCGTGGCAACAACGTTGTATCCAATCTTTTCGAGGGTCTGTTCGATGTCCTTTCGAACGATGCTCTCGTCCTCGGTCACCAGAATGTTGATTGACATATTTGCGCTGGTTCAGGTTCTGTGCCAACCTGTCGAATCATTCGATAGAAGCGCAAGCTTCATCCGTCAAACAGGTTTTTTGGCCGCCGAAAGCTAACTAAAAAGCGCGTTCCTCCGTCACTTTCTGCCAAGAGTTCCGCATCAAGCTGCTCGCTCAACGCCTGAACGAGGTACAAACCCAACGAGTCGCGTCCACTCCAATCAAACCCCTCTGGCAACCCAACACCGTCGTCACGAACCTCGATTTGAACTTCCTCCTCTTCCGGATTGTCCTCCACAGGTCTGGAACGCAAGCCCACGGAAATGGTGCCTGTTTCTCTGCCCTCAAACGCATATTTCATCGCATTTGAAACCCACTCATTCAAAATAAGACCGCAGGGTATCGCTTGATCCAATGGCGCCTGAAGGTCTTCAAGCTCTGTTTCCAGTTTCACCTGGGTGCTGGATTGATAACCCTGGATGATATTGCCTGCAATCCGCGTGAGATAAGAGGGAAACCCAATGTTCGACACGTCCGTGTTCTGGTATAACGTCTCGTGAATGATGCTCATCGTTGAGACGCGATTCTGGATTTCTTCCAGTCCGGTAATGGCCTTCTCGTCGTTAACAAAGTTCTTCTGAAGGTTGAGTATCGAGTTGATGATTTGGAGGTTGTTCTTGACCCTGTGGTGCACCTCCTGAAGCAGTATTTCCTTTTCCTTCAGGGCTCCTCGAATGGCCTTGTCTATGCGCTTGCGCTCGGTTATATCGTAGGCAATGGCGCTGATTTCAGGTGTTCCCTCGACCAATTCAATGGGGTTCAAGAACAACTGAAGCCACCGACGACCGTCCCCCTTCTCCTCGGGAACAATGGCCCACTCAAATCGCTGTGGCGTTCCACCTAAGGCCCGCGCAAATCGATCTTCAAGGTCAAACCCGTTCCATTCCTGGCTCTTCCGAACAGCCTCAGACAACCGGTTGCTCAGGCCTTCCATTGACTTCGTAACCCCTTCCTCTTCCCCGCCCAACCACTGAATGAAGTTTCGATTGGCGCTCGTTACGCTGTGTCCAGCTGTCGCGGTCCAAATCACAAAGTCCTCACCGGACTCGACGATGCTCCGCATTCGCGCGGTGGCGCTTTTCAATGCAGCTTCCGCAGCAATGCGCTGCTCGATTTGCTGGGTCAACTGCTGGTTTGCCTCTTCTGCCAACTCAGCCCGTATTCGCTCCTGCATAAGCGAATGCCGGTCTGTGACATCGGAGAGGCTGACTTGCACCGCGGGTTGGCCATCAAAAATGGTCAGCCTCCATTTGAGTGTAATCCGCTTTTTGTTTGTCGCAAGCTCCAACTCCCATTCCTCCACATCCCGGCCTTGGCGAGCTTCTGAGGAACTAAACAACGCGCGTTGCCGGTGCGCTTCTGGAAACATCGTTTCAAAGCGCACGCCCTCCAAAACTTTAGCATCACCCTTGAACAGCTTCTCGGCAACAGGGTTCGCGTAGCGAATCAAGTCGTCCACAAGAATCAAGATTCCATTCGGTGAACTCTGAACGAGCAGCCTGAACCTCTCCCTTTCTTGAATCAGGTCATATTCAATCCGTTTTCGATCCGAGATGTCATACATCATCCACACTTCAGAACCGTCCTCCAGGCGCCCCTTGCCAATGTCAAGGTTCAGCATCTCTCCATTGCGGTTCTGCATCATCCAATCTCCGCGATCAAACACCCCGCTTCCATCAATTGGTTCGAGGTTTCCAATTCTCCGCAACCCGAGCTGACCAACGGGGTCACCGATAACCTCCTCGGCATGATCAACGCCCAGCATCGCCAAAAACCGAGAATTCACATCCAATACCACCCCGCCTTTGATTTGAACGATTGCCTCTTGTGCGATGTCGTTTAACCTTCGGTAGTGTGCTTCCCTGTCTTGCAGTGCTTGCTGTCGGAACCGAGATTCAGTGATGTCTGTGATTTGAACCAAATCGGTAAACCCCGGCCCGGGAGACAGCCTCAATTCAACGTGAAACGATTCTCCCCCTATGCGAACGGCCATCAGCTCCAATCGAAGCAACGTTCGGTCCACAACAGGAACACACTCCCACCGAACATCAAAATAAGTCCGGTCCTCCGTGCGCCACGTCAACCAACCGCCGTCAAACCAATCTGGGTCTTCCGGCATGCCGGATTTCCAACCAAACAGAAACGCCGCATGGCGGTTCGCCTTGATTGCTTTTCCATCGCGAACCAAAATCACGGCTGAAGGCAGTTGGTCCATCCAGACCTCCGGCCACTCGCCCGCGTTCTTGCCGTTTTCTCCGCCCATTGTCATCGATCGGTTTTGGCTCCGTTGACTTTGACAATCCTGCCTGCGGCATACTGCCGAATCAACTTCACGTTCCCGGAACTGTCGAAATATCGCCAATTGCCATTTCGCAACCCACCCTTGTACGACCCAATCCACTCCCGCATGCCCGTAGGCCAGAACCCCACGTGCTCTCCTGTTGGAATACCGACCACAAACGCCCCTTCAAAAACGACTTTGCCTTGAGAATCCATGTGGGTCCATCGGCCGTCCAACTCACCATCCACATACCGTCCTTCGCGACGGGCGTCATTGACATGCTCGATCCAATCGCCTTGTTTCTTTCCTCGGTCGTATGTGCCCACAGCCAGCGTATCGCCCACCACTGACCATTCCGTGAACAGGCCGTTTTCTTTTCCCTTTCGATACCGCTCATCGCGATGCTTACTCCCATTGATGTGGTACCAAATCCACCGGCCATGCCACAAACCTGCTTGAAACCCACCCTCTTGCTCAAGTCGACCGTCTCGGGCAAAAAACCGCCAGTCACCATCCCGCAAACCTTCCAAATACGTTCCTTCCGCTCGGGTTTCGCCTTCTGGCCACAATTCGATCCAAGGCCCTGTTCTTCGGCCCAGGCTGTCCAACATGCCGGTCGCTTGCAACACCCCTTCACGGAAAACCTTCACTTCCACAAGGTGCCCTGACTCATCGTAAAACCGATGTGCACCCATCGGTACATTCTCTCGCCAAGGGCCAGACCGAGACACCTGTCCATTCGAATGAAATGATTTTCTCAAATCCAAGACTACGGCCTCGGGCGCATCCTCTGCAATTTCACCTCGGTGCCAGGTTTCTGTCCCTTCTAAATCTCCTTGGCGTGAAAAGCGTTTGAAAACACCTTCCTTCAAACCCTTTTCCCAAGGCCCCTCTTCTCGAATACGACCATTTGGCCAAAACGTAAGCCACTTCCCAGTCTTCCGTTGTTGGTCGTCATATCGATTTACCTCTTCTACCCAGCGAAGCAAATCGTTTCGGTACCCCATTCTTCGAATGATCCTGCCTGGTTCCGTGTCCCTATCTAGTGCGTATTCCAAGGCCACACCTTCCTTCTTGCCCTGTGCCCAAGGGACCATTTTCACGACCACACCCCGTTCATCTAAAATGCGCTCTGGACCTTCCAAAAGGTCGGAAGCCCATATGCGGCTCCTGAGCCTTACCCCTGTCGTATCCCAACTGACTTCCTCCCCCTCTTTTTGTCCTCCCTCATAACGAAGGCTCGTCTCCAGTCTCCCCTTTTCATCGTAAAACACCCATTCTCCCTCTAACGCACCGTTTCGCCTGTTTCCTTCACTCTTGCGCATGCCATCTTCATAAAATGAGCGCCAATACCCTTCTGGAACGCCATCCAATAGCAAACCTTCGCTGCTGATTGAACCACTTTCAAATCGGTATTGAACCATGATCGAATCCTGGCACAGGATCAAGTCCAAGCTGGCAAACAGCAGGGAAAGAAGGCCGATAATTCGAAGCGGGAACATGGATGCAAGTTGCCACACCGAATCCAACGATGACACAGTCCATTTCATGATTTTCCCATCACTGATATCTATACTCTTTTTCTAAAAAAAGATTAGTCATTGTCATAGGTCTGTGGAAACGGGGGATAACATTCAGGAGGTTCGTTTGGTGTTAAACGCCATACACAGAGAAAGGCCATTCATTAACCGGTTTTACACGAAATGAATTTTCTGGTTGTCAGATATTTAAGTGTGATTTCCACCGACCCCCTCAACTTGTTGAATAATGAGTGCTGGAGCAATTAGTCCCATATTTTACTGTGGACAGACAGTGTTTTTCGGTGAAGATGAATGGGATAATTACCGGTCTTTTTTTGCCTGGATTTTGCGCCAAATGACCAAGCCTCTAAAAGGGTCAAACTGCCAAATTTTTTTACGCTTGGGTTACCCACACAAAATCGTGCGAATTCACAACGGAATGTGCATTGAAGAATAGGGGACTCGGGTTCAACTTGCAGACATGAGGATTCACTTGGCCAACGACCATGCAGCGGGCGATTTGAGAGCTGCTCTCCTGCCCTGGTTGCGCGAACGCAACATTGAAATAATCGACCATGGAACAACCGACGGATCGAGCGTGGACTATCCAGATCACGCGCACCCTTTGGCCGAAGGTGTTTCAAGAGACGGTGTCAAAGGCATCCTCATCTGCGGCAGCGCAAACGGTGTTGCCATGACAGCAAACAAGCACCCTGAGATAAGAGCAGCCATTGCATGGAGACCAGACATAGCGCGGTTGGCTCGTGAACACAATGATGCGAATGTGTTGTGTTTGCCGGCGCGTTTTCTCGCTATACCCGATGCGCTTGATTGCGTTGCTTCTTTCTTGGACACGGCGTTTGAGGGAGGCAGACACGCCCGTCGCGTAGAGAAAATTGCCTGCTCATGAGCAGTCGCTTCTTTTTGGCTGTAATGGCCACAACGTCCTTGACCACGGGGTTCACACAGACACTCAAGCACACAGAGTTCGGTGTTCCTTGGTCGGAAACCATCACGCCGGAGGACCTGTCCAACCACCTGCACATTTTGGCTGCCGACAGCATGGAGGGTCGAGAAACAGGAAAGCGCGGGCAACGCATGGCGGCAGAATACATCGCGCAACATTTTGAATCCGTTGGTCTCTTGCCCGTCAAGGGTTCTTACATGCAGGAGGTTCCCCTTAAGGTGTCGCAATTGAAGGGCGGTGTGCTGACCATTGCTGACCAGCAGTTCCTTTATAAAACGGATTGGGTGCCTTACCCAGGCATTGAGGTTTCCGACATCGAGGGCCCTGTTGTGTTCGCTGGATATGGAATTCAAGACAAAGACGCGGGGTGGGATGATTACGCTGGCCTAAACGTCCAAAACAAGGTGGTCATCTTTTTGGCAGGAGAGCCGGGGGACGCCAAAAAAGGATACGCTTTGACAGGCACAAAAGAACCAAGTTCTTGGGGCTCAATGAGAAATGCGAAGAGGGAGGTCGCTGACAGTTTGGGGGCATCAGCTGTGATCGTGGTGACCGAAGAATACGCCACCTTGAAGTCGCGGTTTCTTCCTTGGTTAAGTCGAGAGAGAATGCGCTTGGATGTAGACAGAGATGGAGAGGGTACGGACGTTCCAACCCTCTTGATGAATCCGTCTTCTTTTTTGACCCTGACAGGGTGGAAATCCTTGGATTATGCGAGAAAGAAATGGCCCAAACGGAAGTTGGACAACGTGTCATGGGTTGCGGGCAAAATTGCCTTGGCACGAAAGGATGACAAGGTCGTGGCACACAATGTCTGGGGCATGATTCCTGGAAGTGACAGCACTGTGGCCGAAGAGATTGTCGTCTTAACCAGCCACTATGATCATGTGGGAGTAGACAAGAGTGGAGAAGTCTACAATGGGGCTGATGACGACGGCAGTGGCACCGTGAGTTTGTTGGAGAATGCAGAGGCTTGGATGGTGGCCACCAAAGCTGGTGAGGGACCGAGGCGCAGTGTGCTGTTTATGGCCTTTGTCGGGGAGGAAAAGGGCCTTCTCGGTTCGGAGTGGTATAGCGACCACCCCGCGTTTGAGTTGGAGCAGCACGTGTGTGATCTGAACATGGACATGGTTGGCCGGTTTGACGAAGCCCACGCCGATGATGATCGGTACATCTACTTGATTGGAAGCGACAAGTTGTCCAGTGAGCTGCACGACATCAGCGAGGCGGTTAACGCAGCGCACACGGGACTGTCATTGGATTACACGTTCAATGCGCCTGACGACCCCAACCGGTTTTATTATCGCAGCGATCACTACAATTTTGCCAAGCATGGCATCCCGGTGATATTTTATTTCAGCGGAGTGCACGAGGACTACCACGGCGTGGGAGACACGCCGGGCAAGATTCGCTATCCCAAAATGGCTGAAATTGGTCAGCTTGTGTTTCTGACCTCTTGGGAAATCGCCAACAGGGAAAAGAAGTTGGTTGTCGATCGGGTCAACGACTTTCCAACGGACCGCTGACGGCGGAAGCAAACTTGGTGACCTCTACTTCGTGCGCGGGACCCATTGCGGGACCGTTGAATCCACTGTGAATCCAGGGGGTCGCCTGGCCTTCACGGTGGACAACCGTTGTGGGGAAACTGACCACGCGGTCGAGAAAAGGAAGGGATTTTTGCGCTTCGGTTTTTGATGCCGGTCCAATCAGGGTGACGCGCCAATTGGGGCTGCCTTTGCCCATTCCCATTTGTTCTGAATAGCGGGACAAGCGCTGCAGCGCTGTCGCTTTGCCTTGGCCGTTTTCTGCGCCGCGCTCGAACGCCAAGGTGTGAATCGTTAAGTCCGGGTGGCGGGCGCTGAGGTTCAAAAGCAGGCGGTGTTCGTCCATGCAATTGGGGCACCAAGAGCCCATGACGCTCAATACGTGGACGCCTTTGGCGCCTTCTGCAGTCCAATGGACAGAGTCTCCGTCAAGCGACACCCCAGAGTACGCCAAAGGAAGCCCTGTCCATTGGGCTTTTGGGGCTTCAGTCAAGCCAACCTCTGATGCGGAAATGCGTGTGCCGGAAAACGGTGTGGAATAGTGGTTTCCACTGAGGAAAATCCCGTCTGCGATGTCCCCTTGGGCTGAGAGTTTTCCTTTGAAGTAGAAAAGGTGCGCGCCGTCAAAGGTTTGAAGGCTCATTGTCCCGGATTCATCGAGGTTACCGTGCAGGTAACGGAAATCACCGGTCGGCGTTGCAATGCTCCCTCGGCAACGGTTGCCGGCCCGCTGCAGGTAGAGTTGACCGAACCAGGGGTCTTGTTCTCCGAAAGACAGCAACCAGGACAATGTGTCATTGGACCATTCGGGAGCGGGTTCTTGTGTTTGCTCGGGCTGCCATTGAACGGGAACCCGGTAGTCTCCAGAGCGCAGGTTGTCTTTCCAGTGACCCGTATCGTTGACCAGGGCAATGCTTCCGTCGAACACGGGCACGCCCCAGGCGTTGTCGGCGGTATCGGAGGGGGCTAGGGTCAGCGATTCTTCCGCGTTGTTCAGAACCAACGTGTCCCCGTACCAACAACCGGGAATGGCAACCACGTCGGTGTCATTGAGTTGGAATATGAGGCTGCCTTGGGCTTTGGGGGCTTTGGGGGCGGCCTGTTGCAGGCGGGCGGAAAGCAAAATGACCACAGCAGCCAGGGCCGCCGCGGTCATTTTGAAGCGAGCGAGGGTCAACATCAAAGGTCGAACTTGATTCCTTGCGCGAGCGGAAGCTCTGTGCTGTAGTTGATGGTGTTGGTTTGGCGCCGCATGTAGGCTCTCCAAGCGTCGCTTCCTGATTCTCGACCACCACCGGTTTCTTTTTCGCCACCGAAGGCGCCGCCAATTTCTGCACCGCTGGTTCCAATGTTGACGTTGGCGATTCCGCAATCGCTGCCGCTGGCCGACAGGAAGCGCTCAGCGCTGCGAAGGCTGCCCGTCATGATGGCAGAAGACAGGCCCTGAACCACACCGTTTTGCATGGCAATCGCCTCGTCCAGTGTGTCGTATTTCATGACATAAAGGATGGGGGCAAACGTCTCGTGCTGGACGATGGCCATGTCGTTAGTGGCCTCTGCAATGGCGGGTTTGACGTAGCATCCGGAGCTGTATTCCGGGCCTTCGAGGACACCGCCTTCGACAAGGATGCGGCCGCCTTGAGAGACGACGTCGACGAGGGCTTTTTCATACATCTCCACTGCGTCTTTGTCAATGAGGGGGCCGACGTGGTTGTTTTCGTCCAAGGGTGATCCAATGCTCAACTGCCCGTAGGCTTTGGTAATGGCGTCAACGACTTTGTCGTAAATGCTGCTGTGAATAATGAGCCTTCGCGTTGAGGTACAGCGTTGTCCACAGGTTCCAACAGCGCCAAAAACGGTGCCGGGCACCACCATCTTGAGGTCTGCATCTGGTTCGACGATGATGGCGTTGTTTCCACCGAGCTCCAAGAGGCTTTTGCCGAGTCGTGCTGCCACGGCTTGGGCGACAATTTTGCCCATTCGGATGGATCCTGTGGCAGAAATAAGGGCAACCCGCTTGTCGTGGGTCATCATCTCGCCAACGGTATAGTCACCTTGGATGATGCACGAAAGGCCTTGTGGAACGTGGTCCATGTCTTTGGTTACCTCATTCCAGATGTTCTGGCAAGCCACCGCAGTGAGAGGGGTCTTCTCAGAGGGCTTCCAAATGCAGGCGTTTCCACAAACCCAGGCCAGGGCGGTGTTCCAGTTCCAAACCGCCACAGGAAAGTTGAATGCGCTGATGATCCCCACAACACCAAGTGGGTGCCACTGTTCAT
>Ga0209503_10000780_pt1 | contig 17579 bp, 14 predicted proteins | sample SouAtlMetagenome_2_FD_187448 | JGI IMG/M metagenome (GOLD analysis project Ga0209503, IMG submission 187448) | Marine eukaryotic phytoplankton communities from Atlantic Ocean - South Atlantic ANT15 Metagenome (SPAdes) (version 2) | ecosystem: Environmental > Aquatic > Marine > Oceanic | place... | reverse complement strand
AATTCAGCCAATGCGACTCCATCTTTGAATGAAGATAAACTACAAATCCCATCATCAAATTCTGTTTTGACTTCAGCTTTACTATTTATGGTAACTAGGAACTCCTTTTCTTCTTCTTCTTCTTCTGCAATAAAAACCCCATCGTTAAAATGATTGATTAGTTCTCCACCTTTGGGATAATAAGTACCTGTAACCTTTCCATTCTTATCAATAATTTCAATTAGGGCTCCATCTTCAGATCTTGTGATCAATTTGAAGGCTGAACCATCAGAAAACTTACTCACTGCACCGGCATTTGGAAATTCTAAAACTACCTTAAGATCGGTGTCAATAGCCATTGGATAACCAAGATCATTTCCAACTATTGCTAAACCATCACTAAAATCTGTGGCCCTATCCCAACTTTTTAAGATATCATAATTACCTTTTTTATCAATGAATGTAAACTTACTTTTATTATCAAATTCAACTTCAACTCTAGCCTTTCCGTCATGGAATGTATATGCAGATTGAAATTGAGGGGTTATAATAATTTTACCCTCTCTATCAAAATATCCCCAATCACCATTGGAATTTGCATAAGCAAATAATTCATATTCAGAATCAGAACCACACGAATAAAGCCCAAATAATAGGGGTAAAAAAAGTAGTATAAATTTTTTCATTTTTAAGAAATTGGTTAGTATTAATTGTAATAAAAGTTATAACAATTTAATAAAATTATTTGATCTTTGAAATTTTGCCATTATCACTTATTTGAATTGGGCTTTCTGGAAGATCAGAGTCAACCAAGCTTTGAATTACTTTTAAGGCAGAATTTGTTTCATCCACAACTGGAATTCCCCTATTAACTAATTTGATTGATCTTATATTTCCAGAAACAAAATCGCCATTTTTATCAAAATTTATCTCTACTATTGGTGCTATCCCCTTTGGACCTCTTAAACTAAATCTACCATAAGTGGCAAAATTGCCCAAACTATACGCAATAAATTTGTTCTTATATAAATCTATTGCACGAGTGACATGGGGTCCATGCCCTAATACAATATCGGCTCCCATATCAATCATTTGTCTAGCAAACAAATAAGGATTTCCCCTGTTTTCTCCTAAATAAATTTCATTCTTTTTAGAAATGTGTTGAAAATTCTCACCCTCACCACCACCATGAAACGACACTATTACGATATCTGATTTTTGACTCAGATCAGAAACAATTTTCTTAGCCTGCGCCAGGTCGTGAAGACTTACAGTTCCATAATTTGGGGAGAAAGCACAAAATCCAATTTTAAGATCTTTTACATTAATAATGGTCATGGGATTGTCCAGTGTCCCCGCGAATGCAATTCCTGAGTCTTTTAGCAGTTCTGTGGTATTCGAAATACCTTCCTGTCCAAAATCATTAATATGGTTATTAGCCAGACTAAGAAGGTCAAAACCAGCCTTCTTAATGTGACCGACATAATGATCGGGCATCTTGAAGACATAGCAATTTTTTGGGTTTTTACAACTTTTTCTTGGGGCTATATTTTTTGTCATGACAACACCCTCTAGATTACCAAAAGTGAGATCAGATTGTTTTAATATCGCTGAAACTGAATCAAAGAAACTTTCACCGTCATTGGGCGGTAAGTAATTATTTGAGGGGTAATTAGTTCCAATCATAATATCACCGACTGCAGTTAATGAATAGGTAGAATTTGAAATCTGTACTAAATCTCTATCGTTTTGGCTTACGACTGAGAGACTTGAAAAAAAGAATAATTTTATTAGAAACCGCATATTAAATAACATGTTAAAATTTAAAAATTAAATTTACTATTTTTTCCATAAATAACTATAAGTAGTACCCTAAAGAATAATTAATCATTCTTTAGGGTGTTCGTGACTGCGACAGGAGTCGAACCTACAACCGCTGGAGCCGAAATCCAGTGCTCTATCCAATTGAGCTACGCAGCCTATTTCTAGGACATTAAATGCTTTTTCACTAAAGTTGATATTGTTTTACTATCAGATTTACCAGATAATTCTTGATTTAAATAAGCCATAACTTTACCCATATCCTTCATGCTATTTGCTCCTAAACTATCAATAGCCTGAATTACAAAATTTTCAACATCTGATTCTGATAACATTTCTGGAAGAAATTGACTTATTATTTTTACTTCATCAATTTCAGTAGCTGCCAAATCAGGACGGTTCTGTTTGAGGTAAATTTCTGCACTATCATTTCTTTGTTTGACTAGTTTCTGCAACAATTTAATTTCATCAGATTGAGAAATTTCAATATTTGATCCACTTTGAGTTTGAATTAATAAAATTGCGGATTTGATCGATCTGAGTGCAGTGAGCGCAGTAGTGTCTTTTGATTTCATAGCTACCTTCATTGCATCCATTAATGAATCTTGTAAACTCATAATTTTAATTTTAATTCAATATAATTATTAATATTCCAAATAAAAATGAAATTATCGTTAATCTACATTATCATGTAAAAATGAGTTGTTTGAGCGCACTTGAATGTCATCATTATCGTCAGACGAAATAGATGTTCTAGAAACTTGATTTTCAAATGATAAACTAGAATTACTTAATTCAACACCGTGTCTTTTGTATGCAGGTTCTTTTTCGTATTCTTCAATTTGTGATGTATTGAATTTATAATTAAAAGCCTTCATTTTTTTTCGTCTTTCATCAGCTCGGTCTTTCAAAGCCTTTGAGATAGGAGTATCAAATGGATTTGTAGTTTCAATAGGCTCCGATGAAACTTGTCTTTCTTTTATTGTTACTTTTTTTAAAATCAGCTCTTTATCTATTTCAATATCAGGCTCAACTAAGTTGATTTGAGCGCCTGTGTCTAGCTTTTCTTCCGTTTGTTCAATTACAAAATGATCATTCAAAGTATATGTTTCCTCCCCATTTGGGGTTGATTCAGAAACAGCAATTAATTCAATATAATCATCAACTTCAACATCATTAACATTATCTTCAAGTTTAAAAATTTCTAAATCGCTATTTTCACTTTTAGTTCTTTTAGAATTAGAAATTGGTAGATCAAATGTCAAAACAGTTTGATCATTAGTGTTTGTATCAATATTTTCATTTTCATTATTAACAATTTCATTTATTACAAAGTCGTCCTCATCAAACACATGCATAAGCTCTTCAAAATGAACATCTATCGATTTAATCTCTTCAGATGTTGGAATTAAATCTGTAAGTTCCTTTGAATCGTCTTCTGAAATTAATCCATTTTGGGATCCAACCAAATCGTAAACTTTCGATTCACTATTAGTTTCATATTTATTCAAATTACTAATTATTGATTGTTCGTCCTCTAAAGCATGAATTACCCTTTTAGGTTCTATATTATTGATATTATTTTGTTGATTTGTATCAAATCCAGTTGCAATTATTGTAACTGAAATAGCCTCTCCTAAAGCTTCGTCATCACCAACACCCATAATTATATTTGCACCATGGCCTGCCTCAGCTTGAATATGGTCATTAATTTCGCCAATTTCGTCTATAGTAATTTCTTGAGAACCAGAAACTATAAGCAGTAAAACATTTTTAGCTCCAGAAATTTTATTATCATTTAACAAAGGAGAATCAAGTGCCTTTGTTATTGCCTTTTTGGCTCTATTTTCACCATATGCAGTAGATGCTCCCATGATTGCTGTTCCGCTATTACTTAATACAGTCTTTGCGTCACGTAAATCAATATTTTGAGTGTAGTGGTGAGTTATAACTTCAGCAATTCCACGAGCAGCGGTGGAAAGTACTTCATCAGCTTTTGAAAAACCAGCTTTAAAACCTAAATTCCCATAAACTTCTCTAAGTTTATTATTATTTATTACAACAAGTGAGTCAACAACATTTCTAAATTTTTCTATTCCTGCATGAGCTTGTAAATTTCTAATTTTTCCTTCAAAATTAAATGGAGTGGTTACAATACCAACAGTTAAAATGTCTAACTCCATCGACATTTTAGCAATTATTGGTGCCGCTCCAGTTCCTGTACCTCCTCCCATTCCAGCAGTAATAAAAACCATTTTGGTATTTGAATTTAACATAGCCTTGATATCGTCTAAACTTTCGATAGCAGCTTTTTCTCCAATTTCAGGATTAGCACCTGCTCCAAGACCTTCAGTTAAATTAACTCCAAGTTGGATTTTATTAGGCACACCACTACTATTTAAAGCTTGAGAATCTGTATTACATATTACAAAGTCAACTCCATTAATACCCTGGTTAAACATGTGGTTAATTGCATTACTCCCGCCACCTCCAACACCTATAACTTTAATTACATTTGATTGGTTTTTTGGTAAATCAAAGTGAATTCCAAAATCGTTATTACTGCTCATATATTTAAATTTAATTGTTGTTTATTCTGCATTTTCTAAAAATTCTTTTACACGTTCTGTGAGTTTCTCTAAGAACCCTTTGGTTTTTAGAGATGAAGCCTTTTCAATTTTATCCTTATCATCATCATTAATTTCATCTGAATTTTCTAAAATTGGTTGTTTACATTTCCGCTCTAAACCGTCCAGTACAAGACCAACAGCAGTGGCATACAATGGACTTGTAATATCACTATCACTGTCACCAGCAAGATGTTCATTTGGATATCCAACTCTTGTATCCATACCAGTTATATATTCAACCAATTGTTTAAGATGATTTAACTGGCTTCCTCCTCCAGTTAGGACAATTCCTGCAATTAATTTTTTCTTTTGCTCTTCGTGTCCATAATTTTTTATTTCTAAATAAACTTGTTCAATGATTTCTACAACTCTGGCATGAATAATTTTAGATAAATTCTTTAATGTTATTTCTTTTGGATCTCTTCCTCTTAAGCCTGGTATTGAAACTATTTCATTATCCTTATTTTCTCCAGGCCAAGCTGATCCAAACTTTATTTTTAAAAGCTCTGCTTGTTTTTCAATAATAGAACATCCTTCTTTTATGTCTTCTGTTATAATATTCCCCCCGAAAGGAATAACTGCTGTATGACGAATTATACCATCTTTAAAAACTGCAAGATCAGTTGTTCCTCCGCCAATATCAATCAAGGCAACACCAGCTTCTTTTTCTTCTTGACTCAAAACTGCTTTGGCTGACGCTAATGGTTCAAGAGTTATTCCTCCCAATCCGAGTCCAGCAGTTTGAATACATCTTCCAATATTTCGTATAGAAGAAACTTGGCCAACTACTACATGAAAATTAGCTTCTAAACGTTCTCCATACATGCCTATTGGTTCCTTAATCTCAGCTTGACCATCAACTTTAAAGTCTTGAGGTAAAACATGAATAATCTCTTCTCCTGGCAACATGACTAATTTATGAACCTGGTTAATTAGACGATCTATATCCCCTTCATTTATAACTTGTTCAGCATTAGATCTTGTGATATAATCACTATGTTGCAGGCTTCTAATGTGTTGACCAGCAATACCAACTGTGACTTCACCAATTTTAAGATTTGAAATTACTTCTGCTTCTGACACTGCTTGTTGAATAGACTGAATAGTTTGCGTTATATTATTAACAACGCCCCTATGAACACCTAAACTTTTGGACTTTCCCACACCAATTGTTTCTAATTTACCATATTGATTTTCACATCCGATCATTGCAACAATTTTTGTAGTTCCAATATCTAAACCAACTGCGATATTTTGATTTTCCATAGTTATATATTTTTAGTGCAAACAACTTGATTGTTATATTGCAAATTCACTTTTTTATAATTTTTTAATATTCCATCTTTATAAGCCTTTTGATAAAAAGCTTTAAAATTTTTCATTTTTTGATCCAAATTATTTAAATCTCCTACTAAAATTTCAAAATCACTATCTCTGATTTGTAAGTATATTTCGTTATTAGTATCTACCAAAATATTAGTTACATACAAGCTCAGAAACTCATCATCATAAATTGTTTTTATCAATTTAAAAACTTTATCGATTTGTGATTCATTTGTCAAGCCATAAACCAATAATACACGAGCACTATGATCTGAAGACAAAGGCATCTTTTTTGCATTGCTATCAATGTAATATGAAGAGTCTGAGATCACTCTAGCATATGGCTTCCGTTGTTTAACATCAATTACTAGTTCCCCTTCTATATTGATATAAACTTCAGATTTTTCAATCATTTCATTTGACGAAATCTTTAATTCTAAAGCTTTTAAATCAAGAACATCTTTAGAGATACATCCAATATATTCATTATTTTGTATCAACAACTTGTCAACCTTTGCTTTACTTATAAAAAGATTATTTACTCCAATAAAATTAATAGAAACACTAGAAATGAGTTTTGAATTACTTTTCATTGAAGAAAACACGTACAAAAAAATTATAATAATTATCATGACTAATCCTTTTGTATAAAATATATATTTACTCATTCTGCAAGGATTTAGTAATAGATTTAACTTCAGCATCAATATCGCCAGCCCCCATTGTAACAAGAACAGGGTTGTCGATTTTTAAAATAGTTTTAATAAGTTTGTCTTTGGTTACAAGTTTTTTCTTTTTTGCATTTATTTTGTGAAGTAGCCACTTAGAAGTAACTCCTTGAATTGGAAGTTCTCTAGCAGCATAAATATCTAGCAATAGAACTGTGTCAAATTTCGATAATGAAACTGCGAACTCGTCCGCAAAATCTTTAGTTCTAGTAAACAAATGTGGTTGAAAAACGGCTGTTGTTTTCTTATCTGGATAAATTTCATTTATCGTATTACGAACAGCGTCAATTTCTTTTGGGTGATGAGCATAATCATCAATAAAAACAAAATCATTAGTTTTAATTTTATAAGTGAACCTACGCTCAACTCCTCTATAACTTTCAAGAGCACTTCTTAAATTTATGGCATTACATCCTGACTCTAAAGCCATTGCAAAAGCAACAACTGCGTTAGATAAATTATGTTTTCCTGGAATTAGAAATTTCAGACCCTTAAAAATAGTTTTAGGTGTCTTTAAATCAAAAATATAAGTACCATTATGGATTGATAAATTTTGAGCTGAATAATCTGTAGATGTACCTACACCATAACTAACTCCGGGTAAATTAACACTATCATGAACAAACAACTTATTTTTAGTTGGTAATAAATCTGAGAACTCTTTAAAAGCATTATTCAATTTTGTTTCATTCCCATAAATATCTAAATGATCTGCATCGATTGATGTAATGCATGCTAAATCAGGTTTTAACTCCAGAAAAGATTTATCAAATTCATCAGCTTCAACGACTGTAAAATCACATCCATTGTGAATAAAATTAGATTTATAATTTTCTGAAATTCCGCCAATAAAAGCTGTCCCTTTTTGATTACTTTCAAACATTAAATGAGCTAAAATACTTGTTGTTGTTGTTTTACCATGTGTGCCTGCAATAGCTAAACATTTTGTATTATTTGTAATTAGACCTAGTGCTTCAGCTCGTTTAATGATTTTAAAACCTCTCGATTTGAAAAAATTTAAAATTGAGTTTGATTTTGGAATAGCAGGGGTAATTATTACAAGTGTACTTTCAGGATTCGTAAATTCTTTACTAATGCTGAAATAATCGTCCCTAAATACTATTTCAATACCCATTGATATTAATGAATCTGTGATGTTGGTTTGTGTTTTATCATAGCCAGAAACTTTTTTATTTTTTTTATGAAAATAATTAGCTAAAGCACTCATTCCGATTCCTCCAACTCCTATAAAATAAATATTATCAAATGAATTTAAATTCATGCTTTCAGAAGTATTTTAATTTCATCTACAATTTTTTTAGTAGCTGAAGGTTTTGATAGTTTTTTTATATTTTTTTTAAGCCTTTCTTGTAATCTTTTTGAACTAATAAGTTCAAAAAATTGCCTCTCAAAATCATTTATTAAGTTTTTCTCTTTTATAATTAAAGCTGCTCCTTGATTTGAGATTATTTTTGCATTTGTAGTTTGATGATCTTCAGCAACATTTGGGGATGGAATAAAAATCACAGGTCTACCAACAATACATAGCTCTGATATTGAGCCAGCGCCAGATCTTGATATTATAAAATCTGATGCTGCATAAGCTAAATCCATACGTTTTATGTAAGGAGTTATATAAACATTTTGTTTAAGCTCAAATTCCTTATATTCATCAAAATACAAACTACCGCACTGCCAAATTAATTGTATGTTATTTTCGTTAAAAAATTTAACCTTTTCTTTAATAAGCTGATTAATCCTTTTGGCACCTAAACTTCCGCCAAGAACTAAAAGTGTCTTAAAGTTTTTATTCTGTTTAAAATAAGATTTAGCTTCTAATATCTTATCATCTACATTAAATAAATCTTGGCGAACAGGATTCCCTGTTAACTTAATTTTTTCACTTGAAAAAAACTTAGATAGACCATTGTATGCTACACAAATAGATTGTGCTCTTTTTGCCAATAGTCGATTTGTTATACCAGGATATGAATTTTGTTCTTGAATCAATATTGGGACTCCAAAAACAGAAGCAATATATAACAAGGGACCACTTGCAAATCCACCAGTTCCTATCACAACATTTGGTTTGAATTTTTTTAAAATAAAAAAAGAATGTAAAATACTAATAAGCACCTTGATTGGCAGCAAAATGTTTTTCAACATATTTACCCTATTAAATCCTGAAATCCAAAGTCCTACAATTGAATATCCTGATTTGGGAACCCTTTCCATCTCCATTCTTCCCATAGCCCCAACAAATAAGAATTTAATTTTTGGAAAACTAGCCTGAAGCTCTTTTGCAATAGACAATGCCGGATAAATATGTCCACCTGTTCCTCCTCCTGATATTATGACTTTATAGTTATTCATTAAATAGCTTCACTTAAAATTTCCAATGGATGCTCTGAATCCACCAAATTATTTCTAATTTCTTCTCTTTTGGCACTCACACTAAGTATTATCCCGATCGATAAACATGTAATCCAAATTGAGGTTCCTCCACTACTAATTAATGGTAAAGTTTGACCAGTAACAGGGAACAATTCAACAGCTACTCCCATATTTACAAGAGCTTGAAATATAATTGGTATGCCAACTCCTATAGTCAAAAGCTTACCAAAAGCTGAATCTGCTTTCTGTGCTACTATCACTATCCTAAACAATAGTAAGAGATATAGGGTGAGTAAAAATAATCCGCCAAGAAGTCCATATTCTTCTATGATAATGGCAAAAATAAAATCAGAAGAAGATTGTGGTAAAAAATTCTTTTGTATGCTTTTCCCTGGTCCTAAACCATAAATTTTACCACTAGCAATAGCAATTTTTGCTTTTTCAATTTGATAATTTTCTTTTGTATCATCATCTGCCACAAAATTTACAATCCGACTAGTCCATGTATCAACTCTATTAGGGAAAAAATCTGGATATGCTTTTGCTATTATCACAAAAAATATAAATACTATTATTCCAGAAGTACTTATAATAACTAAGTGCTTTAAAGAGTACCCCCCCACAAAGCACAATATCATTACCATTGAAAAAATCAACGCTGTTGTTGAAAAATTAGCAGGTAAAATTAAAGCTAAAACTATAAGAACTGGTGCCCAAAGAGGTAAAAGAGAACTTCTAAATGACTGTTCTTCAAAATTATTTTTCGATAAGAATCTAGCTACAAATACCATTAGCACTAAGCCTGCTAAAGTTGAGGGCTGAAATGTAAATCCAACAAAAGGTACATTAATCCATCTGCTAGCATTAGCTCCATCAATAATTTTACCCTGTAGTAACGTGACAATTAACAGTAAAACAACAACAGGAAACATAATCATTGCCAGGCCATTAAAATATCGATAAGGTATTTTATGAACTCCATAAATTATAGAAAATCCTAAAAAAAGATGAACAAAATGTTTTAAAAAATAATTAAAGGTACTGCCGCCTCCACCAGAGTATGCTAAATTACTAGCAGCACTATACACGGGTAAAAATGAAAATATAGCTAATAAGGCTACTGTAGCCCAAATCATGCGATCTCCTTTAATATTTGTAATTTTAAAATTCATTTATAACTTTCTAACTGAAGCTTTAAATTGCTGTCCTCTGTCTTCAAAATTTTCGAATAAGTCAAAGCTTGAGCAAGCCGGAGACAGTAATACGTTATCACCTGCTTCAGCAATATTATATGCAATTTTTACTGCCTCTGACATAAAGTGTGTTTCTACAATAATTTCAACCATTGATTCGAAATTTTCAAATAACTTTTGGTTTTGCTTACCTAGGCAAATTATAGCTCTAACTTTTTCATTTACAAATGGGTATAACACAGAATAATCATTACCTTTATCAATACCTCCTACAATCCAAACGGTTGGAGAATTCATGCTTTCTAAAGCAAAATAAGTAGCATTAACATTTGTAGCTTTAGAATCATTTATGTACTGTACTTTATTTATTTTTAATACGTTTTCAAGCCTATGTTCAGCACCTTGAAAGCACTCGAGGCTTTCTCTAATTGTTTCTTTACGAATTTTTAACAAATGAGCAGCAGTTGCAGCTGCCATAGCGTTTTTAATATTATGCTTCCCTTCTAAAGCTAAATTTGATTTTGACATAAGGATTGATTTATTTTTATTTCTTATAATTATTTTATTGTTTTCATAATAAGTACCATTCTCAAAAGTTTTAAATAATGATATAGGAATCAATTGAGATTGAATTTTATTCGATTTTAAAAACGAATTTATTACAGTATCATCTGCATCGTATATCAAATAATCTGATTTGGTTTGGTTCATAGCAATTCTAAATTTAGAAGCAACATAATTATCAAAATTATTGTCATATCGGTCCAGATGATCTGGAGTAATATTTGTAATGATTGCTATTTTAGGACAAAATGTTTTTATGCCATCTAATTGAAAACTGCTAAGCTCTAATACAAAAACATCTGATTTCTTCTTTATTTCTTTTGCAAAACTGTTACCAATATTCCCAGCAACTGTAACATTTATATTAGCCTTTTTTAAAATCTCATAAATCATCATTGTGGTCGTAGTCTTACCATTACTTCCTGTTACTCCAATGATTTTTGAAGTCGTAAATTGAGATGCAAATTCAATTTCAGAAATAACAGGAATACCATTTGATAATAATTCCTTAACTATGGGAACTAAATCTGAAATACCTGGACTTTTCATTACTATGTCAGCATTTAAAATTTTAGAAGATGTGTGTTTTTCCTCTTCCCATTCAATCTCATAATATTTAAGAACGTCCTTGTAAACTTTTTTAATCCTACCATAATCAGACACAAATACTTTAAAACCTTTATCTCTGCCCAGTAATGCAGTACCAATTCCGCTTTCTCCTGCGCCCAGAATTACCAAATTTTTCATTACCTAATTTTTAATGTCACAATTGTTAATATTGCCAACAAAACACCTACAATCCAAAATCGGGTTACTATCTTACTTTCATGATATCCAGCTTTTTGATAATGATGATGAAGTGGAGACATCTTAAATACTCTCTTACCTACCCCATACTTCTTTTTAGTGTATTTAAAATATCCTACCTGTATAACTACTGATAGATTTTCAATAAGAAAAATTCCACATAACAGTGGTATTAGCCACTCTTTTCGGACTGCTATAGCAATTACTGCAATAATACCTCCAATAGTTAAACTTCCTGTATCACCCATAAAAACTTGTGCTGGATATGTATTATACCATAAAAAACCAATTAGTGAACCAACAAAAGCAGCTATGAAAATTGTAATTTCTTCCACTCTGGGTATATACATTATGTTCAGATAATCTGAAAAAATTATATTACCTGAAACCCAAGCGAAAATTCCTAATGTCAAGGCTATTATAGCTGAGGTTCCAGCAGCTAAGCCATCGATTCCGTCAGTTAGGTTAGCTCCATTAGAAACTGCTGTTATTATAAAAACAACCAACATGACAAAGATTAGCCAAGAAAATGGTTTAAGACTTGGGCTCACCCATGTAATTAAATCTGCATAATCAAATTCGTTTCCTTTGAAAAAAGGAATAGTTGTTTTTGTTGATTTAGTTTCTAGTTTGTATTTAACTATTGAATTATTAGTCTTATCAACTCTTATAATTTGATTTGTTGGCACTTTTTCTTTTATTGTAACGTCAGGATGAAAAAACAAAGTTAAACCGACAATCAGGCCAAGTCCGATTTGTCCAATAACCTTAAACTTCCCTTGTAATCCGTCTTTATCATTTTTAAACTTTTTAATATAATCATCTATAAACCCTATAGAACCCATCCATAAAGTAGTTATCAATAATAAAATGATATAAATATTGTCTAATTTGGCTAATAGAACAACAGGGGTAATTGTAGCAAATATGATAATTATTCCTCCCATAGTAGGGGTGCCTGATTTTTCTTTTTGCCCATCTAGACCTAGATCTCTTATGGTCTCTCCAACCTGTTTTTTATTAAGATACTTTATAATTTTATTACCAAAAATTGTAGAAAATAAAAGCGATAAAATTATTGCAAAAGCAGATCTAAAAGTCAAAAAACCAAAAAGTGATGCCCCTGGAAACTGATATTGATTTTCTAAATATTCAAATAAATAGTAAAGCATATTATTTTTGTAATTCTTTTAAACATTCTTGAGCCACTTTAATGTCATTGAAATTAATTTTATTACCATCTATTTCTTGATATGACTCATGACCTTTACCAGCAACCAAAATGATATCACCTGGACATGCTAATTGACATGCGGTCTTTATAGCTTGTTTTCTGTTAGTTATAGAAATAATTTTGTTAAAATTTTGAGGATCTACTCCTTTTTCCATATCTGCAATTATTAATTCAGGATCTTCAGTTCTGGGATTATCACTTGTGAAAATAACAGTACTGCATAGAATTGAAGCAATCTTACCCATTTTAGACCGTTTAGTTTTATCCCTATCGCCACCACATCCAATGACAGTTATAAATCGTTCATTTTTAGTTCTTATTTCATTAATAGTTTCCAAAACATTCTTAAGTGCATCAGGGGTGTGAGCATAATCAATTATAACAGTAACATTTGATTCAGTTATAAAAAATTCAAATCTCCCATTTACGCTATCAAGATTGCTAATTAATTTCAGGATCTCTTCAGATTTTAATCCTAAAGTATGAGCACAAGCAAAAATTGCAGCTAAATTATATGCATTGAAAGCCCCAATTAATTTTGTCCAAACTTCGAAATCATTTATTTTTAGTAGTAATCCTTTAAATTGGTTTTCAAGAATTTGAATTTTATAATCCGCATACGATTTAAGCGCATATGTACATACTTTAGCTTTAGTATTTTGACCCATAATATGTCCATTTTTATCATCTACATTTAAAATTGCAAAGGCTGTGTTCGGTAATCCATCAAAAAAAGACTTTTTTACGTCTCTATAAGCTGAGAATGTTTTATGGTAATCTAAATGGTCGTGTGAAAGATTGGTAAAAATTCCACCCTTAAAATTTAATCCTTCAACTCTAAATTGATCTATTCCGTGTGAACTTACTTCCATGAAACAAAACTCAACACCCAAATTGCTCATTTCATTTAAATAATAATTTATTAAAATGGAATCAGGGGTAGTATGATTAGTATTAAACATCTTTTTGTCAACCATAATTTTAATAGTTGAAATCAAACCAACTTTATATCCGGCTGATATAAATAAATTATAAAGCAAAGAACTTACTGTTGTTTTTCCATTAGTCCCTGTTATACCAATCAATTGTAAATTATTCGAAGGATGATTATAATAATTCGAGGCCATAATTGCTAATGCTTTGGACGAGTTTTCAACCTTTATATATGCAATCCCTTCTGTCATTTTCTCTAACTCTTGTTGATGAACAATTACAATAGCTCCTTTTTCAATAGCAGTATTTATGAAATCATGTCCATCATCATCAACCCCTCTAATTGCAACAAATAAATCTTTTTCGAGAATTTTTCTTGAATCAAATTGAATTGATTTGATATTAATATCTGTAATACCAAAAACAGACTTAATACTTACACCATATAAAATATCTCTTAATAATTTCATAATAATTCTAAAATAACAGTTGATTTTTCTTCAACTTTAACTCCTCTTTTAACTGATTGATTAATGACATTCCCTCTTCCAAGTAATTGAACACAAACGTTCATATTTTCTAAAATTGATATTGCATCCATTGCAGGCATTCCTATCAAGTTTGGCATAATATTATTATACTCCTCAGCTATATTAAAATATTCCTCATACTGGTCTTTCACCTCTTTGGATTTTAATTCTATATCATTAACCATATCAATTATTGGTAAATCTGTATATATCTTTTGTGCAATTTTTTTAAAAACAGGACCTGAAACATCGGCTCCATAATATCCCAAATCTTTATCTGGTTCATGAATAACTACAATACAAGAATATCTAGGATTTTCTGCTGGAAAGTAACCTGAGAAGGTAGAAATATAATTTAACTTAGAAGACTTAGAATAATCTTTTTGACAAGTTCCTGTTTTTCCTGCCATTGAAAAATTATTCAAAAATAATTCATGTCCAGTACCGTGTGATTTTTTTACTACATTTTCTAATAAAGCTTGTAATTTACTTACAGTTTCTGGCTTACATATCTGAGGATTAATAACTTCGGTTTCAAAAACTTCAATTGTTTTATCTATTGATTTTACCTCTTTCAAAAATCTAGGTTTAACCATCTTTCCATCATTTGCGATAGCATTATAAAAAGTCAAAGTTTGCATTGGAGTTAGAGAAACACCATATCCATATGCCATCCATTGAAGAGCAATACCACTCCATCTACCGTTTTTAATTCTTGGATCTGGAATTATAGATTTACCCTCTCCCAGTATTGGTAATCCTAGGGAATCATTAAGGTTCATCCTATATAGCCCATCTATAAAATCGTTTGGCGAGTCTTTATATGATTTATATATTGCACTTACAAGTCCCGTGTTAGATGAAACTTCAAATGCCTTAGCCAATGATATTTTACCATATCCGCCTTTTTTGGAATCTCTTACTTTTTTGCCATAAAATGAAAGGACACCATTTTTAGTATCAACAATAGTTGTTGTATCAACTCTTTGATCATCTAACGCAACAGCTAATGCCATTAACTTGAAAGTTGACCCAGGTTCATGAGATTCCCCAACAGCATAATTCAACCGTTCATAATAATTACCACGTGTATTTCTGCCAAGATTAGAAATTGCTTTAATTTCTCCTGTTTTAGTTTCCATAACAATGACTGAACCATGGTCCGCATTATAGATCTCTAATTGTTCTAAAAGAGCATGATGAGCAATGTCTTGAATATTTACATCAATCGTTGTGTATATATCGTAGCCGTCCTTTGGCTCTATTCTATTAAAATCTTCTATTGGCTTCCATTGACCTTTACCGATGCTCTGCTTCAAGCGTTTACCATCAATACCACTTAAATATTTTTTTCCAAAAGCTCCATCAATACCAACTCTTGTTATGTGTCCTTGATCATCTTTTCTTTCATATCCAATTGATCGCTGAGCAATAGCTCCTAAAGGGTAATCTCTTTTAGTAAATTGCTCAACAATTAATCCTCCTTTAAAAGCACCCATATTGAGTAGAGGAAAAGTTCTAAATCTTAAATAATCATTATAACCTAAATTTCTTGCAAGTAAAAAATAACGATTCTTATTATCACGAGCTTTCCTAATACGCTTTTCAATTTGTTCCGTAACTTCTGTTATTTCTTCATTGCCAATCCAATATTGTGAGTTTGTTTGATTGAAAGCTAACAACGAATCACATAGTCCCTTTACAAGCATTTCAAAATTATTATTTGAAGGTGCTGCTAAATCAATTCTAATGTCATATTTAGGTACTGATGTTGCTAATAAGTTTCCATTGGTTGAATATATATTCCCTCTATTAGCTTCGATTACAACATCTTTTATAGCTCGTTCCTCAGCTAGAGATCTGTATGCTTCTCCTTGAGTAAATTGAATGTTAATTAATTTAAAAATTATCAGTAAAGCAAACACAAACATACAACCAGAAACAAAGAATAATCTATTTAATATGTTAGTACCCTTATTTGACATTAAGTGTTTGTGTTTTAGAAACTATCATAACTTTAACTGGGGGTGTTTCAGAAGGAAATAAATCCCGCTCTTTCATTTTAGTTCTTAAAAAAGATTCCATTTTTAACTCCATGAGTTGAGCTCGAGTATTTACATATTTAGACCTTAAAGCTTTAACTTCTTCATTAAGTTTGGCAATTTTATAAACTTTACTATCAGTGTTGTGAGAACTAGCAATAACAATAAGAGCTAACAACGAAAAGAAAATGATAAAACTCCATTTCTTGTAAGCTCCTTCTTCTAGGAGATATTTCCCTTTCAAAATCCCATATATTGTTTGCTTCATTTTAATAATTATAACTTTATTGCTATTCTTAATTTTGCGCTCCTTGCTCTATTATTAATTTTAATTTCTTCTTTTGAGGGAATTATTAACTTACCAGTTTTTTTAAATGGCACTTCATAATTCCCAAAAATATCACGCTGTGGTTCTCCACTAAACATACCATTTCTTATAAATCGTTTTACTAAACGATCTTCTAAGGAATGGTATGAAATAACACTCAACCTGCCTCCTGGCCTTAGCATATCTTTTGCATCCATTAAAAAATTTTTCAGAGCATCTAATTCCTTATTAACTTCAATTCTAATTGCTTGATAAATTTGAGCAAGTATTTTATTTTCTTTTCCACTTGTCAAATATTTTCGAAGTACTGACTTAAACTGTATTGTAGTTTCTATGGGATTAAGTGATCTTGCTTCTGTTATTGTTCTTGCAATTGCCGGAGCCAATCTTAATTCACCATATTCTTTAAATAGTCTTTTCAAATCTGACTCGTCGTATTTGTTTATCACAGTTTTAGCCGAAACAGGGCTGTCCTGATCCATTCTCATATCCAAATGAGAATCAAATCGTGTTGAGAATCCACGCTCAGGCTTATCAAATTGATGGGAAGAAACTCCAAAATCAGCTAATACTCCATCAATAAAATTCACATCATTAAATTTTAAAAATCGTTTCATAAATTTGAAATTCTCATTAATGAATAAAAATCTAGAATCTTTAATAATATTTAAAAGAACGTCTTTATCTTGGTCAAAGGCAATCAATCTTCCCTTGGGACCTAATTGACGTAAAATTTCCTTACTATGACCTCCTCCCCCAAAAGTTACATCAACATAGATACCATCATTTTTTATATTTAAACCAGCAACGGTCTCTTTCAATAAGACTGGATTATGATAACCTTTCTGACTCATCTTGACCCATTACCTCTTCAGCCAAAACAGCAAAATCACTTGCAGCATCATTAATAGCTTTTTCATACTTATTTTTATCCCAAATCTCAACAATATTAACTGCAGAGGTTAACATTAAATCTTTTGTAATTCCAGCAAAAACTATTAATTCCTTAGGTATTAATATTCTACCCGAAGCATCTAATTCAATAAATCTCACACCAGCAGTAAACCTCCTGA
>Ga0209503_10000779_pt1 | contig 17581 bp, 20 predicted proteins | sample SouAtlMetagenome_2_FD_187448 | JGI IMG/M metagenome (GOLD analysis project Ga0209503, IMG submission 187448) | Marine eukaryotic phytoplankton communities from Atlantic Ocean - South Atlantic ANT15 Metagenome (SPAdes) (version 2) | ecosystem: Environmental > Aquatic > Marine > Oceanic | place... | reverse complement strand
CCACCGTGACCGTCAATTTAGCGCTGGCGTTGTCTGCACAGGGCTATCGTGTAGGCGTTTTGGATGCAGATATTTACGGCCCCAGCCAGGCACAAATGCTGGGTGTAGAAGAGGGTGTGCGTCCTCAGGCGGCGGCAGATAATAAGTTTCTGCCGTTGGAAGCCCACGGTATTCAGGCCATGTCGATGGCGTTTATGGTTAACACGCGGGATGCCATGGTGTGGCGTGGCCCGATGGTGGTGGGTGCGTTTCAACAAATGCTGACCCAAACTCAGTGGGATAACCTGGATTTTCTGCTGATCGATATGCCGCCGGGCACGGGTGACATCCAGCTAACGCTGGCGCAGAAAGTGCCGGTATCTGGTGCTGTGATCGTCACGACACCACAGGACATCGCGCTATTGGATGCCCGTAAAGGCATCGAAATGTTCCGCAAAGTGAACGTGCCAGTGCTGGGCGTGGTGGAGAACATGAGCCTGTACCACTGCGAGAAGTGCGGCCATGAAGCCGCTATTTTTGGCACTGGCGGTGGCGATCGTATTGCAGAGGAGTACGACACTACCGTGTTGGGACGTTTGCCGCTGACCCTGTCGATTCGCGAGCTGGCAGATTCTGGACGCCCAAGCGTGGTTTCCGAGCCAGACAGTGCCGTTAGCCGTACCTTTGCCGAGATTGCCAGCCAAGTAGCGCAGTCCGTCAGTGCTAGCCAAAGCGGCGGCCCTACGATTTCTTTTAGCGAGTGATGAAGTAACCGATGAGCATTAAATCAGACAAGTGGATTCGCCGAATGGCGCAAAGCGATGCCATGATCGAGCCTTTCGAGGCAGAGCAGGTGCGCTATGTGAACGATCAGCGGGTGATCTCCTATGGCACTTCCAGCTACGGCTACGATGTACGCTGCGCCGATGAGTTTAAGGTATTTACCAACATTCACTCGGCGATTGTTGACCCTAAAGCCTTCGACGACAAAAGCTTTGTCGATGTGAAGGGCGATGTTTGCATCATTCCGCCAAACTCTTTTGCGCTGGCGCGGACGGTGGAGTATTTCCGCATTCCGCGTAATGTGCTGACCATTTGTCTGGGCAAATCCACCTACGCGCGCTGTGGCATCATCGTCAACGTGACGCCGCTGGAGCCTGAGTGGGAAGGACACGTGACGCTGGAATTCTCCAACACCACCAACCTGCCCGCGAAGATCTATGCCCATGAAGGCGTCGCCCAGATGCTCTTCCTGGAGTCGGATGAGGTGTGTGAAACCTCTTATAAAGATAGGGGTGGTAAGTACATGGGCCAACGTGGCGTGACGTTGCCGCGTACCTAATACGCCTTCTGTGCTACTAAAAAAGCCTTGCCGCATCACTGCGGCAAGGCTTTTTTTAACGGAGGCTCTTCTGAGAAATTAGGCGTCGTCGATCTCTTCATCCAGCTCTTCAGCGGCATCCGCATGGGAGAGGCGCATGCCGTACGGCGGAAGCGGGTGGCCGTCCATGGTGGCACCCTCTGCGTTGTACTGCAGGCGTCCTTCCAGGAACCACTGCACCGCAATCGGGAAGATCAGGTGCTCGCGCGCGTGGACTTTCTCCTTTAGCGTCTCCACCGTGTCATCTGGGTTAACCTGCAGCTCCGCTTGCAGCACAACGGGACCGCCATCGAGCTCTTCAGTGACAAAGTGTACGCTGCAGCCGTGGTGCGAGGCGCCATCAGCTAATGCGCGTGCATGGGTGTTCAAGCCCTGGTAAGCCGGCAGCAGTGAGGGGTGAATATTAAGCATCCGCCCCAAGAAACGCTGTACAAAACGCGGTGTTAGAATGCGCATAAAGCCCGCTAGAACGATAACGTCTGGCTCGTGGCGTTCTATTACCTTGATCAGCGCGCCATCGTAAGCATCGCGGCTATCATATTCACGATGGGGAAGTACTACCGCTTCGATGCCAGCTTCATGGGCACGTTTCAAGCCATAGGCATCGGGCTCGTTGGAGATCACTGCAACGATCTCACCGCCCAAGCGGTCATGCTGCTGAGCATCAATGAGCGCCTGTAGATTACTGCCGCTGCCAGAGATCAGTACCACCACGCGGCGTGCGCCCACAGGATCAGGCGTCATGCCGTTTAGGGTGTCGCTGCTGTAGTCGGTGCTGCTCATGCGTTGTGGCTCGCTTGGGCGTGGTCGAGTACGACCGCCTCGTCCTGGCGATGAATAATCTGACCGATTTGATAAACGGTCTCGCCCTGGGCCTCAAGGTGCGCTTTAGCGTTCGCTGCCTGATCTGCGGGCACCACGATGACCATACCAATACCGCAGTTCAGTACGCGGTGCATTTCGGTTTCGTTGACGTTGCCTTTGGCCTGCAGCCAGTTGAACACTTCAGGGCGCTGCCAGCTGGTGAGATCAATGTGCGCTGCCAGGGTGTCTGGTAGAACGCGGGGGATATTTTCCAGCAGGCCGCCGCCAGTAATGTGCGAAAGGGCATGTACGGGGATGTCGGTGCCGCGCATCATGGAGAGCAGTGATTTTACATAGATGCGCGTAGGGGCCATCAAGGCATCGCCTAGTGGCTTGCCGTCAACGGTTTCTTCCAGGGAAGCATTGCTGACTTCAAGAATTTTACGAATCAGCGAGTAGCCATTGGAGTGGGGGCCAGAGGAGGCCAGACCGAGCAGCACATCGCCTTCGGCCACCTTGCTGCCGTCGAGAATCTCTGACTTTTCTACGACGCCAACGCAGAAGCCGGCCAGGTCGTAGTCGCTGCCTTCGTACATGCCGGGCATTTCTGCGGTTTCACCACCTACCAGTGCACAGCCTGCTAGCTCGCAGCCAGCGCCAATACCGGTCACTACGTCGGCAGCAATATCCACATCTAGTTTGCCCGTGGCATAGTAGTCCAGGAAAAGTAGCGGCTCGGCACCCGCCACGATCAAGTCATTCACACACATGGCTACCAGGTCGATGCCGATAGTGTCATGCTTGCCAAGATCCATTGCCAGACGCAGTTTAGTGCCCACCCCGTCTGTGCCTGAGACGAGTACCGGCTGTTTATAACCCGCGGGCAGCTCGCACAATGCGCCGAAACCGCCAAGGCCACCCATCACTTCAGGGCGTGATGTGCGCTTGGCAACGTGCTTGATACGATCAACAAGGGCGTTGCCGGCATCAATATCGACGCCTGCGTCTTTGTAGCTGAGAGAGGGAGTAGCCTGGGAGGGAGAGGTCTCGGTCATGACAGGTCCTGTGAAGCCTATGCAAAGCTGCAATGCGATTGTGCTGGCAAGTAGCCAGTGCCGGAGCAATAACGGGGTGCGATTGTATCACTCAGCGACGTAAGTCGCATCGATGTGACGTGTTATCAGGTGCGCTGCGGGCAACTTTTGTTACTATTCAAGCATTACTGCTGACCGTATATCCAGGAAGGAGCGTGGAATGAGAAACTCAAGGTGGGGAATTGCGCTACTTGTCGCTCTGGTTGGCACGGTTTACTTTCTCGATGCAGTACTGATGCCCTTTATTGCTGGGTTGATATTGGCGTACTTGGCCGACCCATTGACCAATTATTTCCAACGCCTGGGAATGAAGCGTGTTTGGGCAGTCAGCAGCGTGTTTTTAGTCCTGATGATTGTTCTGGCGCTGAGCTTACTTATTCTTATTCCGCTGGTGGTACAACAGATTAAGCAACTGGGCGAAGCGCTCCCGGGCGTGCTTAACTGGATTGAAGGCGTATTGGCTCCACAGGTGCAAGAGTGGACGGGCTATGACCTCGCCTCCGAGCTGAGCAATGTACGTGAAACGCTGGTTGAAAACTGGCGTGATGCGGGTAGTTACGTTGCCCAGGCGTTAGGCCAGATTGGCCGCTCGGGTATGGCGTTTGTCTCTTGGGTCACCTATGTAGCGCTGATTCCTGTGGTGACGTTTTATTTGCTGCTGGATTGGGAGCGCATGCTTAACAATATGGCGAATCTAGTACCTCGCCAGTGGGTGGACGATACGTTTCGCTTGGCACGTCGCTGTGATGAGGTATTAGCCTCGTTTTTACGCGGTCAACTGCTGGTCATGCTTTGCTTGGGTATTATCTACGCAGTGGGTTTAACCCTGTTGGGGCTTAACTTTGGCCTGCTGATTGGCGTGCTCTCTGGGCTAGTGAGCATCGTGCCGTTTTTAGGTTTTATCGTCGGGCTAGTAATTGCTCTGGTGGTGGCACTGTTTCAGTTTGATACGTGGTGGGCGCTATTAGGCGTCATTGCCGTGTTTGGTCTGGGGCAAGTGGCTGAAAGCGTGGTGCTGCAGCCGAAGCTATTAGGCGATAAGATTGGCCTGCATCCGGTAGCAGTTATTTTTGCCGTACTGGCGGGTGGGCATCTCTTTGGTTTAACTGGGGTGTTGTTAGCGCTTCCGGCGGCGGCGGTGATTATGGTGCTGCTGCGAGAAGTAAAAGATCGTTATAAAAATAGTGCGCTGTATGATGCACGGTCAGAACCATTAGAACAGCAAACACAGCATGATGAGCTGGGTCGCGACGACAAAAGGGAGTCATCATGAGCCGAGTACCGGCACAGCTACCGCTTGGGGTAGGGCTGCGTGACGATGCTACGTTTAATAATTACTACGCATCCAGTGCCAATGCTTCGTTGGTAGACCACTTAAGCCATCAGCTAATGCCTGGCTCAGAGCCGTTTCTTTATCTATGGGGCGCGCCGGGCAGTGGCCGTAGCCATCTTTTGCAAGCGGCCTGCCATGCGGCCTCTGATCAAGACAAACGAGCGCTCTATTTACCTCTGGCTGATTTAGGTCATTTCCCCCCGCTGATGCTAGAGGATATTGAGCGTCTTGATTTAGTCGCGATTGATGACCTTGAGTATGTGATAGGCCGTAAGCGCTGGGAGGAAGCGCTATTTCACGCCTTCAATCGCTTACGGGATGCGGGCAAAGCATTACTGATTGCCGCCAATAAGCCTCCACGCCACTTGGAAGTAGCCCTACCGGATTTGGCATCGCGTCTTGCCTGGGGGGTAACGTTTCATCTACATCCTATGGATGATAGTGACCGCTTGGCCGCCTTAAAGCTGCGTGCGAATGTCCGCGGGATGCAACTACCGGATGACGTTGGGCGCTACATTATGCATCGTGGCCCAAGGGAGCTAGGGGAGCTGTGTCGAGCGCTGGAAACGTTGGATCAAGCGTCACTCTCTGCGAAACGCAAACTCACCATTCCTTTCGTGAAATCCGCGCTTAATTGGTAAAACGCCCCTGCCAGAGAGCTGGCAAGGGCGTCATCTAGCCGCTTTTAAGTTGCTGAATCGCTTTCGCGATCAGTTCAGCATTAGGCAGTTTTGCTCATTTTGCTGGCAGTCGCTTGTGCCTGCTTAACGTTATCTTCCGTCAGCTTTTGGCTCTTCTGCAAGAAGTCCTGCTGCAGTGATACCACTTTGTCTGCATCACCTTTGACGCGCTCAGCCAACTCTTTGGCTACTTTCTGCTGGCCTTCCATGTAGCTGCGCAGGCCCTCAGCGTCTTTAACGCTCATCAGCTGGCGCATTTGTGCAATGCCAGTATCAACATAGGCTTTGTTAGCGTCTAGCTGAGCGTTTAGCAGTTTTTCAGAATAGTCGATGCTGAGGCTCATGTAGGCACGTGCCGGAGCCATAAACAGGTTATCGAACTGCTGAGTCATTTCATTGGTGTTAAAGGTACGCATAATCAACACTCCTGTGCCATTGCTAAGGTCTGTGGGCTGCTAAGCTAAACCCAAGACGATTCGTTTATCAGCGACGGCGAGCTAAGGAATGCACCGTTACTGATCTGGGTTATCTTGCATTGCAGCATAGCAGGCGGTTTTGTGCGGTGCAACAATTCGGGTGCGGGCAAAATAAACCTTGAAAACGCGCCCAGCCAGCTTGGTGGTTTACCAAACCGTGCGGGGTGGCTAGGCTGAAGCGTAGAGAGAATCGTTATCAATGAAGTGGTGTTAGTTCAAATGCCGCTGATGACTTAACAGGAGTGTGGAATGGATACGCGTATTGAACGAGATAGCATGGGAGAGCTTGAGGTACCGGCAAAGGCGCTTTACGGTGCCCAAACCCAGCGTGCCATTAATAATTTTCCCGTCTCAGGCACGCCCATGCCGGTGGCATTTGTGCATGCCGTGGCACGCATTAAGCTAGCGGCTGCTCGTAGCAATCACCAGCTAGGACTATTAGATGCCGAGCGCGCGCAGGCTATCGAAAAAGCCGCACAAGCGGTGATTGATGGCCAGCATGACGACCATTTCCCCATTGACGTTTTCCAGACTGGCTCGGGCACCTCCACCAATATGAACGTGAATGAGGTGCTGGCGACGTTGGCTAGCCGTGAAGGAGTCGAGGTGGCGCCTAACGATCACGTTAATATGGGCCAATCCAGTAACGATGTGATCCCGACGGCGATCCACCTCTCCGCCGCTATCGCCGTGAATGAGTCACTGAAGCCTGCATTAGTCGCGCTACAAGCGACCATTGATCGCCGTGCTGACGAACTCAGCCATGTCGTTAAAACCGGTCGCACCCATTTGATGGACGCTATGCCTTTGCGGATGGATCAAGAGTTAGGGGCGTGGTCTAGCCAGGTGGGGCAAGCCATTGAGCGCTTTGACAGTGCGGTGGTGCGGTTATGCCGCCTTGCCCAGGGTGGAACTGCAGTGGGTACGGGGATTAACGCGCCGGAGGGCTTTGCTGACTTAATGGCGAAAGAACTGAGCCAACAAACGGGCCTCTCTTTTGTTCCTAACGATAGCTTTTTTGCCAGCTTGGCTTCGCAAGACGCTGCGGTGGAATTATCCGGCCAGCTGAAAGGCTTCGCCTGCGTGGTGATGAAGATCGCCAACGACCTACGTTGGATGAACTCGGGGCCGCTGGCCGGGCTGGGTGAAATTGAGCTTGAGGGCGCTGCAGCCGGGTAGCTCTATATGCCGGGCAAAGTCAACCCGGTGATTCCCGAGTCGGCAGCACAGGCGGCGGCGCAGGTGATGGGGTTAGATACGGCGATCACAGTGGCGGGGCAGAGCGGCAATTTCCAGCTTAACGTTATGCTGCCGCTGGTGGCGTTTAATCTGCTCACGTCAATTACTCTGATGAGTAATACCGCCAAGCTGTTGGCTGAGCGTGCTATCGCAACTTTCAAAGTGCGTGAAGATAACCTGCAGGTGCCGCTGGCGCGTAACCCGATTTTGGTGACCGCGCTGAACAGTGTGATTGGCTACAACGCGGCCGCCGCGATTGCTAAAAAGGCATATCAAGGAGGACGGCCGATTATCGATGTCGCGGAAGAGGAAACGGACCTGGACCGCGCCACCCTAGAGCGCCTGCTTGATCCCACTGTATTAACGCAAGGCGGTCTGCCCGAGTAACCTATTCCATCCTACGCCTAGCGATTGGGCAAAACGGTTAAGTTTGCTGCGTCTCCGTTTTGCCCTTTTCAATGGTTTCGCTGGCTTCCTGGTGCTCTTCTTGACTGGCTTCTGGTGTTTCATGCTCGTTCTGGCGAGTAGGGCGATAGCAGAGTGTGGCCAGAATAGGGAAATGGTCAGACCCAAAGGCATCTAAGCGCTGCATGCTGTCCAGCGTAAAGTGTTCACTGACAAAGACGTGATCTAACGGCCAGCGCAGGACCGGGTAGTTAGCGTGAAACGTGCTGAACATGCCCCGGCCACGACGAGGGTCAAGCATGCCGCTGATGCGGCAGAAGCGTCGGGTAGTGCGCGACCAAGCAACATCGTTTAGATCGCCTGCGACCAGAGTGGCAGAAGGGTGGCGATGAATTTCCTTACCAACTAACAGTAGTTCAGCATCGCGCCAGAGCGACTTCTCGCTTTCACTGGGTGCTGGCGGACGCGGGTGAAGAGCATATAGGCGGATTCGGTCGCCGCTTTCCAGCGTGACATAGGTATGGATAGAGGGGATGTCATCCTGAATCAGCCACTTTACCTCGGTCTCGCTGAGGGTTAGTCGCGAGTACATATGCATGCCGTAAAGATTATCGAGCGGAATTTTGACGCTATTAGGCCACTTATCCTCTAACGCTTGATCTAGTTGATCCTGCCACCACTGGTCTGACTCCAGCGTTAGCACAATATCGGGCTGGTATTGCTCAATCATACTGAGCAGTTTATCCGCCTGGCGATTCGGAGTAAGCACATTGGCGATCAGCAGGGTGATTTTTTGATTGCTTGGCGCCTCATGGGTCGATTTCACTTGAACGGGCCAGAGACGCGTCCAAGGGATGATGTAACGCAGCTGTATCAGCAGGGTAAGCAGCGATAAGCCTGTCGATGCCATTCGCCATTTACCTGGCTCCAGCAGCATCCAGCTTGCTAGCGCACATACCCCAGCGAGTAAGGCAATCTGCAGGCGTGGAAACTCAAAACTGCGTATCCACCACCAGCGCAATCTTATGCGAGCAATTAACGTGGAAAGTAGCAGTAAAACGGCGATGCATCCTAGCAAAGGCCCTAGCAAAACCTACCTCCTTATTTCACGGGCGATCAGTATTAATCTATGTCCAGCTTAGTCCTTAGGTTTGATAAGTGCCGACATTATTCATAGAAACAGCGATAAGGTACTCGTTGGTAAGGGTGTGAAGAATAAAAACTACTTGCAATTCAGCTATGAAGCCGTAGAATACGCATCCGTTGCACAGCAGGACCATAGCTCAGTTGGTTAGAGCGCCACGTTGACATCGTGGAGGTCGGCGGTTCAAATCCGCCTGGTCCTACCATTTCATGTGTGCACACTTTTCTAGGACCATAGCTCAGTTGGTTAGAGCGCCACGTTGACATCGTGGAGGTCGGCGGTTCAAATCCGCCTGGTCCTACCAAATTTCAAAAGCCCCGCTCAATGAGCGGGGCTTTTTTGTACGTGCTGACTTTCCCGGCCTTGAATCAAAACGGCCTTGAATCAAAGGAAGCGGGGTAGGTCTGTCTGGCGCATGAACGTAGCAACAAGCGCCTCGATGCCGGCTTGGTCTTCTTGGCTAAAGCGCGCATGTTGCGGGCTGTCGATATCCAGCACGCCCCAGACGAAACCATCGGTCACGATAGGAACCACCAGTTCAGAGTTCGAGTTTGCATCACAGGCGATATGATCAGCAACGGCGTGCACATCGTCGACTCTTTGGGTGGCTTGCTCGCGTGCTGCTGCGCCACATACCCCTTTGCTAAACGGGATGGGGTGGCAGGCAGGCTTGCCCTGGAAAGGGCCTAGGCAGAGCACCTGCGCTTCGCGCTGAAGATAAAAACCGACCCAGTTCAGCTCGCTGAGCTCCTGCTGAATAAACGCGCAGGTTTGGGCGCTGTTGGTCAGCCAGTCGCGGGTATCCAGCAAAGCCTCTAACTGGCGGTTTAACAGCGTGTAATCGGTTGTCGACATACCGTCTCCTTTGGTAAAAACGCATCAGGCCAGCCTCTCGGCTGGCCTGATAGTACTAGCTTAAGATCGTGCTTGAATGAGCGGTGGGGAAGATTACTCTTCAATCCAGCCCGGTACTGCTGCGCCTTTGAACAGCTCTTCGGCTTTTTCAATGACTTCGTCACGCTGGTAGGCGTCTACTAGTTGACGAATCTCTTCGCGCTCTTCATCGCCACTGCGCACGGCAATCAGGTTCACATAAGGAGACTCTGGGCCTTCTTTGATCAGCGCGTCGTCAAGGCTTAAGCCGGCCGGCTGGGCAAAGGTGTTGTTGATGAAGGCCATGTCTACGTCAGGCAGTACGCGGGGCAGCTGCGCCGCTTCGATTTCACGGAAGCGGAAGTTACGCGGGTTTTCGGCGATATCGATCGGCGTGGCTTCCAGGAACGTCGGATCGTTGAGCGTGATCAGGCCTTCGTTGTGCATTAGGATAAGCGCACGCCCTTCGTTGGAGGGGTCGTTGGGCAGCGCGATTTGTGCGCCGTCCGGCAGCTCATCAATGCTGTCGTACTTTTCAGAGTAAGCGCCGATGGGATACACGAAGGTGTAACCGGCAATGGCAAAGTCGTAGCCGCGGTCATTCACCATCGCCTGCATGTAGGGCTCGTGCTGGTAAGCGTTGGCATCCAGGCTGCCATCGGCCAGTGCGGCATTCGGCGTTACGTAGTCAGTGAACTCGATGATTTCGACGTTCAGGTCGTACTCTTCTTTGGCAATGCGAGCGGCGACTTCCATCACTTCGGTTTCAGGACCAGCTACGGTGCCCATTTTAATGGTACGGGTTTCCGCATTGGCAACGTTGATGGCAAGTGCAAGCGCGGTCAGGCTGCCGATAATGACTTTTTGCATGGCGTTACTCCAGTGTCGTTATGCATCGTGGTGCAATGATGAGGGAATAAGAAACGCAAGTCTAATGCGTTTTTGTTATATTTAGCTATGTCGATGAAAGGCGCTGGCTATGACTATTTACGGTCGCTTTTGCGCACTAAATAGTCGCCTAGGCTTTGGAACCCTTGTACCAGCACCACTAGAATCACCACAGTGATTAGCATGATGGTTGGGTTGAAGCGGTTGTAGCCATAGCGAATGCCAAGGTCGCCAAGGCCGCCGCCGCCTACTGCGCCTGCCATGGCTGAGTAGCTCACCAGAGTGACGAGCGTAATGGTGAGGCCAGTAATAATACCGCCGCGAGCTTCGGGAATCAGCACCTTGGTAATAATTTGCCAAGGCGTCGCACCCATGGATTGTGCCGATTCAATTAACCCTGGAGAAATCTCGTTGAGCGCGCCTTCAATGAGGCGAGCCACAAACGGAATTGCTGCAATGGTCAGCGGTACGGAGGCGGCGTTGATGCCGATAGACGTACCTACCAGCATGCGGGTGAAGGGGATGATGGCCACCATCAAAATGATGAAGGGAATTGAGCGGCCAATATTGGTAATGATACCCAACACTTGGTTAAGCACCGGCATCGCCAGAATTTGTCGCGGGCGGGTGACATAAAGCATTACGCCCAGTGGCAGGCCAAGCAGTGTGGCGATGACGCCGGACACTGCCACCATATAAAGGGTATCCAGCGTGGCCTGTAAAATAAGATCAAACATTGCGCTGGACATGGCCGAGTACCTCCACCTGTAGTTGATGCGCTTCTAAATAGGACATGGCTTGCTGGGTTTGCTCATGGCTGCCCAGTAATTCGGCAATCATTAGGCCAAGCGTGCGGTCCTGAATAGACTCGACTTTGGCCTGCAAAATACTGACATCGACGCTGCACTCACGCGCCAAGCGAGAAATGAGCGGTGTGGAAACGGCGTCGCCTGAGAAAGTCAGCCGCACCACCGGATGTGTATGTTCGCTGGGGCTCTCTTCCAGGCGTTCCAAAAGCTCTTTAGGAGGACTGAGCTGTAGAAAGTCGTTCAAAAAGTCGCGGCCAAGCTGGGTGGCTGGCGCAGTAAAGAAGTCGCCGACTTCCGCGTCTTCTACCAGCTTGCCGTCAGAGATCAGGCTGACCCGATGGCAAATCGATTTCACCACTTCCATTTCGTGGGTAATCAGCAGAATGGTAATCCCCAACTGATGGTTGATATCCCTGAGGAGTTCAAGGATTGAACTGGTCGTTTGCGGGTCGAGGGCTGAAGTCGCTTCGTCGCATAGCAGCACGTTGGGCTTGCTGGCCAGGGCGCGGGCAATGGCCACGCGCTGTTTTTGGCCGCCGGAAAGCTGGGCAGGGTACTGCTTCGCTTTATCGGCTAAGCCCACCATCTCCAATAGCGGTAAAACACGATTTTTGATAGCGCTGCGCTTTTCGCCCATCAGCTCCAGGGGGAGGGCGACATTATCAAACACGGTACGCGTGGTGAGCAGATTAAAATGCTGGAAAATCATGCCAATACGGTGGCGGGCTTGGTTAAGCTCGCGACGGCGTAGACCGGTCATTTCTTGACCATCCACCAAAACGCTACCGCTAGTGGGGCGTTCTAGCAGATTGACGCAGCGAATGAGCGTCGATTTGCCCGCACCGGACAGACCAATCACGCCGTGTATCGTGCCTTTGGGAATCGTTAAATTAACATTCTGAAGAGCATGGACGGCGCTGTCGCCGCTGCCATAGGTTTTACTAACGTTGCTAAGTTCAATCATAGCGTCTGCCTTAATGGTAGGCCGAAGACGGAGTGCGAGGGGCAAGCGTAGGGCGGGGAACAAAAAAAGGCCACCCTTGCGGGTGGCCATCAACGCTGGACACACCCTTTTAGCTGCATTTCACCCCGCCAAAGGCCAGGTGGACGCCCGCAATCTGGGTACAAATCGGCGTCATTACATTTGCGGCGAAAGTCTAAAGAGTGGCGAATGGGTTGTCAATTAAATCCGTTCTATTTCATGTTTTTAAGTTCGCATACGGGTTTATTTTCCTTTTTATTGGTCATGTTTGGTTTTTATTGCTGTTTTGGGGTGATTGAGCTGCTTGCTAACAGCAAAAAAGCCATGATCAATAGACGTCTGCTAACCACTGGCTGCACAAGGTTGGGTCATTAGTAGTAAGCTTGCGCGAGTTTTTATGGTCTATGCCATCCTACTAACCTGAGATTGAAAGGAAGGGCCAATGTTTACTGGCATTGTTCAAGGTATCGCAGAGGTCGTTGAGGTGCATGAACTAGAGGAGTTCCGCACCCATGTGGTTGCTCTGCCAGAGAGTATGCGTAGCGGGTTAGAGATTGGTGCATCAGTGGCACATAACGGCGTTTGCCTGACGGTAACGGCGATAGATGGTGAGCGCGTTAGCTTTGACCTGATGCGCGAAACGCTGAGATTGACCAATCTTGGTGCAATTACGCCAGGCCAATGCGTCAATATAGAGCGCGCAGCTCGTTTTGGGGATGAAATTGGCGGGCACTCCATGTCAGGCCACATTATTTGTATGGCGAAGGTAGTAGCTATTGAAGAAGCTCCTAATAACCGTCGGCTCTGGTTTGCGTTGCCTGATAAAGCGGCCAAGTTTGTGTTTGAAAAAGGCTATATTGGTGTCGACGGTATCAGCCTCACCGTTGGCGATGTACGCCCATCTGCCGATGGGGTAGGGGTGGAGTTCAGTGTTAATCTCATCCCTGAAACATTGTCACGCACGATGTTAGGTAGCCGTTTGATGAATGACTGGGTCAATATTGAAATTGACCCGCAGACTCAAGTGATTGTTGAGACGGTGGAGCGGGTTCTGGCGAGCCGCCAATAGTGGAAAATCTTGGCTCTTTGTTGACCAATCGGTTAGCTCATGGCCTGAAGTTTGCTAATAAATTAGGTATGAGGCTTCTCCTCAACTTAGCTAGCCGCACTTGAGGTGCTCGCATCGCGTGGTGCCTTTCGGTAGTATGTGCGGCTTTTCTCGCATCAAGGGACGCATTCAGCGTAAGCGCGAAGGATAAAAACTAAATGAAATCACTGGACAACTACTTCAAGCTCACAGAGCAGAAGACCAATGTAAAAACGGAAGTGATCGCTGGGATTACAACGTTTCTTACCATGGCGTATATCATCTTCGTTAACCCAAGCATTCTCTCGGAAGCGGGAATGGATTACGGCGCTGTGTTCGTAGCCACCTGTTTGGCCGCGGCGATTGGCTGTTTCGTGATGGGCCTATGGGCCAATTATCCGATCGCTCAAGCGCCGGGTATGGGGTTGAATGCCTTCTTTACCTACGGCGTGGTGCTGGGTATGGGCTACACCTGGGAAGCGGCGTTAGGGGCCGTCTTCTTCTCTGGTTTGACCTTTTTCCTGCTGAGTATTTTTAAAATTCGCGAATGGATCATTAATTCTATTCCGCTGTCGCTGCGATTGGGCATTGCGGCGGGTATCGGTCTGTTCCTGGCGATGATCGCCCTGAAGAATGCGGGCATCGTGGTGTCCAACCCGGCGACCTATGTGGCGCTGGGCGACCTGTCCCAGCCGCCGGCCATTTACGCCTTGTTGGGCTTTTTCGTGATTACCGCGCTGGCCTACCTGCGCGTGACCGGTGCGGTGATGATCGGTATTCTGGGGGTGACCGTCATGGCCATGGTGCTGGGCCACAACCAGTATGGCGGGATCATGTCCATGCCGCCTTCCATCGCGCCGACGTTCATGGCCATGGATCTGATGGGTGCGCTGGACGTGGCCATGTTGAGCGTGATTTTTGCGTTCCTGTTCGTGGACCTGTTCGATACCTCGGGTACGCTGGTGGGCGTGGCACACCGTGGCAAGCTGCTGGACAAGGATGGCAAGCTGCCGCGCATTGGTCGTGCCATGATGGCCGATAGCACGGCGTCCATGGCCGGTGCTGCGCTGGGTACTTCCACCACGACCAGTTACATCGAGTCGACAGCGGGCATTGCCTCGGGCGGCCGTACCGGTCTGACGGCGGTGGTTGTTGGCGTACTGTTTTTGATCAGCCTGTTCTTTGCGCCGCTGGCGGGTTCCATTCCGGCCTATGCCACGGCGGGCGCTCTGCTGTACGTGGCGGTGTTGATGGCGGGTAGCCTGGCGCATGCCAACTGGGAAGACCCCACAGACGCCGCGCCGGTGCTGATCGCTGCGCTGGCCATGCCGCTGACCTTCTCGATTGCCGAGGGTATTGCCCTGGGCTTTATCAGCTACGTTGCCATCAAGACCCTGTCAGGTCGATTCAGCGACCTGAATCCGGCAGTGGTCGTGCTGGCGCTGCTGTTTGCAGCAAAGTTCCTGTTCCTGGGCTAACTGCCCGCATTTTGACTAATCAATGAGAGACGCGATGAGCATCTACGGCGATTACATTAAGTCCGTTATTCGCACGGTTCCTGACTGGCCAGAGCAAGGAGTGAACTTCCGTGACATCACTCCGCTGCTGCAAAACAGCGCTGCCTTTCGCAAGCTGATCGATAGCTTCGTGCACCGCTACCAGGAGATGAACCTGGATGCCATCGCGGCGATTGACGCCCGTGGCTTTATTATCGGTGCGCCGCTGGCGTATGAGTTGGGCTGCAGCTTTGTGCCGGTGCGCAAAAAAGGCAAGCTTCCGTTTAAAACTATCAGCGAAACCTACACGCTGGAGTATGGCCATTCAGAAGTAGAGCTGCATGCTGATGCGTTCCAGGAAGGCGACCGGATCCTGTTAATGGACGACTTGATTGCCACTGGTGGCACGATGCTGGCAGCCGCGAATTTGATTCAGCGCTGCGGTGGGCAGGTGGTGGAAACAGCCACTATCATTGATCTGCCTGAGCTGGGTGGTTCTCAGAAAATTCGCGATGCGGGCTATAGCGTATTCGCGGTCTGTTCCTTTAACGAAGACGAGTAATTCCCCATGAGCAGCGAACGCTACCATCAACATTTCACCGTCTCTTGGGACCAAATTCACCGCGACGTGCGCCAACTTTGCCATCTTTTAATCGAACGTGATTTTAAGGGCATTGTGGCGATTACTCGCGGCGGCTTGATTCCGGCTGCGCTGATTGCTCGCGAACTGAATATCCGTTTGATTGATACCGTGTGCATCAAAAGTTACGACCATATGGATCAAGGTGGTCTGGATATTATGAAAGGGGTGGATCACGACGGTGACGGCTGGCTGCTGGTTGATGACCTCGTCGATACGGGAAAAACGGCACGCGCCGTACGCGAAATGCTCCCAAAAGCGCACTTTGTCACGATTTACGCTAAGCCAGAGGGTCGCCCTTTGGTGGATCAATACCTGACCGAAGTGGCTCAGCAGTGCTGGATTCAGTTCCCTTGGGATATGGGCATTGCCTACGTAGAGCCTCTCGCTGACCAAATGAAAAAGTAATATGGCTAACCCGCTACCCGAAGACTGGAGCCAGTGGCTGGGGCAGGATTTTCAGGCTGACTATATGTCCGCCCTGAAAGCATTTTTGGCCGCAGAGAAAGCGGCTAAGAAAGTGATCTACCCTCACTCCTCAAACTGGTTTCGCGCCTTTGAATTAACGCCGCTCTCCTCGGTGAAAGTGGTAATTCTAGGGCAGGATCCTTACCACGGGCCTAATCAGGCCCATGGGCTCTGTTTTTCGGTACAGCCGGGCGTGCAAGTGCCGCCGTCGCTGGTCAATATCTACAAAGAGTTGGCAAGCGATGTCGGTTTTACCCCAGTGCGTCATGGCTTTTTAGAGTCGTGGGCGAAGCAGGGGGTGCTGCTGCTGAACACAGCGCTTACCGTTGAACAGGGCAACGCCGCGTCGCATCGGGGAAAAGGTTGGGAGCATTTTACTGACCGAGCGATTGAAACCGTGAGTCAGCATGCAGAGCCCTGCGCCTTTCTGCTGTGGGGGAGTCATGCTCGCCAGAAAAAAGCGCTCATCGATACCTCTCGCCATTTGGTACTTGAGTCACCACACCCGTCGCCCCTGTCGGCGCACCGTGGTTTCTTTGGTAATCACCACTTTTCGCGGGCGAATCAATTCTTGCAGGAGCAAGGGCGGACGCCAATTGAGTGGCAATTGCCCGAAACCCCTTAACCTGATGGTCAGTTGCGGGTAGAATGGCGCGCAATTTTGTAAGCATGTCGATGCGACCTAGGTCGCCATCCTGAATCCCCTGCAGTGAGGAAGCCCCATGAGTGTCTACGCCATTAACCATCCGCTTGTTCAACATAAGCTAGGATTGATGCGCGAAGCTGATTTGAGCACTAAGAGCTTTCGTGAACTGGCAGGTGAAGTGGCTAAGCTTTTGACCTATGAAGCAACCAAAGGTCTGGAGCTGGAAGACCATGAGATTCAGGGCTGGAACGGCGAGCCCATTGCGACCCGTCGTTTGAAAGGTAAGAAAGTCACTATCGTGCCGATCCTACGTGCCGGGCTAGGCATGTTGGAGGGCGTAACGGATTTAATCCCTAGCGCACGGGTAAGCGTTGTTGGCCTTTACCGGGATGAAGAGACGCTTCAACCGGTACCTTACTTCGCTAAATTCGCCAACGACATCGAAGAGCGCATGGCGATTGTGATTGATCCGATGCTGGCGACTGGTGGTTCGATGGTGGCCACGTTGGATATGCTGCGTGAGCGTGGCTGTGAACATATGAAAGTGATTGTCTTAGTTGCTGCCCCTGAAGGGATTAAACGGGTGCAAGATGCTTATCCTGATGTAGAGATTTACACGGCGTCGGTGGATGACCGACTCGATGAGAATGGCTACATCGTCCCCGGCTTGGGAGATGCCGGCGATAAGATTTTCGGAACGCGTTAAGCGCTCCGCCTCAAAAGGCCCCTTACGCTTCGCGTTGGGGGCATTTTTTTGCCTCCGTTACTAATAACCGACCCCCAGGAGTGGTGTGATGACAAACAGTGCTGGTCAAGAGTCGTGGCCTAAAATGCTGCTTACCGGCGCGCAAATGCTGTTCGTGGCCTTTGGTGCGCTTGTGTTGGTTCCGCTATTAACCGGGCTAGACCCCAGCGTGGCGCTCTTTACCGCCGGGATTGGCACGCTGGTGTTTCATGGCGTGACCAAACAAACGGTGCCGGTGTTTCTAGCTTCTTCCTTTGCATTTATTGCTCCTATTCAAGGCTCAATCGCCAGTTTTGGCGTTTCTGCCACGCTGGGCGGCCTGATGGCCGCGGGACTTGTCTATGTTGCCATTTCCCAGGCGGTGCGCTTGAAGGGCACCGCCTGGTTGCATCGTTTGCTGCCTGCTGTCGTG
>Ga0209503_10000778_pt1 | contig 17582 bp, 10 predicted proteins | sample SouAtlMetagenome_2_FD_187448 | JGI IMG/M metagenome (GOLD analysis project Ga0209503, IMG submission 187448) | Marine eukaryotic phytoplankton communities from Atlantic Ocean - South Atlantic ANT15 Metagenome (SPAdes) (version 2) | ecosystem: Environmental > Aquatic > Marine > Oceanic | place... | reverse complement strand
TTCCAACAATCTATTTAAATATAGCTAAAGATAACAGAGGCCGGCCCGCGAGTAATGTCTGGGTCCTCCCTCAAAGACTTTGACGACTGACGACTCTATGACGCTTGCTTTTACTTTGACTATTGAGGATCATGCGTTTTCATGACCACTTTTTTAAGATTTGTCTGATTAGCATGTTGTTGTTAGCATTTAAAATTATAAGTCTTTGTGAAAACATCTTAAACTTCCAACTTTTATACGCCGATGTTGGTACATTCAGCTGTCTTCGAAAATCGTTTGAGAATTCCACTAGTGACCTTTCCTGGACCCAACTCGTAGGCCTTCTCGAAGTCTTTTGACAACATCAAATCCATTGTATTCTCCCACAAAACAGGAGATGTAACTTGTGTCGCCAATAATTTTTTGATCGTGTCGGGGTCGGAGTGGGGTTTGGCATCAACATTGCTGATCACAGGAATGCGAGGCTTTTTGATTTCAACCTCTTTCAAGATATCTTCCAAAGAAGAGACGGCAGGAGCCATGAAGTCTATGATTTCAGTGAATAGTAAGCATTATGAAGAAGAAAATCAGAAGATGCTCAACGTCGCAATTTATACCCGTCTCATCGACATGATTTTATTGTCATGTTCAATAATAGAAAGTTTTACTTACCGGTGTGGAAGGCGCCCGCTACGGCAAGTTTCACAGTCATTCGTGCTTTGAACTCTGGCTTCGCGATCTCGGCAAGCGTATCGCAAGCCGCACTGGCACCACTAACGGCATAATTTCCTTTGCACAGGAAGTTGGCGATCTGAACCTTTTCGCCGCTCTTCTCACTTGCAACCTCACAAAGCTCTTTGACCTTATCGCTTTGAAGACCGATAACAGAAACCATACCGGAATCGACAGCATCAGAAGCAGCTTGCATTGCTTCTCCTCGCGCCTTTGTGATTTTGACGCCATCTGCAAACGACAAAGCTCCTGCAAAGCACAATGCCGAGTATTCACCCAAGCTAAGTCCCATCGCACAGGTGGCTTCATCTACGGCCTCAGCACCTGCGTCTTGTTTCAATTTTTCTACGGCAGCCATACTTGCAACAAAGATAGCGGGCTGTGAAACAACTGTAGAGTCTAGCTTCTCTTTAGGACCTTCTTTGCACACTTCCAACAAATCGTAGCCAAGGATTTCACTAGCTTCGTCGAAAAGTGCCTTGGCAGCGGGCACATCGTTTACGACCTCGCTGCACATTCCAACGGATTGCGCACCCTGACCGGGAAACATGAAAGCAACCTTTGAAGAAAAGTCATCAAAGTCATTGTCGCTAGCCGCCACCTTCGTCAAAGCACGGCCGAAGGATTTGGCTGTGGGACAAAGGCAGACGACAACCGGGAGGTTGCAGCCAACAGAATCATTGTATACGAGGGAGCATGAATTTTGACCATCTTCTAAGCTTATTCGGGATGATATTGAATCGTAAGTCTATTTGTGTTTCTCTCCTGGTTCAGAGTTTGTTGACAAATGATGAGCATCGGATGAAACCGGAAGGCTCGCTGGTGCAATTCATTGAAACCGTGTTACGCGTGACGATCAGGCAGGTCAACAACTTTCAAATTCAAGCAAAAGATGATCACATATTTCAAAAAACACCTAAAACAAAGCAATTTGTCGATGCGAATAGACGACTGACGTCATCGACCAATCATGCTTGGTATGATTGGTAATAAGAGTATGTTTCACCTACCGTCCCTAAATTTGATTCGATAAGAGGGAGTCATCCCCCAAAGTCTGCCTTTTTTACAACTACGGAGTATTTCGCAAGACTAAATTTTGCTCATGTTGGGAAGCGTTATCTCATGTTTGTTTCGGTCACATCTCGGCTGCAGTCTTTTGGTCCATCACTCGACCTTGAATGGAAAGCATCAAACTTCATCGATCGAACAAAAGTGCTAGTAGAAAAGTTCCGGTAACCATTGCACAATCAACGGAACTGTCATAAAATATAATGGCGAAATGGTTTCGCTCCGAACCGATGGAGTATATCTCCATCATCATCAACGAAGATGCCTCTCATGACTGTCTGGCAGATCTTGGGAAGCTAGGAGTTATTCAGTTTACTGATGTACGTTGTGATTTTATTTGCTGGTAATCTATAGCGTGGCAGCTTTAACGATTATTGGTAACTTTGACTGTTGAAATTTCGAAGAAAATGAATGTTGACTTACATCTCACAACTTGTGTTCTACCAATTATTATACATTTAGTTAAATCCTGATTTAACGCCCTTCCAACGTCGTTACGTTTCTTATGTCAAACGATGCGACGAGTTAGAGCGTAAACTTCGTTACTTTAAAACAGAGATTGATAAGTTCGATTTGGAAAGCGCTTCGGCTGGGACAATAGATCAATTTCTGGAAAGCGATCCTCTTGTGTCAACCACTGGAGAAGCTTCTAACGGAAAACTCCTGGAATCTTTAGAAGCCGAGCTCGAGGTCTATGAGACGCAATTGAAGGAACTAAATTCTTATAGTGAAAAACTCACCGTGGAATACAATGAAAAAGTTGAACTGCAAGAAGTTTACGAAAAGGCACGTTATTTTTTCATGACGGATGCTCCTCGCCTCGCGAGTTCCGATCGTAGGGGGAGCCGGTCAGCCGAACGATCAAGTTTATTGGAACACTCGGACAGCCGTCCCGAAATGGATATGAGATTTTCTTTTATAACAGGTGTTATTGCTTCTGAAGAGTGCGCACGATTTGAACGAATGGTGTTTCGCACCACCCGTGGAAACTGCTATGTGAGATTCGCGGGAATTCAGCAACCAATCACGGACCCGTCCACTGGTCAACTTTTGGAGAAGTCGGTATTTATAGTTTTCTACAAGTCGCAGGCTATTGAAGTTAAATTGAAGAAGATTTGTGGAGCATTCCAGGCTCATCGTTACAGTATACCTGATATGGACGACACAACCTCTGTCGACAACATGTTGACCGAAAATTCGCAAGAACTTGTTGACTCTCGCACAGTGCTTTTGAAAAATCAAGACATGCGTTATCGACTTTGTTGCAAGATTGCCCAGCATCGTGAGAGATGGTTATGGATTGTTCTTCGAGAAAAGGCGATTTACCATTCGCTGAACATGTTCAAGGCAGATGTTTCCGGAATGCTTCGTGGGGAAGGCTGGGTTCCTACCGAAAATATGAATGAACTCAGGGAAGTTGTTGAAATGGCTCATTCTAATATGGACATGGGTATGCCAAGTCACGTTGATAACGTACCTCAACCATGGCCTACTCCTCCAACGCACTTTGTGACAAACAAATTCACTTACGCGTATCAAGAATTTGTCAATACATATGGTATCCCACGGTACAGAGAGGGAAATCCTGCTTTGTTTACTGCAGCCACATTTCCCTTCCTATTTGGGGTGATGTACGGTGATGTTGGTCACGGTACATTTTTGTTCTTAGCTGGAGCTGCCATGTGCTTGAATGAAAAGAAGAATGAACGAAACTTAAAGGGGCAAGGCCAAGAAGCCGAAGCCATACATGCAATGCGTTATATGTTTTTGCTAATGGGATTTTATGCCGTATATGCAGGTTTCATATACAACGATTGCTTTTCTTTGGGTCTAAACCTTTTTGGGAGTCGTTGGATTTTCGATGGTCAAGACTATGGAACAGTGGACGAAGGAGCGGTTGCATCTTCCGTCGCTGAATACGGCTCGAATGAATCGGTATATCCATTTGGTTTGGATCCAATTTGGCATGTAACGTCAAATGAATTGCTATTTTTCAACTCCTTCAAGATGAAAATGAGTGTCATCTTTGGTATCTTCCAAATGTTTCTGGGCACCTGCATAAAGGGTCTAAATGCCATTCATTTTGGGGAAAAACTTGATTTATACTTCGAAGTATTTCCGATGGTTGTCTTCTCTACTCTCTTTATTTATATGGTCGTTTTGATTGTCATGAAGTGGACTATAGATTGGAATGCACGGATGCTTTCTGCCACATGTTTTGACCCTAATGGCGATGAATGGCAAAGTGATTGGGGCACATGCAACGCATCTGATGGAAATGGTTATTGTACACCAAGAGGCGACCCTTGCTATGAAAGTTCTACTACTGCAGACAAGTGTCCATTGGATTATGGTGGTTCTGGTGACGGTTGCCAGCCTCCTGTCTTGATTACTACCCTTATCAATATTGTCCTCGCGCCGGGAGATGTGGACGATCCCATGTATCCTGGACAGGCACGTATTCAAAACTTCATCCTATTATGTGCTATTGGTTCAGTTCCGGTCCTTTTGTTAGCAAAACCATTCTTTCTGAAGCAACAAATGCATACTCCCATTCAACATCATAGTGAAGAACTTCCGCTTTATACGGATGACCACGAACGCCATGATGACGAAGAAGAACACAACTTCTCAGAGATTATCATCCACCAGGGTATTGAAACCATTGAATTTGTACTAGGCATGGTGTCAAATACAGCATCATATCTTCGTCTTTGGGCTCTCTCTCTTGCTCACTCGGAGCTTGCGTCAGTCTTCTGGGAAAAATGCATGCTTGATGCCTTGAATAAGGATTCTTTCATTTATAGTTTCTTTGGTTTTGGATTATTTGCTGGGATCACCTTTGCAGTTTTATTGATGATGGATGTATTGGAATGTTATCTCCACGCACTTCGTTTGCATTGGGTTGAGTTTCAAAGCAAATTCTACAAGGGTGATGGAATCAGATTCTTACCTTATTCTTTCAAGCAAGTCATCAAGGATTCAACATTATAACAAAATTCGAAAACATAATCTCTAAATTATTTTTATATCAAAGCTACAGTAGTACTGATAGAAGTAATAACACACTAACAAGCAATCAGTTTTTCATAATTTTTGTGCGCAGAGGGGTGTTATGTGACTTCACGCGCACTGTTGCCGCCTGCTTGCTTTTGATGCCTTCCACTTCCAATTTTTTAATCTGCAAAAGTGATAAGTGTATTTTCACATTCGGATCCATCACAGGAGGAACATTTGATTTTAAAATTCAGAATTGTGTCCTCGATAGGATGAGAATTCTTATAGTCAGATCGTCTCTTATCGCATAATAGAACCAGAAGTATATCACATAAAGTTTGAATGATTTCTCTTGATACTCGTCATGAAACGAAATCTTCAGATCTCGCGTAAGCAAGTCAAAGAAATCTTTTTATAATTCCGAATTTATTTCTCGAACATTACAACAACAAACCAAGCTGGCGATGATGAGTTTTCAAGTCGAAACTGTAAAAACAAATTACGACGAAAACTTCAGGGTCAAGACCGCCGCCGGTAACACAGCCGCGTTGAGATACTTTCCTGAAATCAAAGATGATCGGTCTGCTTCAAATCCCAACTTGAGTCCATTGAATGAAATAATACAAGAGTTGAAAAGGAAAAATGTCGTCGCGTCTGCAGCATCCGGTGGGCCTCAGTTGGCACTAGATACGAGAAGCGATCCATGGGGCGCATCCGAAGTTGCCTTTGGCGTCGCAGATGATGGCGTCAGCGTGAGTTTCAGCAGCAGTGATCGTGTATCCACTACGCTTCATACACATAAATCTTTGCTTTCTACTTCTAGTGATAATGAAGCAAGGATATCTTTCCATTCATCTCGACGACAGCCACTGCCGTCGCATAATGAACAGGGGCTCGCTGAAAATACTGATCCTTCTTCTGACTATGGCAAACTTCCTCTCCAGGCTGACGGCCAGGACACCAATACCGATGCAACTATTCATAGACAAAAATCAATACCAACTCCCTGGTTAACAGCACCTCCGCCAAAACACGCCGAGGAACTTCTCCAGGTGACTCCCCAATTACGAATCATATCCTCTTCTTCTACCGATATGAATGTTGCGGGGACTTTGACATCCAACAATATATTGAGTACAGTAGTATCTGCTATTCCATTCAAGCATCATTTCACTCCGATGAGTTCTAGTAATGATTATGTTTCCGCATCCTCTACAATGGGTTCTTCTCTCCACCGCAATAGCAACCTAGAATTGAACGGCAAAAGTATTGCAAGTACGAGTTCTTCTTCGACTAATACAGGTTGCGTTGTATCGGACTACAAGGCTAGCTTGATTAGGGATCAATCCAACCATCAGGCAGCAACAGAGTTAGCATCGTTATTGTGGATTTGTGCTCATGAAATGTCACTTGAAGATTACGGTAGAGTGGAAAGCAAAACATTTACAAGCGTCTTCGCTCTGGTGCATTCGAAGGATAACATGGATCGACGAATGGCAGGACTAGCTGCATTAGATGCATTGATCGATGCACCTAGTGCGGATGAGGAAAGAAAATCTATCAAGTTTGCTAATACATTAAGTGGAGGGTTGAGATCGGCCAGAGGTAATTATGAATTTTTGTCGGCAGTCTCAAAAGCACTTGGACACATGGCAACGCGAACTGCTAATGTAGACTTTGTTGAATCGGAGGTGACTCGAGCATTAGAATGGCTGAGAATAGATCGCTCTGATCGACGGTAAGTTTGTTGAAAATGTCTTTTGTTTCAATTGACCAAATACTGTCTGTCAATGATGTAGTGTCCCCCTTTCCCCCCTTCTGTACTAACTAAATTTTTAATTTTTGCTTCCCTTCATCTTTTGTCCGAAAATGGTTAGACTCGCAGCCACACTTGCACTTAAAGAATTTGCCATTCATGCTCCGACAGCCTTTTATTCAAAAACTTCTCAATCCACACTGGGACAAGGAGGATCAAACGAATTTTTGGATTACATATTTCAAGCGGTCCGTGATCCACAGCCCATAGTACGAGCTTGTGCTGCCGATGCACTATCCCATTGTCTCAGGATTTTGATGGAGAGGCAGCACGTATCGCTCACGGGACTGCTCTGTCAAGTTCATTTTTCTGTGATGGAGGGATTGAATTTGCAAATACCAAAAAATAGTTGGACCAATCCTGCACTTACTTCTAAGATGGAAACTTCTCAACATGGATCTCTACTCGTTGTTGCCACTATGGTTGCTCGCACACGAGATTTCATGCTACCACGATATGATGAAGTTTGCTCGAAAGTAATGGATTTTATGTCACATGAGAAGGTCTTGATAAGATTGGATGTAGTCAGGTTACTTCCCCGTTTGGCACAACGATGCCCGAGGATTTTTGCCCGACGTTATTTGGATCAAAGTATAGATTTTCTCCTGGCAACTGCGATGACCACCCCAGCAACTCGCATAGAACTTGATATACGACCATCAGCTTACAATTCTATCGGTCTTTTGGTTTTGGCTTTGGTTGATCCTATCACAGGTGATGTGATGGGAGGTGTCAATCTACCTACTGTAAAAATTGTTCGTGATCCAGATCTATCAGAAGAACATCATAGAGTTGAACTTAGTGAGACAGGAACAATTCATCGGAAACTAGATGAAATATTTCAACTTGTCAGTAAAGGTTTGAAATATCGATCCACGTCATCTCAAAGATCTACAGCAATACACATCGCTGCATTCCATTGTGCTGCAGATCTCATTAAAGCTCTCGGAAGTATGGCACAACCTTACATTTCTGGGTTAATCGATGATATGTTCAGTGTGGGTTTAAGCAACGATCTAATACAATGTCTTCATGCTATAGCTCGATGTGTACCGGAGCAACAAAGTATCATTGAAGATAGACTTTTTCAGGAAGTATCTACCTGTCTAGCTGGAATCAAATCTGCACGAGTCCTGTGTGATCCTCTTCTTTTTACACAATCTGCTTCAGGCGATAGCTTCAAACGGACACCTAAGATTTTAATTGTGAATGATGGGGCTTCATCATCGATCAAACACAAAACAGATGATCTGATAATCCGGATCAACATGTCGAGTAATCCTTCGGTTATCAAAGGACTTGTGCTCAGCCTTCAAACCCTGGGGACTTTCGGTGATTACATGGGCAGAGTAACAACTTTTGATTCCGTAGTTCCCATTCTTCCTTTCGTACAGAATGTTGCTGCCCCGTACTTATCGCATCCTTCGAGCGAGGTACGAAGAGCAGCAGCACTAACGTGCTGTGTGCTACTAGTGCCTCCTGGAACATTACTAAGAAAACGAATCGGTAGACAATCCGCAGCGATCATTGAACATGTGTTGAATATGTTGTTACGGGTTGCGATATCAGATCCCTCTCCGGTTGTTCGGTTGTGTGTTGTTAGGGCTCTAAATTCAAGGTACGACCCATTTTTGTGCCAAGTAAATTCATTACAGCATCTTCTTCTCTTACTCCAAGATGAAGTTCTAGCCACTCGGGCTGCTGGAGTCAGTTTACTCGGACGATTGGCATCGCTAAACCCTGCGCCTATATTGCCAGCGATGAGAAAATTTTTAATGGAAATAATCGTAGAGCTTCAATGTGGAGTCGACGCAGGTAGGGGGCGGGAAGAAGCTACTCGACTCCTGGTCGTATTTTTGAGATGCGATTCTCTACGACGACTTATTCACCCTGTTCTTCCTGTGATGATAGAGGCTCTGCCATTAAATGGGAAGACCCCTCGTCTTGCTGCTTCTGCAATGGTGGCACTTGGTCAATTAGCTACAACTGTAGGGAAATCACTTCAGCCTTGGGTGAAAGAGGTAGTTCCGAGTATTCTTGATACATTGCAAGATCAGAGCAGTGCTAGTAAGCAAAGAGCTAGTTTAAGAACGCTTGCTCAGATCGCTGGTTCCACAGGCTACGTCATCCAGCCATATATTGACTATCCAAAGCTATTGTCTCAAGCAACTGATATACTACCTGGAACAAAAAGAGCCCCTTGGTCACTCAGAAGGGAAGTGATTCGGACACTTGGTGTTCTAGGAGCACTCGACCCCGACCTATATAATATCGTATCACCTCAGGCCAGGAAGGGTGGAGCAGTAGGTGGTGCGTATTTTATAGTTCAAGACGAGAACATAATTAATACCAATACCAATGGTTCAGATCCTGGGGCGAGTGACACGACCAGGAATTTGTTTAGTAATTCTCTATTGAGTTTAAAAAATGGTGATGTCATTAGTCGTGGCAGCTCAAGACTTTCGTCATCGAAAAATCTTATCAAATTATCTTCGGGCTTTATTTCAGGCAAGATACAGTTGTCGGGTAAAGTGGAGTCTTCAAAGACGATGACCGACTCGGATGATGACCTTCCAGCTCATTTATCGATGTATGAACAGTATGCGATGGTTTCACAACCCGTGTCAAGTCATACTCCAGCCCATCGAATGACTCCGGTCGATGATGAATTTTATCCTACAGTAACAATACAGGCTCTAATGCGTGTATTCAAGGATTCATCTCTGGCCGTTCATCATGGAATGGTGATGCAAGCTATCATGTTCATCTTTAAGTCTCTAGGACTTCGTTGTGTCCCTTTTTTGAACCAAGTCGTTCCCCACGTTTTGATTACGATTCGAATCTGTGGACCTACGAACCTTCGGGAGTCCTTGTTGAAGCAGGTTGCAACTCTTAGTGGCATAGTACGTGAGCACTTGCGACCATATGTCGCTGATATTTTCGATATCGTTGAGAATTATTGGAGTTCACGACACCTCTCTACAATATTTAGCTTGATATCACATATTGCAGTTGGTGTTCCTGACGAATTTAAATTATTCGTTCCGAAATTAATTCAACTTTACCTGAAGAGCCTTGATGAAATTCAAATCGTTGAATGGGCCTCGATCGATCTACCAACTCATCACCGACGAGAACTTCAAGAGTCGGAACGCTTGCGGTTAATCCTTTGCAGTATTCGAAGTCTGAAGGGAATCCTAGGCAACTATTTACATATCCTTGTGCCTGCGCTTCTGAAGCTATCAGACTCCATGTTACCTTTGATATCAGACCAAGTAAAGGATGAAGATATAATCATATACACGGATCTCGAAAATTTAAGTGTCTTAGTACTACAGACAACTTCAGTCCTGCTTGAATGTGAAGGGACGAGTAATTCGAAAGAACTCATGACACCTTATTGGGGCGAGAAAAATTCTTATTCTGGCAACCTGTCAGCGCGAATTGTTCAACCTTTGATTAGATTATTAAGAGATAAGTGCAAGTCAAACAAGACAGTTGGTTTGGCAGTTGTTCACACGATGTGTGTGTGTGCAAGACAACTTGGTGTGAAGACATGGTTGCAGCTATATCATGGAGTCGTAAGAATCTCCATTCTTGAATGGCAGGGCGTCATCGGTTACAACTCTATTGATAGCGTGAACCAGGACAAATCACCAAATCATTCCATCACCATCCAGAATTTGACCCCTCTACAATATTACGATGTGATTATTGAAGAGTTGAAGACTTCACCTCTTCAGAGAAGTTACATAGAGCCATACATAACAGATGTGCACCGCGCAACTCAAAGACACGACTCTCTATCTTTGACCGAACAACAGATACTGACTGATAACTCTGGCATTCCTACACATTTCGATAATTCAAGTGATTTTGATCTAGTCACAAACATGTATCAACAATCATTGAATCAGCCAAATAAATCAAGAATCAACCAGACGCAGCTGCAACGGGCATGGGACGTATCGCAATGTGCCTCAAGGGATGACTGGGATGAGTGGATGCGACGTTTGGGAATTCAATTGCTACGAGAGGCTCCCTCACCTGCTTTGCGGGCATCTGCTAGTCTTGCCCAGGCATACCAACCTTTGTCCCGCGAACTCTTTAGCGCGGCATTTGTAAGCTGTTGGAAAGAATTGAGCGAACCGTATAGAGTGAATCTTGTTCACGCACTTGAAGCCGCGTTTGTTGCTGATATTTCACCTGAAATTTTGCAGGCTCTGTTGAATTTAGCCGAATTTATGGAGCATGATCCTTCTGGAGGTCTTCCGATAGATATTCCGATTTTGGCGAATCTCGCTTTGAAGTGCAGGGCTTACGCCAAAGCCCTTCATTATAAAGAACGTGAGCATAGTATAAACAATTCAAGTTCCTGTGTAGAGGCACTGATCAGCATAAACCGGAAATTGGATCTTCAAGGTATGTACATTGCTGTATTGATTCTACTGATGTGTGTACAAAAATCGATCTTATATTCATCCCGTGTTATTTGGAAAACAGAGGCTGCACTCGGTGTCCTAAAATCTGCGACAATGAGGTTCGAGGAGCAGCAAATGAGTGATGATGTATCTATTGGAACCTTTACGTCGAATAGCTTTCCACGTCAACAGAATCCTCATGAAATGTTCTACAGTGTTGTTTGGACGACTGAAGACCGGTTTGATAATGATATGAATTCGTTAGACCTTGCGGAAAATAAAGAACGCTGGCTTGCAAAACTTGGTTCTTGGACCGATGCACTGGAAGTATACGAAGAAAAGTTAATGCGAAATCCGAATGATTTCGACGCAGCACTAGGATGTATGAGATGCCTAAGCTCGAGTGGAGATTGGAGACGAGTGCTAAAGCTTGCTAATGACAACTGGTCAACAATCAGTGCTGGGACTGCATTTCAGAGTGAAGTTCATGATACTTCGGTAGCATCACATTCTGCTGTCGTAGCCTCGAGAGAACAAAAGAAAGCTTTGAAAATGTGCGCAAAAGCTGCTTGGAGACTGGGCCGGTGGGATGATCTCGAGAAATATTCTTCTGAATTAGTTCACGGGCGAGTGAATCAACCCACAGGAGCCGTTGGTGCTTCGACGGCCCTTGGTGAACGTGATAGGAATATGCCCAGAGTGGATTTTGATGGTGCTTTCTTTTCTGCGATCTTACACATTCACCGAGAAGAATGGCATTTGGCTGCTGAATCAATCGATGCGGCAAGAAAAGCAATGGATGGTCGTTTCACAGCATTGATGGCAGAATCTTACAATAGAGCCTATCCGAGCATAGTCACGGCTCAAACTTTGGCAGAAATGGAAGAAATAATTGAATACCGAAAGATCGAAAAAGGCTCGCAAGGAGGCGCCCATCGGCATCCTGCTAATAGGCCTGATTTTAATGAAGCTCGTGAAAGACTTCTCTCGGTCTGGAGAGATCGATTGGCTGGATGCCGTGTAGACGCTGAAGTTCATTATCCGATTATGGCTGTTCGATCTCTGATTCTTGGGCCAGAAGATGAAGTAGACTCTACTTTGACATTAAGTGAACTTTCTCGCCAAGCCCAACGCTTCAAGCTTGCTGAGCGTGTCCTCCTCGCACCTCTCGAAAAGCTTGGCGCGGATATGAATGGTGCTGTTTTTGGTTTTGGTTTGGCAGAAAATCTTGGTCTAAAAGCTGAGCTTAATCATGCCCTAGACACAATCCCTACTTCGAGAATCATTGACAATCTTGTCACAAATGATAACGATTATGCGTATCTGCCAAAGTACTCTCAAGTTCACCACCAGTGGAGCCGGCAGTTGGTTGAAGAAATAGGAGGGCTAGAAAGGTAAGTTGCGTGTTAGCATTGAGTAAAATCAGATCTAAATTTCTATGCCCAGCCTCACATTCTAATATTTTTTGGTCAAAGGTTGACCATCCATCATAAGCTTTATTTTGCGTATGTTAAGCATTTGTGGTTAACAGATCGTCGTGACGAAGCTCTGCGCCGATTGGACAAACTTTGTGATGTGGTTGACCTGACGTCCCATTGTGAATCTATTGACAGGCACTCACTAAGATCAGCCTGCTGGCTTGAATTAGGAGAGTGGAGAATTGAAGAAAATACAGCTCCGAATTCTTACATACCAGACATGCTGCAAATAGAAGTCTTATCTGATTTCAAACGCGCAACAATAATGAACGGCGGATATAAAGCATGGCATAATTGGGCACTATTGAACTTCAGAATTGCTGAGCAATTGAATGAAGCAGAAGAAGGAAACTTTAAGCGATGGAGATCATCTCCAGCAACTTCGTCGCAAAAAAAGCACGTAATCACGGCTATTCAATCGTTTGTAAATGCAATTAGCCTTGGAACCAAACGCTGGAGTGCTTCGGTGCAACAGGATATGCTCAACTTTTTAACTTGTCTCTTTCAATACGGCGAACAGCCAGAAATTGCATCTATTATTAATCAATGTGTCGGGTCAGTTCCAATAGAAAGTTGGCTTGGAGTTTTGCCGCAACTATTAGCGCGCATTCATCTAAACAATCCTTCGATCCGTTCCGTACTCCACCCTTTACTTGTCCGCCTTGGAGAAAAGCATCCGCAAGCACTGATGTATCCCCTATCTGTACTTTTGAAAAGTCCTGTGACCGAAAGAAAGAGTTCGGCTGAAAGCTTGATGAACTCGTTGAGATCTCATTCAAGTGCGTTGGTAGAGGAGGCACTCATGGTGTCCTCGGAATTGATCAGGGTTGCAATTCTATGGTTAGAGACATGGCATGAGGGGCTTGAAGAAGCTTCACGTCTTTACTTCGGAGAAGGAAATGTATCCGGAATGCTTGATCTTCTCCTTCCCTTACATGAAAAAATTGAAAGAGGCGCTGATACACAAAGAGAAAGTGAATTTATTTCAAGTTTTGGTTCAGACCTAGCGCAAGCTCATCTCCATATAAAAGACTACGTAAGACTTGTTTCGGAAGGTGGGGACAATGTCCCAACCAGACCGGACTCGTCTAATGCTTATGTTGCCACCAGTCGTCATATACGACAAAATGAAGAGGCAGAGACCGCCATGAACAAGGCATGGGACATTTACTATACAGTATTTCGCCGAATAAACAAACAATTACCGGGACTTGTTAAATTAGAGCTATCGGATTGCTCTCCTGCACTAAGTAAAGCTCGGAGTCTTGAACTCGGGGTACCCGGCTCATATCGAGTGGATGGAAGCTACGTGAAGATTGAGAAGTTCATTCCAAGTGTTGCTGTGATTACAAGCAAACAAAGACCAAGGAAGATTACGTTGAGAGGGAGCGATGGGCAAGATTATGTCTTTTTGCTGAAAGGTCATGAAGATTTACGACAAGATGAACGGGTGATGCAATTATTTGGTCTCGTAAATGCCCTTTTGGAAAGAGACCGTCAAACAAAAAAGCACGACCTGAGAATCCAACGCTATGCGATTTCTCCTCTCTCCCACAATTGTGGTCTCGTAGGTTGGGTCCCCCATAATGATACGTTACACACTCTTATAAGAGATTATCGACAAACTAAAAAAATTCCATTGAATTTAGAACACAGGGAAATGCTGAGAATTGCTCCAGATTACGACCAACTAACAGTGATGCAAAAAGTAGAAGTATTTACCGATGCATTGAAGAAGACAACTGGAAAAGGGAACGACTTGTACGAAATTCTTTGGTTAAAGAGTACAAATAGCGAAGAGTGGCTAGAACGTAGAACGAGATATACTAGAAGCTTGGCTGTTATGTCAATGGTTGGTTACATTCTTGGACTCGGAGACAGGCACCCCTCAAATTTAATGCTCGACAAGCTTAGTGGTAGAGTCTTGCACATAGATTTTGGTACGTATTAAGTGTCTCCATGACCATTAGTGTTTTTTATTCGATCGCTCACCTCTGGTTTTTGCATTCTAGGTGATTGCTTCGAAGTTGCAATGAATCGAGACAAATATCCTGAAAAAGTACCATTTCGACTCACTCGTATGCTCATCAAAGCAATGGAAGTTAGTGGCATTGAAGGAAGCTACCGTAGTACTTGTGAGCGAACTATGACTGTTTTAAGAGAGAATAGAGACTCTTTGGTGGCTATGCTTCAGGCCTTTTTATATGATCCACTCATTAGTTGGCGTTTGGTCGACCTTTCGAGCAATAAAGAGGTTCAAGACCTTATACACAATGATACAGATGATGGCAGGCTGGCTGAATCTTCGATGCTGTCTAGTCACGATAACATTGCTGGACATGGTACTTTAGACGTTAACGTGGGTGTCCCAATTGAGGCTGGTACTCAGCCTGGCGTTTTGCCAATCACCGAAGGTGATGAAGACGAGGATGAAGAAGAAAAGGATGATTTGGTCTTCCCCCAGGGTCTCGATCATCAAATACCCTCAGTTCCCGTGAGGAGAGGTAGAGAATTTCCAATGAGTGCTACTCGTGCTCGGTCGCTTCAAATGTATTCTAACATCCAGATATGGGCTGCAAACTTAGGCACTGATGAGCGAATAGAGAGTGTTACTGGAGGCAATGGTACAACTGGACAAGTCGCAGCGTCTGGTAAACATTCTATTTCAAGGTCTCGAATGGTTGAACGAAGCATGCGGCAACGAGAATTGCTAAGTATTTTGGATAGTGACGAAGGTCTCGCAGCCGAGGAGGCACTCAATGAAAAGGCCCTCAAGATCATCCGTCGAATTCAGGATAAACTGAACGGGACAGATTTCGAAGACCGCGCTGAAAGTGGCGAAAGTTTGGATGTTGTGGATCAGGTCCAGAGGTTGACCGTTCAGGCTACTTCAGTCGAGAATTTAAGTCAGCTTTTCATCGGATGGTGCGCTTTCTGGTGAATTTATAATTCGCCACCCATACGAAGACTAATAAAATCATCTATATTAATGTGGCATTGTTGGTTAAAATCATTATAGAAACTAGTTTTTTCATGTTTGGTGTTTTCACTTTTGGATGAATTCGAAAATAAAAATTCAGGTTTCTCACCGCGATCGAATCGAACAAGTCTATTCGTAATCAATCTCCACAACTTGTGAGGAAGTCGAAATCATCTATTCCCACGGTGACCTGAGATAAAATCGAAACAACAGGAACCGAACGCAGCAGTTGTACATTGATGATACCTTCGAAAGTCCTCCAGCGAAGCACTTTCACAAGTACATAACAAATATCTGATTGTATATTGAAATAGACAGATAAAACAGACAAGCAAATCAAAAGATGTCGGACGAAGAATCATATGAATACGAATACGATGACGATGACATGGATGAAGAAGGCTTCCAATACACTGATGACGAAGAAGAAGCTAATGATGGAGAGGTTGCTCTTGGTACGTTAAAATTGTTGGTCCTTTTTGAATCTATAAAATGCTTACTATGATCCATACAACAACATTCACTTTGTGTTACTTACATCCGGCACACAATGACACCAACGCGAAAAATGCCTTCTCACGTATCATTCATTCTTGTAAACTCTAACCTTTCGAAATGGTCTCATGGTCATCGTAGAGAATGCCTACTACAACAGTAAGGGTCTCAGGGAAACAGATCTGCAAGAAGCGGCAGAGGCCTTCGAACAGGTCATAATCCAGGAAGTGGAAGAGATATCATCGAATAACAGTGGGGATAACAGTGCGAAAAAATATGGTCCGTGGTCTTTCAAGAGTATGAAACAGCTAGTAAAGCTCCAACTACGAACGGGATCTACGGAGAGTGTTCTTACAGTCTACTCGCGTCTATTAGAATGCATCACTGAAGGTAACATCAGCCCTAACGCCGTGGAAAAGGGCATCAATGGGATGCTAGAACGCGTAGCAAGTCTTCTCCAAGGAAACACATTGCGTGGTATCGATACAGATGCTAATAGTAATATGGATCCTCAAAAACTTGCGCTCGCTGTGTATGACTCCACACTGAAAATTTTTCATCCTGTGACGGGGTCCTGTCCAAACGAGCGTCTATGGTTCAAGACAAATCTCAAGTTTGGCCAGCTTTTATACGAAACCAACGAGACTGCCAAGCTCCAGCAAGTTCTTCGAGATCTTCAGACGACACAGGAACAGAATAATGCAAATAATATGACAGATGGTGGTAGTAGTAGCAACACGCAATCAATCGAAATTTACGCGCTCCAGATTCAGTTGTACTCTCGACAAAAGGACAACAAGAAACTCCGCGAAGTCTTTAACAAGGCAATGGCTGTGCGTGGGGGAATTCCTCATCCACGGACGCTTGCTTCAATCCAAGAATTAGGAGGTAAAATGCATATGCAGGCAAAAGAGTACGAGGCAGCGGGTAAAACTTTCTTTCAAGCGTTCAAGAGCTACGATGAAGCGGGGGACCAAAGTCGTCTTCGATGCCTCAAATACTTGGTCTTGGCAAGTATGCTACACGCATCATCTATTAATCCATTCGACTCACAGGAAGCGAGACCATATCGAGATGATCCCGAAATTGCTGCGATGACGAATTTAGTACAAGCCTTTCAAAACAACGAAATCCACCAATTCGAAAAAATCTTGAAACAAAACAAAGAACGCATAATGGGAGATGAATTTATCAGAGGACACGTAGAGGATCTTCTCCGGACTATTCGTACTCAAGTATTACGACGTGTTATCAGACCATACACAAGAATTTCGCTACAAGCCATCGCTGAAGAGCTGAACAACATTCCTGTCGAAGAGGTCGAAAATCTTCTCGTCGGTCTCATTCTCGACAATTCTCTCAAAGGGAGAATTGATCAGGTTTCCGGAATTCTGTTGAAAGATGGCGAACATGGCGGAGGTAGTACGATCAATAGTTCAGCAGTTGAGAGTACTAATTCCTCCTCAACGAATACGAGTTTAGCGACTCTCAAATTTGAAGCCATGAGCAGCATCGCAGCGTCACTTGAGGCCATCGCTAGTTCCACTACTAACTCCAGGATGGGTGAGGAGAGTTCTGGAATGCGTGGAATGGTTCATTAGAGTATTCATTTTGAA
>Ga0209503_10000770_pt1 | contig 17830 bp, 14 predicted proteins | sample SouAtlMetagenome_2_FD_187448 | JGI IMG/M metagenome (GOLD analysis project Ga0209503, IMG submission 187448) | Marine eukaryotic phytoplankton communities from Atlantic Ocean - South Atlantic ANT15 Metagenome (SPAdes) (version 2) | ecosystem: Environmental > Aquatic > Marine > Oceanic | place... | reverse complement strand
TATGCGCTACTTAACATCAGATATCATTTTTACGGCTTTTTCTAGTCCCATTTACTATGGTGTTTTGGTCGTTGACGATGAGGGAATAATTGTAGATTTACTAGATGATAAACAGCAGATAGATAATGCTAATATAGAATATTTTAAAGGTGCTCTTTGTCCCGGATTTATCAATACCCATTGTCATTTAGAATTATCACACTTGCAGGGTGAGTTAGCCCCAAAAACAGGATTACCTCATTTTATTAACTCTATAGGTCAAATTAGAAAGGCTAGTCAGCGACGAAAAGACGATGCCTTAAAGTTAGCAGACAGACAGATGTATAATAATGGCATTGTGGCTGTAGCAGACATTAGTAATACAGCAGATTCTTTTTCTACAAAAGCTAATAGTGCCATTTACTATTATACCTTCATCGAATTATTTGCATCTAACCCCCATAAAGCTGAAGAAGTATTTGAACGAGGGCTGAAACTAAGTCAAGAATGTAGCACACCCAACTCTTTGACACCTCACGCCAACTATTCCGTTTCTTTACCACTTTTCGAAAAGATTAGACATCACAATAAGGGAGAAATTATCAGTATACACAGTCAAGAAACGCCTGAGGAAGACACTATGTTTTTGAAGGGTAGTGGTCAATTGTTGTCACAACTTATTGCCAAAGACTTTTTCAAGTATACTGGTAAGACTGCACTTCAAAGCACCCTTCCTTTATTACCAGAATCTCCTATTTTATTAGTGCATAATACCTTTACCAAAGAAGAAGATATGTCAGAAGCCATATCTAATTTCGATAAGCTTTATTGGTGTACCTGCCCCAAAGCCAATTTATATATAGAAAATCAATTGCCTAACTACCAACAGTTTGTAGATGCTCAAGCTAAAATGACGATTGGAACAGATAGTTTAGCGTCTAACGATACCCTATCTATTTTGGAAGAAATGAAAACGATACAAGCTCATGTTTCTTTGGAGCTATTGATGGAATGGGCATGCAAAAACGGTGCTGAATTCCTTGGACTTGATGCTTTAGGGACTTTTCAAAAAGGTAAAATGCCTGGCATCAATTACATCAATCATATCGTAGATGGTAAGTTAACAGCAGATAGTCAAGTTAAAAAGTTATTCTGACATTAAATTGATATAAACCTGAGCTTTCTTTAAGTCTTCTGGTGTTGTGATTTTGATGTTTTCTTTATTGCCTTGAATAAGTTGTATTTCTATTCCCATAGCTTCTACTACTGAAGCGTCATCAGTAAATGTAGGCGAATAGTCTTGTTGGTAGGCTTTTAACAAGACCTCACTGCTAAAACATTGAGGTGTTTGAACAATAAGGTATTCGTCTCTATTAACAACAACACTTCCACTATCGGTTTTTTGTCTTAAGCTTTCCTCAATAGCCATGACTGGAATTGCAGCTCCTTTCTTTTGTGCTGTCTGCATACATTCATTCACCACGCTATTTTTAACTAATGGACGAACGCCGTCGTGTACGGCAATGATAGATTGTTCATTAACTTTTTTCAAAGCATTACTAACCGATTCAAAGCGTGTGTTGCCACCTTCAATAACTTGATGATTCACTTTAAATTGGTGTTCTTGACAAAGTTTTTTCCAAGTGTCGAACTCAGATTTTGGTAGTGCTAATATGATTTCAGAATGGTCTAAACTTCGGTACATTTTTTCAATAGTATGCATCAAAATGGGCTTAGAGTTGAGGTCTAAAAACTGTTTAGGGATAGTAGAACCCATTCGGCTTCCGCTACCCCCAGCAACTATGATAATATATTGTTTCACTATTATAATATCAGCATGGCATCACCATAGGTAAAGAAGTTGTATTTTTCTTTAATGGCTTCTTCGTATGCGTTCATTATTAAATCGTGACCACCAAAAGCACTAACCATCATCAATAAGGTAGATTTTGGAGTGTGAAAGTTGGTAATCATGCAATTGGCAATATTGAAATTGTAAGGAGGATAAATGAATTTATTAGTCCAGCCTGTAAAAGGAGTCATTAGCCCTTGAGTAGTTACTGATGTTTCAATAGCTCTCATAGAGGTTGTTCCAACGGCACAAACTCTTCTTTTTTCTTTGATACCTGTATTAATGGTATTTGTCGTTTCCTCGCTAATGATAACTTCTTCAGAGTCCATTTTGTGTTTACTTAAATCCTCTACCTCTACTGGTCTAAAAGTACCTAGTCCAATGTGTAGGGTTAGGTTAGCAAACTCAAGTCCTTTGATTTCTAATCGCTTCATGAGCTCACGACTGAAGTGCAATCCTGCTGTTGGTGCTGCTACAGCACCTTCCGTTTTAGCATAGATGGTTTGATAGCGTTCTTCATCTTCAGCGTCTGGCTCTCTTTTGATGTATTTTGGTAATGGAGTTTCCCCTAGTTCAGTAAGTTTTTCTCTAAACTCTTCATAACTACCATCGTAAAGAAAACGCAAGGTTCTACCTCGAGAAGTGGTGTTGTCAATAACTTCTGCCACTAAACTGTCGTCTTCTCCAAAGTATAACTTATTACCAATTCTTATTTTACGGGCTGGGTCTACCAAAACGTCCCACAATAAATTTTCTTTATTTAATTCTCTTAATAAAAAGACTTCTATTCTAGCACCAGTCTTTTCTTTGTTGCCGTACATTCTAGCAGGAAAAACTTTGGTATCGTTGAAAACCATAACATCACCTTCATCGAAATAGTCCACCAAATCTTTAAATTGTCTATGTTCGATTTCACCTGTTTTTTTATTGACTACCATTAGTCGAGATTCGTCTCGGTTGTGAGCAGGTCTTTCTGCTAAAAGTTCTTCGGGTAATTCAAAATTAAATTGTGAGAGTTTTCTTTTTATCATGATGTTCTTGTATTCTTAGTAAAAAAGTGCGCAAATATACTAAATTAATGTTCAGTTGCTGGATTATTTGTGAGAGAAAAAGAGTCTATAAACTCTTGAATGTCAATTGCTTGACTCAGTGCAAATTTTCCAATTCGTGTTCTTGTTAGTTGGCTTAAGTGTGCGCCGCTATTGAGGGTTTTTCCAAACGTTTGTGCTAATGAACGGATATAAGTCCCTTTGCTACATACAATTTTAACATGGATTTTTGGCATTTCTACTTTTACTAGTTCAAATTTTGAAACATGAACCATTCTCTCTTTAATTTTTACATAATCTCCTTTTCTAGCATATTCGTAAAGACGTTTGCCATCTTGTTTTATTGCTGAATAAATAGGAGGTTTTTGCAAGATGTTACCAGTTAATGATTCGGCAGTTGTTTTGAGCATATCTTCAGTAATATGATTGTATTCGAAGGTTTCATTGACTTCTGTTTCCAAATCAAAAGATGGAGTCGTTGCACCCAATGTAAATTCGGCTGTATATTCTTTCTCTTGGGCTTGAAATTCATTAATACGTTTGGTTAATTTTCCAGTACATACTATAAGAAGTCCATCGGCTAAAGGGTCTAGTGTGCCGGCATGACCTACTTTTATCTTTTTAACTTGTAAAGCTATGCGGAGGGTATTTCGTATTTTTTTTACTACATCAAAAGAAGTCCATTGCAACGGTTTATTGATAAGTAAAGTGTGCCCCTCTATATAATCAATCATCTAAAGTACAGTGAAAATAATAGCCAAAATTCCTATGGTAAAACAGTAGTAAGAAAAATACTTAAGCTGACTTTTTTTGACTAGTGATATCATCCATTTACAAGCAATTAGACCTGTAATAAACGCAGCGACGAATCCAACTATTAAGGGAATTAGAGCAGCACTTTCGGATGCCATATCACCACTTAAAACATCTTTTGCCATCTTACCAAAGATGAGAGGAACAACCATTAAAAAAGAAAATCGTGCTGCTTTTTCTCTATCAATACCAAGAATAACAGATGTAGAAATAGTAGCTCCTGACCTTGAAATACCTGGCAGAATAGCAATAGCCTGAGCTATGCCGATAATAAAGGATTGTCCAAAGCTGACAGATTGAGTTGTATTTTTAGCTTTATCAGCAACAAAAAGTAGTAAACCAGTAATGATTAGCATACTGCCAACTAATAAGATTCTGCCTCCAAAGAGAGCATCTATTTGCTCATCAAAAAGCACTCCAACTACTCCTGCAGGAACCATAGAAATAATAATCTTTAATGAAAATTTAAACTCTTCATTCCATTTAAATTGTAGTAATCCTCTGAAAATTTGTGCGACTTCATCTCTAAAAATAAAGAGAGTGCTTAAAGCTGTAGCTGCGTGTAGCACTACCGTCATTAAAATATTTTCTTTGGGCAAGCCCTCACTACCGAAATGCTCAAGAATAAAGGTCGTTATTTCTAAATGACCACTGCTACTAACAGGTAAAAATTCAGTAAGTCCTTGAATAATCCCTAGAAGGATAGCCGCAAAAATACTACTCATCTTTAGCCTTATATAAAATAGCGAAGACTTCGATTACTAGTCCTGTGATAAGAAAGATTACAGAAAGTGTCATTCTTCTAAAGCTGAAGATGGCATCGCTAAAAACATTAGGATCTTCAGACTTTCCTCCAGTCATCAATATATAGCCAGTGATAATAAGTATAACACCTAAAATCATAAGCTGGTAGTTTCTTTTTCCAAAATTAAATTCCATAGTTTTAGTGATATAAATTGTTTTCGTTCATTTTAAGGTATTTACCAACGGAAAAGTTGGTTACAATAGTACTTATCAATACGCCAAAAATAAGAATAGCAACAAAGATTATTCCAATAGTTGGCATATCTTCAAGTAATAATAGTTCTGGCATTTCTTTGTGTAGGCTAAACAAGGCAATTATTAAAAATACGATGCCTATTAAAGCAGAAAAAACACCTTGTAATATCCCGTTTCTTAGAAATGGTTTTCTTATAAAAGCGTTGGTAGCGCCTACTAGTTTCATAGATTGTATGGTAAAACGCTGTGAATAAACCGTAAGTCGAATGGTATTATTGATTAATGCGATAGCAACAATTAATAGCAAAGTACAAAAGGAAACTAAAATCATACTTAGTTTTCTAACATTGGTGTTTATGGCCGCTATCAAATCCTTTTGAATGATTATTTCTTTGATAATGGGATTTTTTTGCAAATCTTTTTCGATAGCATCAATACGATTTTCATCGGCATATTCGGCATTCATGTAGACATCAATAGATGCAGATAATGGGTTAAAGCCCAGAAAGCTAATGAAATCTTCTCCTAAATCACTTTCTAAAATTCTAGCAGCATCTTCTTTGCTAACAAATTCGGTACTTTTAATTTGTGGCGAAGCATCTAAACTTTTTTGAAGTTGAAGGCGATCCACCTTTTTAATATTTTCTTGAAGAATTAATGTGAAGCCTACGTTTTCTTTGATGTAATTCGTTAAACGATGCGTGTTAAGAAAAATGAAGCCCATACTGCCTAACATCAGCAAAACTAAAGATATACTTAGCATAGTAGATAAAGAAGAGGTTCTAAGCTTACGCTTTATATGTCTTTCTTGTGCTTGTTTCATTATGTTTGCTAAGGTAATAATTTTTAGTGCTTAGTTGTGACGATTGATTAACTTTGCTTTCAAAACAATTTAGAATGGAATACGATTTTAATCGCATTGAGCAAAAATGGCAAGACAGATGGAGGGAATGGCAAACCTATAAAGTTGTAGAAGATACTTCCAAGCCCAAGTTTTATGTATTAGATATGTTTCCATATCCTTCGGGGGCAGGTCTACATGTTGGCCATCCATTAGGCTACATAGCATCTGATATTTATGCCCGTTACAAACGCCATAAGGGGTTTAATGTTTTGCATCCAATGGGATACGATTCTTTTGGTTTGCCAGCAGAACAGTATGCAATACAGACGGGTCAACACCCTGCTATTACAACAGAAAATAATATCAACCGTTACAGAGAACAATTGGATAAAATAGGTTTCTCTTTCGATTGGAATAGAGAAATTCGTACTTCAGAACCAAACTATTATAAGTGGACACAATGGATTTTTAAGCAACTTTTTAACTCCTACTATTGCAACATAGATAATAAGGCTTTGCCCATTTCAGAATTAGTAAAAGAATTAGAACGTAATGGAAACGCTTCAGTGCAATCTCCATGCGATGAAGACACGCCACTATTTACTGCTGAAGAATGGAATACATGGCGTGAAGCCGAGCAACAAGTCATTTTATTAAAATACAGACTGACATTTTTATCTGAAACATGGGTGAATTGGTGTGAGGGTTTAGGAACTGTTTTGGCTAACGATGAGGTCAAAGACGGTCGTTCAGAACGAGGTAATTTCCCTGTTGAACAAAAACTCATGAAGCAATGGTCTATGCGAATTACAGCCTATGCCGAACGCTTACTTGAAGGCTTAGAACAAGTAGAATGGAACGATTCCATCAAAGAAATTCAGCGCAACTGGATAGGCAAATCTGAAGGGGCATCGCTTCGTTTTTCTTTAGAAAATAGTAGCGAGCAAATAGAAGTATTTACTACTAGACCAGACACCATATATGGCGTTACTTTTATGGTATTAGCACCCGAGCATGAACTTGTAAAGTCCATCACTACTGCCTCACTAAAAGAGGAGATAGAAAGCTATTGCCAACAAGCAGCCTTGAAGTCCGAAAGAGACAGACAATCCGATGTGAAGAGTATAACGGGAGCCTTTACGGGAGCTTATGCAATTCACCCTTTTACCAATGAAAAAATACCAATTTGGATTGGAGATTATGTTTTAGCATCTTATGGTACAGGGGCTGTTATGGCAGTTCCTTGTGGCGACCAAAGGGATTGGAATTTTGCTAATAAGTTTGGTATTGAGATTAAGAACATCTTTAAAGATACGGATATTAGTGAAGGTGCTAATGAAGATAAAGCGGCTATCATTGATAATTCGGATTTCCTTTCAGGTCTTACTGCCCAAGAAGCCATACAACAAGCCATATTAGCCATCGAGAAAAAAGAGATAGGTAAGGGCAAAACAAACTACAGATTAAGAGATGCTATATTCAGTCGTCAAAGGTACTGGGGAGAGCCATTTCCAGTGTACTATGAAAATGATATACCTAGACTGACAAATGATGACAGTTGCGTAGAATTGCCAGAGGTGGACAAATACCTGCCAACAGAAGAAGGTGAACCACCTTTAGCTAGAGCTAAAAAAGAAGATTGGAATGTTTTTCAAGGCGATAGAATGGAGCATAATACTATGCCAGGTTGGGCAGGTTCTTCGTGGTATTTTTTAAGGTTTATGGACCCTCAAAACGATACAGAGTTTGTGTCTAAGGAAAAAGCCGATTATTGGGGGCAAGTGGATTTATACATTGGTGGCGCAGAACATGCTGTTGGACACTTATTATACTCTAGGTTTTGGACTAAGTTTTTGTACGATAGAGGCTTTATTGCTTTTGATGAGCCCTTCAAAAAAATGATTAATCAAGGAATGATTTTAGGGCGTTCCAATTTTGTATATCGAATTAAAGACAGCAATACTTTCGTCAGTTTTGATAAGAGAAAAGACTACAAAAACAGTCGCATGCATGTTGATATTGAGCTTGTGGATAAGGACGTTTTAGATATTGAAGCTTTCAAAAAATGGCGAGAAGAATACAAAGAGGCTGAATTCATTCTCAATTATGAAGGCAAATACATCTGTGGTTTTGAGGTAGAAAAAATGTCAAAGTCCAAGTACAATGTTCAGACGCCCGATGATTTGGTGGAGAAATTTGGCGCTGACACATTAAGAATGTATGAAATGTTTTTGGGACCTTTAGAGCAGTTCAAGCCATGGGATACAAAAGGTATCAATGGGGTACATAATTTTTTAAGAAAGTTTTGGCGTTTAGCACACGATGAAAATAATCAAATCCATCTTTCTGATGACGAGCCAACAAAAGCAGAATTGAAGTCTTTGCATAAAGCCATTAAAAAGGTAACCGAAGACATCGATAGACAGGCGTTCAATACGGTAGTTAGTAATTTGATGATAGCGGTCAATGAGTTGAATGATTTGAAATGCAACAAACGATATATCCTCAAAGATTTAATTGTGTTGATAGCACCCTACGCTCCACACTTTGCTGAAGAACTATGGGAAAAATTAGGGCATACGGAATCGGTCACTCTTGCCAATTGGCCTAAATTTGACGAACAACATTTAAAAGAAGACGCCTTCACTTATCCTATTTCTTTTAATGGTAAAATGCGTTTTACTCTTGAGATTTCTAATGATTTGAGCAAGGAAGATATAGAAAAAGAAGTCATGGCTTTTGAGAAGACCAAACAATATATGGGAGGCAAAAACCCCAAGCGTATTATCATAGTTCCGAAGAAAATCGTTAATATCGTATTATGATTTTAAACATATCTTAAACAAATATTAATGTTCAATTTGTCCCAAAAAAATTACTACTATGGAATGGACTAAAGAGATTAAAGACAAGATAAAGAAGTTAGACAGTAAGTACGGTTCTATAGGTCAAGATTTACCAGCTTATTTAGATGGTTTGCTGTATGCTAATCCTTTGCATTATTGGGATTATACTTATGTGGATACTTTGTTGAGTCTTCAACACCCCAAAACCGATTTTCCAGACGAACAGATATTTATCATTTACCATCAAATTACAGAGTTATACTTCAAGTTGGCCATGCTTGAGTTGGATCAAATAGCTCACAACGGCAAGTTAATGTCAGAAGATGGTCAAGATATGGGTTGGAATGATTCTCTATCGGTTGAGTTCTTTACAGAACGCATAAAACGAATCAACAGTTATTTTGAAGTGCTAACGTCTTCCTTTGGTATCATGGTCAATGGTATGGAAAAAGAACAGTTTTTAAAGTTCAGAATGTCTTTATTGCCCTCAAGTGGTTTTCAGTCTGCACAATACAGATTGATAGAAATTTCTTGTACACACCTTATTAATCTCACACACAAAGACGAAAGAGAAGGTTTGAGAGGCTCTAGTATTGATGATATGGCTCAGCACTTTTATTGGAAAGACGGTGCTATAGATATAAAAACGGGCAAAAAAACGTTGATGCTCGAAAATTTCGAAAAGAAATATATGGCGCAATTTATCGACAGAGCACATGATTTTTCAGATAAAAACTTACTGGAAAAATATCAACAATTAAGTGTTGAAGACCAGCAAGACAAAGACTTGACACATCAATTACGTTTATTAGATTTGAACGTCAATGTGAATTGGCCATTGGTGCATTACAAATCAGCAGCTCGCTATTTGTCATCAAAAGACGGCGATGCTGATGCAACAGGCGGTACAAATTGGCAAAAATATTTGCCCCCTCGTTTTCAAAAACGAATCTTTTTCCCAGAATTATGGACAAAAGAGGAAATGAAAAATTGGGGCAGACAGTGGGTGGTAAATGCCCTTAATGAAAGTTGATAGTACAGAATGAAAAAAAATAAATGGGGTAATGTAGTAGGCTTTTTGTTGTTGGCAATCTCCATTTCATTTACTTTTCCAAGTTGCAATTCTCAAGATAAAGTAAGTCTTCCAGACCCCTGTGTAGTACTTTATGATATATGTACTGAAGACTATAAGGTACATAGGGGAGAATTAGAAAGTGGACAAACTTTAGGAGCAGTACTTTATCTCAATCATATAGACCACGGTAGAATAGACCAAATAGTAAGAGCCTCTAAAGGAATTTTTGATTTCAGAAAAGCCAAAGCGGGTAAGAAGTTTACGGTTCTGTGTTCTAACGACAGTATTGAGAAAGCCCAGTATTTCATTTATGAAATGTCTAGTATAGATTATGTCGTTTTTGATATAAGAGATACCATAGACGTGTTTTTAGGCCAAAAAGAAGTTGAGGTACAAACTCGAGAGGCTAGTGGTCAGATAGAATCTTCCTTATGGAATTCACTAGTTGAAAACAAAATGAGTCCTGCTTTAGTCATGGAATTATCCTCCATATACGCTTGGACCATAGACTTTTTTAGAATACAAAAAGGCGATTACTTCAAGGTAGTTTATGAAGAAAAATACGTTGAAGGAGAATTCATAGGCATAGGGCGTATATATGCTGCATTGTTCAATCATGCCAATGAAGATTTTTATGCCTTTTACTTTGAAGAAGAAGAAAACTATGGCGATTATTTCGATCATGAAGGTGCTGCTTTAAGAAAGGCCTTTTTAAGAGCACCATTAAATTACTCTCGTATCAGTTCGAGTTTTAGTAAGCGAAGAAAGCACCCCGTAACAGGTCGTATAAAAGCCCATTTGGGTACTGATTATGCTGCACCGACAGGCACACCTATTTTATCGACTGCCAATGGTACCGTAACAGAGGCGAGGTACAAACGTAACAATGGTAATTACGTTAAGGTAAGACACAACAGTACTTACAGCACTCAATATTTACACATGTCCAAAATAAAATCAGGAATACGCCCTGGAGTTTATGTCAAGCAAGGAGAAGTCATTGGATATGTGGGAAGTACAGGCTTAGCAACAGGGCCTCATGTATGTTATCGTTTTTGGAAAAATGGTCGTCAGGTTGACCCTTACAAACAGAAGTTACCCCCATCTAAGCCAGTTAAAAAAGAAAACTTAGAAGCCTACACTATGCTAAAAGACAGCATGATGAATGTTATTCAATCTATACCCAGCAATTTTTAGTCTACTGAAATCAGTATCTTTACCCTATGAGAGCTTTGCTTACATTAGTGATCGTATTGTGCTGGTGCAACTTATCGGCACAAGTATTTTTTACCCCAAACAAAGGGCAATGGAATAAAGCTGTCAAAGCCAAAGTGAATTTAGCTAATGGGGCCATGTTCCTTGAAAATACAGCTCTTACTTTTAATTTCATTGACGCTACTTATTTTAGCCATTCACACGATTACGACAGCATGGTCGATAGCATTCAAGCTCATGCTTTCAAATGGCACTTTGTTAGAGCCAATACTCCTAAAATCAGCTTTGAAGAAGAAAGAGAAGGGGTGGTTAATTTTTTCAATGTTAAGCCCTTAGTATCCGAAGTCAGAACTTATAAAAAAGTCAATTATAACAATTTGTATGACGGCATAGATTATAGCATTTATGAATATGCTGGAGGTCTTAAATACGATTGGATAGTTCAGCCTAACGCTGACCCTACAGATATTAAACTGCGTCTTGAAGGAGTCAAAGATGTACGCATTGAAGATGGCCGATTGGTATTGCGTACTGTTTTGAATGAAATTAGAGAAGAAAGCCCTTATGCTTATCAGTGGCATAATGGCGAAAAAGTTGAGGTAGCTTGTCGTTTTGTATGGAAAAAACAACGCTTATCGTTTGAATTCCCTAAGGGTTATGACCGTAATAAGGAATTGATAATTGACCCTGAAATGATATTTTCTTCATACTCGGGTTCAGTAGCAAGTAACTTTGGATATACTGCCACCTATGACGACTACGGCTTTTTATATGCTGGAGGAACGGCATATAACATAGGATATCCCATTACTGTTGGGGCATATCAAACAGCCTATAACGGTGGTGTTGTGGGTAATGATGTGGTGTTGAGTAAATACGATACTACGGGTACATTTATGGTTTATTCTTCCTATTTAGGAGGCTCTGGTGATGAGGTGCCTCATAGTCTTATTGTTTATGACAAAGAATTATTTGTTATGGGCACAACAGGTTCAGCAGATTTTCCTACTAGCGAAGGAGCTTTTGATAATACCTTCAATGGCGGACAGGCTCTGGCTGTCAATGGGGTAGGCATTAACTACATCAACGGTTGTGATATTTTTATCAGTCGTCTGAATGCAGAAGGTACAGACTTATTATCCTCCACCTTTTTAGGGGGGACAGACAACGATGGATTTAATAGCTCGGCTACCTTACGTTACAACTATGCCGACCAGATGCGAGGCGAAATAGATATTGATACTGATGGAAATTGTTACATCGCATCTTCAACTTTTTCTTCAGATTTTCCTATTGTCAATAGTTTAATTCAACCCGCTATCAATGGTGGTCAAGATGGTATAATAGTAAAACTAAATTTGGATTTGAGTGCCATTCAATGGAGTTCATATTTTGGGGGTAGTAGTGACGATGCCTTGTATTCATTAGCCTTTGATTCCAATAACGATTTGTACGCTTGTGGAGGCACATCGTCTGATAATTTAGCGACTACCAACGGTGCTTATGCGCCGGATTATTTAGGAGGTTCAGTAGATGCTTTTGTATCTCATTTTTCTAAAGATGGCCAGACACTTTTGAGCTCTACTTATTACGGCTCTGACCAATACGATCAGTCCTATTTTATTGAATTGGATAAGTTGGACCAAGTGTATTTGTTTGGACAAAGTTTAGCTCCTAACAACACGTTGATATTTAATGCGGTATTTTCTCAGCCTAACAGCGGTCAGTTTGTAAGTAAGCTAAATTCAGAACTTAACACCTTAGATTTTTCTACTGTTTTTGGTTCAGGAAGTGGTGGAATAGATATTTCTCCTACGGCTTTTTTGGTCGATGCTTGTAATAGGATATATTGCTCGGGTTGGGGAGGTACTACCAACGATTCCATACATTTAGGACCTGGCGGTAGCACTTCCGATTTGGTGACTACTTTTGATGCTTTTCAAGACGAAACAGACGGTAGTGATTTCTACCTTATTATTTTTGAGGACGATGCTAACACCTTGTCTTTCGCTTCCTTTTTTGGAGGGGATCAAGCTGCTGAACACGTGGATGGTGGAACCAGTCGTTTTGATAAAAAAGGCATCGTTTATCAGTCAGTTTGTGCGGGTTGTGGGGGTTTTTCTGATTTCCCTACTACTGACAATGCCGTATCCAATACCAATGGGGCGAGTTGTAATAATGCAGTCTTTAAGTTTGATCCAGACTTCCCTTTGACTGTTGCTAATTTCAATGCTCCAGAATTGACTTGCGATTGGACAGTAGTTTTTGAAAATCTGAGTTTAGGAGAAAACAACTCCTACTATTGGGATTTTGGAGATGGCACAACTTCTACCCAAATGACACCCACTCATACCTTTTCGGCGGCAGGAAATTATGAAGTCTTACTCGTTACTAACGACCCTACCTCCTGCAATTTGGTGGATAGTATCATCAAGAATATTACAATAGACGACAATAAATACCAAGAATTGGATAGCTTGTTTATCTGTGAAGGCGATAGCGTACTTTTACAAGGAACTGAAATGGACGGTTTTACCTATCAATGGTCGCCCAATGTTGCTATTGCTAATCCTTCAGAATCTAGCACTTATGCCTGGCCTATAGATTCTATATTTTATTATTTCATAGGTCAGTCCGATAATTGTTTTGATACAATCAGTCAGTATGTGGCAGTTAGGAAAGTGTCTTTAGATTATTCTGCAACATCAGAAATATGCGGTTTGCCCATTGTCTTGAGGGCAGAAACTAGCGATTCAGCACAAATTATATGGACAACCGCTTTGGGAAGTTCTTCACATGTGGAGCAAGATACTTTAGTGGTTTCTACTGTTGGCACATATTATATGGAAGTAAGGCAATTTGGGTGCAGTGAAACAGGAAGAATAGATGTGGCCTTAGGCGAAGCATGTTGTAGCGAGGAAAATATCCTTATTCCCAATGCTTTCACTCCTAATGGCGATTTGTTGAATGAAAAATTCCGAATTAAAGATGAATTGAATATCGTTCAAGATTTTGAGCTCAACATATTCAACCGATGGGGGCAAAAAGTCTTTTACACTCAAGATAAAAAAGAGTCTTGGGACGGTTACTTTAAAGGGGAGTTACAACCTTCTTCTGTTTTCGATTATCATCTAAATATAGGCTGTATAGGAGGGCAAAAGTCCTTTTTCAAAAAAGGTAATATTAGCTTGATACGATGAAGAAATTAGTCCTCATATTTATTTGTGTAGGCACTACTTTAATGGCGCAAGATGTACATTTTAGCCAATGGTACAATAACCCTTTGTTTAGTAATCCTGCTTTGACAGCTGACTTCGATGGAGATTATCGTATTACGACCCATCAGCGTGAGCAATGGGCGAGTGTAAGTGTTCCATTCAGTACAACTTCGGTGGGCTTGGATATGCCCATAGAAAATTGGGGTTTAGGGCTTCAGTTTCTTCGTGACCAGTCGGGGAGTTCTCGCTTGTCACTCACACAATTTAATCTTTCTCTTTCTTGTTCTTTACAAGATTGGCAATTGGGAGTTCAGTTGGGCTTTGCTCAACGCCGTATTGACTACTCCGATTTGATATTTATCGATGATGGCGAATCCATCAGTACAGAAACCAAGAATTACATGGACATAGGAACGGGCATCAATAGAACTTTCAGTTTTGTTTCTAGTGAATGGAAGATCGCTTATGCTATGTTTCACGTCAATAGTCCAAACCGTCCCTTTATATCATCGGAAGATAAGTTAGCTGTTCGCCATCAATTTTCCAGCAATTTAGATTACGATTTGAATGAAAAATGGCAGCTTAGCCCATCTATTCATTATACCAGCCAACAAAACCAAAAGGAGTTTATGCTAGGCTCACAGATTAGTTTTGATATCAGCGAATACTACTACAGATACATAGTTCTTGAGTTTGGTAGTTATTACCGTTTTGGAGATGCCTTGACGTCTTTAATTGGCATACATTTTGAGCAATCGCAGGTGGCATTTAGCTACGATTGGAATACCTCCGACTTAGTCCCAGCTAGTAATTATTTGGGTGCATGGGAATTGTCATTTGCTCACATTATACAGTCCAAAGTATTATCTAAGCCCAAGTACAAAACCTGCCCTGCCTTCTTATGAAGAAATATATCCTAACATACCTTTTAGTCTTTTTGACTTGCTTTTCTTTTGCTCAGAAAAAAGGAGAAATTGATATCGAAGCTGATTTTTATTTCAATACACAAGATTACTTTTCAGCCGTTTATTTCTACGAACTTTCTTTCCAAAAGGACAGTACATCTTTTAGCGATTGGTATCTTTTGGCAGAAAGTTACCGACAAACCAATCAATATAGTAAAGGGATTATGGCTTATGAAAAAGTCCTTGAAAGTCAGCAAGTATCCCTTTATCCCAACACCTTATTGTGGTTAGGCGTTTTACACAAAAACCTTGCTCAGTACGAGGAAGCCTCCGGCTATATAAAACAATTTTTAGATGAAAGTTTACGTCCTTCAGATTATTGGTACAGAAAGGCTATGATGGAATGGAAAGGTGCGCAGATGGCATTGACTATGAAAGAGCGTGAAGATGTTCAAGTCCAAATTATGGGCGAACACATTAACTCCAGCTATTCCGATTTTGCACCTTTTCCTTTGGGCGATACCAGCTTATATTTTTCTTCTATGTTAGCTGATGACGGTTTAGCTGAGGAGTTATATATCGGTCACCGTTCCCAATTGATGCGTTCAAGAGATGGGGCTGCTGCCGATTTGTACAAGTTATTCAATGACAAAAACTACCATATAGCCAACATTACCTTCAGTCCTTTGGCTCAGGAAGCCTATTTTACCAAGTGCAAAAATCAGAAAGGCGAGATGGTCTGTCAGATTTATAGCAGTCAGTACCGTAATGACTTGTGGTCTATTCCCCAACTTATGGACCAACGCTTTAATGTGCCTTACAGTAACAACACCCATCCGCAATGGGCTTTGTGGAATGGGGTAGAAGGCTTGTTTATAGCTTCCAATAGAGTGGGCGGATTTGGCGATTTAGACATTTGGTTTGTGCCTATGACAGGACAAGCTCAAAATCTAGGAAACGGCATAAATACCACTGGCAAAGAAGTGACTCCCTTTTATCATTCGGTAGAAAAGGTCTTGTATTTCAGTTCAGACTTTCACCCCGGTATAGGAGGCTTTGATATTTTCAAATCGTTATGGAATGAGCAATGGGGTTTAGTACAAAATGTAGGACAACCCCTCAATAGCAGTGCTAACGATTTATATTATGTTGCTTTGATAGACAGTTTTCATCTTGGCTTTTTATCTTCCAATAGGCTAGGCTCGCAGACCATTAGCCAAGAAAGTTGTTGCAACGATATTTACAGTTTTGTAAAAACGGTGGATTGTGTTTGTATTGAGGTAGATAGCTTAGCCACCGCAATGCAATTGAACTTACCTTTGAGTTTGTATTTTCATAACGACGAGCCTAACCCCAAGACGAGGGATAGCGTCACCACTCTAACTTATACCGATGCCTACAATTCTTTTATGGCACAAAAAGAGGAATACGTCAAGCGTTTTTCTTCGGTAATGTCAGGTAGAGCTAGAAATACTACTGAACGTCAGATGCGTGATTTCTTCGAACAAACTGTATATGAAGGTCATGAGCAATTGCTGCAATTTGCCGAGAAGTTAGAAAGGGCATTGTCTTTGGAGGCTAAAGTCGAGATAAAGCTCAAAGGCTATACCTCACCCCTAACGGCATCTGACTACAACAACCTATTGGCAAAACGTCGTATTTCAAGCGTAGAAAACTTTCTTATGCAATACAATGATGGAGCGCTCTTAGCTTACGTTCAAAACGGGCACTTACAGATTAGCGAACTACCTTTAGGAGAAACCCAAGTTAGTATAGGCGTGAGTGACAATCCTAAGGACAGAAGGAACTCGGTGTATAGCATAAAAGCGGCTCGTGAAAGACGGATAGAAATCGTGTCAGTTTTAGTAGAATTTAATTGAATATCTAGTTAATTTACCAATGTATTTACCTACTTTTGTTGCGAATTAACCATTGTATATCAATGAAACCAACACTATTAATTTTAGCAGCAGGAATGGGTAGCCGTTACGGTGGACTCAAACAAATCGATGGTATAGGACCCAATGAAGAACCCATTATAGAATACTCTATTTATGATGCTATTCAGTCGGGTTTTGGCAAGTTAGTTTTTGTCATTCGCCAAGAGTTTGATGAAGCGTTTCGCTCTCGTTTCTCTAAGTTTGAGGATAGGATAGACATAGCCTACGCCTATCAGCCTGTTCAATTAGAATTAGAGGGGGTAGACTTGGTAGAAAGACAAAAACCATGGGGCACTTCTCACGCTGTTTTGGTGGCTCAAGAATTTATCAATGAGCCTTTTGCGGTGATTAATGCTGATGATTATTACGGTAACAATTCCTTTAAGATAATGGTGGACTTTTTGCAAAACAAATGTTCTCCTTCTGTCATGTCTATGTTGGGCTATGTTTTGGACAATACCCTATCGGAGCACGGTACAGTGAATAGGGGAGTTTGTGAAGTCAATGAAAGCGGTAACCTTATTGAAGTCATTGAGCGTACTAAGATTGCCAAAGTGGACGGTATAGTAAAATACAATGTTGGCGAAGATGGTGGCGCAGAGCTTAACCCTAAAGCCAGTGTATCTATGAATTATTGGGGTTTTCACCCTTCCATTTTTGCTGAGATAGAACAAGGACTTCATGCCTTTATGAAGGCCAACGCTAAAGACCCTAAGGCAGAGTACTACATTCCCACTATTATTACCGATAAAATTAATGACGAGACTATGGTGGTAAAGGTTATTTCTACTACCGATACTTGGTTTGGAGTAACTTACAAAGAAGATAAGCCTATGGCAGTGGCGGCTATTACTGAACAAATTGAGAAGGGTGTTTATCCTACACCTTTGTGGGGCTAAACACTTCTCTGAAACTACATTTTACTTTTCTTCAATAATTTCTCATGTTGCAGTTGTTGTCCTTAATGCCAATAACTAGAGCTTTACTCATCCTTGACATTCAGAACGTTTATCAATACAAAAGTGAAATGAAAGGTGTGGTAATGGATAAAAGGGTAAATAGTTCATTAAGCTTTAAGTTGTGAAACAAATTTAT
>Ga0209503_10000769_pt1 | contig 17835 bp, 23 predicted proteins | sample SouAtlMetagenome_2_FD_187448 | JGI IMG/M metagenome (GOLD analysis project Ga0209503, IMG submission 187448) | Marine eukaryotic phytoplankton communities from Atlantic Ocean - South Atlantic ANT15 Metagenome (SPAdes) (version 2) | ecosystem: Environmental > Aquatic > Marine > Oceanic | place... | reverse complement strand
TTCGATTTATTTTTTTGACTGGGTTCACCCATAATGGGTAATTTAGATTTCTAAAAGATCAGATTCTTTATTTTTTAATTCTGAATCTACAATAGCAATAAAGCTGTCAGTTTCTTTTTGAATAATATCTTCAGATCGTCTCATTTCATCTTCTGAAATGTCTCCAGATGATTGCATATCCTTCACTTGATTATTCGCATCTCTTCTAATATTTCTAATTGATATCCTAGAATTTTCAGCTTCATTTCTTGCTTGTTTAATATAGCCTTGGCGTGTTTCTTCAGTCAAAACAGGCATGCTAACTCTAATAATATCTCCTGATGAGCTTGGATTAAGGCCTAAATCAGAGGATAAAATAGCTTTCTCTATATCTGGCATTAAGTTTTTATCCCATGGTGAGATTACTAACGTTCTGTTTTCTTCAACAGATATATTTGACGTTTGATTCAGTGGAGTTAGATTTCCATAGTAGTCTACTTTAACTTCATCAAGGATTGCTGGATTAGCTCTGCCAGTTCTAATTTTATTAAAGGATGATTTGAGAGAGTCTATTGATTTACCCATTCTCTCTTTTAAAGATTCAATTATTGTATTCATATTAAGATATTATCGTACCAATATGATCTCCACAAATGATTTCTTTTAAGGCATCTTTTTCATTTACATTAAATACATTTATAGGCAATCTGTGATCGCGCGCTAATGTTAATGCGGTAGCATCCATCACTTTAAGATTTTTTGAGATAGCTTCATCAAATGAAAGAGTTGGATAAAAAATTGCATCGGGATTTTTTTCAGGATCCTCAGAGTAAACTCCATTAACTCTTGTCGCTTTTAGCATCAAGTCTGCTTGAATTTCTACAGCTCTAAGACACCCTGCTGTATCAGTTGTAAAAAAAGGATTTCCAGTACCAGCAGTAAAAATAACCACATAACCATCACTAAGGAGCTGAATCGCTAATCTTCTATCATAATGCTCTACGAGTCCAGCAATAGGAATAGCAGACATAACTCTGGTTTTGACTCCTGCTCTTTCAAGAGAATCTCTAAAAGCAATACCATTCATGACGGTAGCGAGCATGCCCATATGGTCACCAGCTACTCTATCCATTCCAGCCTGATTGAGCTTCTCACCTCTAAATAAGTTACCGCCACCAATAACAATGCCTATTTCAGCATTGATATCTTTACAGTCTTTAATTGATGCAGCCATAGCATCAAGAATTTTTGGATCAATGCCATGCTCATCATCACCTGCAACAGACTCACCACTAAATTTAACTAGAAGGCGCTTGTGTTTGAGGTCTGACATATATTATTTTAGTTGCTCAGCTACTTCGTCAGCAAAACTTTTAGATTCAACTTCAATACCTTCTCCAACCTTAAACCTTACATAACCAATAACATCAGTATTTTTATCTAATAATAATTTGCCAACAGTAATATCAGGATCTTTTATAAATGCTTGAGACGTAAGAGATACTTCTGCAAGATATTTTCTAACTTTTCCCTCAACCATTTTTTCCATTATTGCTTCATCTTTGCCAGACTCACTTGCCTGAGTTTTGAAAATAGCTTTTTCTCTTTCTAAAGTTTCATTATCAATCTCTTCAGGAGTTTTGCAAAGAGGATTTGAGGCAGCTATATGCATTGCAATGTCTTTTGCTAACTCGACATCATCTGAATTGGTTACAACTAATGTTGCTAACTTTCCATCTGAATGAACATAAGAGCCAACTGACATAGAACTGTTAAATTCAATAGTTTCCAATCTCCTCAATTGAATATTTTCTCCAATTTTCTGCACTAAATTTAGTCTTTTTTCTTCAATTTCAGAATTTGTAAAATCTGAAATTTCGTTTGTCTTATTATTTGTTACATATGCTGCGACTACATCTGCAAATGCAATAAAGCCAGCATCTTTTGCAGCAAAATCAGTTTCAGAATTAATTTCTACTATGGTTGCATAAGAATCCGTATTTACTATTCTAATTACTCCGTCTGCAGCAACTCTTGAAGCTTTTTTTTCTGCTTTAAGAGAACTATTAGATCTTAGCAAATCTAGGGCTTTTTCAATATCCCCTTCACATTCAACTAAAGCCTTTTTACACTCCATCATGGCTACACCAGACATATCTCTGAGTTCTTTAACTTGTGATGCTTTTATTTCCATTTTACTTCCTGTTATCGAAATTATTCTGAATCTTTACTTTCTTCTTCTATAATTGGTTCTTCTTTAGAGGCTTCATTATCTTTATCACCAAGAGAATCATCTTTAGATTCCTTAACTGAATCTTCTTCTTCAGCGGAAGACTCAGCTACCACATCTTCAACCTCTAAATCTTTTGCTGGAGCTTCTACCTCTTCAACTGCATCATCAACTTGTTCAACAATCTCAGGTGATTTCTCCTCTTTTTTAATAGTTTCTATTTTTGGTTCTTTATTTTCACTAATAGGTGCAAAACCTGTTGAAGATTCAATGCCTCTAGCGCATGCCTCAGCTATTATCTTTGTAATAAGCCTTACTGATCTTATAGCATCGTCATTTCCAGGTATAACTGTATCAATACCATCAGGATCTGAATTTGTATCAACTAAAGCTATAACAGGAATGCCCATTTTTTGCGCTTCTAGAACTGCAATTCTTTCGTGCTTGATATCTATAACAAAAAGAGCATCTGGAAGACCTTTCATATCCTTGATACCGCCTACACTGGCTTCAAGTTTTGTATACTCCTTTTGAATATCTACTGCTTCTTTTTTAATAAGTTTTTCTATTCTGCCTGAAGAAATCATATCTTCAATATCATGCAATCTTCTTATTGAACCTCTTATAGTTTTCCAGTTTGTTAATGTACCACCTAGCCATCTTTTATTTACATATGGCAAGCCTATGTTAGAAGCCTCTTCTTTAATGGTCTTGCTTGCTGATCTCTTAGTTCCAACAAAAAGAACTTTATTTCCCTTTGAACAAATATCCTCAACTTTTGAAGCTGCTGCACTTAAATGCTCTTGAGTAAGGTCAAGATTAATAATGCTTATTTTTTTTCTTGTATCAAAGATGTATTGATCCATTTTAGGATTCCAAAATCTTTGTTGATGTCCGAAGTGAACTCCTGCATGAAGCAGGTCTTTTACTGAAACTATACTCATTTTATATCCCCAGGGTTTATTCTCCAGTCCTAAGCAAAGCTAACTCTATAAGAGCACCCCAACTTTGCAGATTCGGGACCTTCGTGTTAAAAGTTCCGGTATTTTATAGAAAAAACAAAGAATATTAAAGGTTATTTTGTAATTTCAAATAATCTTCGAAAGAATATAAGCCTGCTTTTTGATCTTTTAACCAAATAGCTGCCTTTAATGCTCCATCAGAAAATATATTTCTTGATTGAGCTTCATGAAAAAATTCTATTTTTTGATTGTTTCCAGAAAAAGTAACTTTATGGATTCCAAATATCTCGCCAGTTCTTTGAGAGTTGATTTCTATTTTAGAAATGAGCTTTCTTGAATTACATGATTCAATAATTCTTTTCAATTCGATAGCTGTTCCTGATGGTGAATCTATTTTTTGAGTATGATGAATTTCTTCTATATAGCAATCAAGTAGAACATCATTTGTCTCAATAAATTTTTCAATATTTTTTTTTAAAATTGCAACTCCTATACTTAAATTTGGAGCTAATAGAATTCTTTTATCTTTAGAAATGCCTTTAATAAATTGGATGTTTTCAGATTTGAAGCCCGTTGTTCCTATAATTAATGCTTCATTATTACCTGGTAAAGACTCTAAAAGCTTTAATATTGAATCTGGATGTGAAAAATCAATTATGACATCTAATGAGTCATGATTTAGATCATCGCAAACGTTTATATTGGCATTACAGGCAGAACGCTCTTTTAAATTGGTGCCCATTTTTCCGGAGGCACCATTTATATATATGTTTGTCATAATTTATGATGACGGTGCCTGGTAAACTTGTCCAGAATTTAATTGGTATTTAATAAAAGCAATCAGTCGTTGTTATGAAGATTGCTTGAGGATTTTATAAAAGATTCTTGTATGGGATAATTTTTTGATTTTTTTAGAGATTCTGTAAATACTTTTAAGGCTTTTAGTTGTGATTTGTCTAAGTTTGATGGTGTTTCAACAACCACCCTACACAACAAGTCGCCCCTTCTACTATCTCTTACTGATGATGCACCTTTTCCTTTAATTCTAAATATCTTTCCTGTTTGTGTTTGAGGAGGTATCTTTAAAGAAATAAAGTTTTCAATCGTAGGAACTTTTATTGAGCCGCCTGTAATTGAAGTCATGAGATCTAAAGGAGCTTCTAAATAAAGATCTTTTCCTTCTCTCTCAAATACAGGATTAGTCTTAACTCTTATAGCTACATACAAATCACCTGATTGGCCATTCTTCTCCCACTCGCCTTCTCCGGAAAGTCTTACTTTATCTCCGTTGTCTACTCCAGCAGGAATATTTACTGATAATGTTTTATCTTCTTTAGTGGCACCAATACCATTACACGGTCTACATTTATCTTTTATTACTTGTCCAGTACCCTCACAAGCTCCACAAGATTGTTGTAAAGAAAAAAAACCTTGTTGAACTCTTACTTGACCAGCACCATTACAACGCCCACATACTGAAGGGCTTGAACCTGCAGCTGCGCCTGATGAGTTACATACATTACATGGCGTGTGCGAGGGAATCTTAATTTTAGTTTGAGTTCCAAGCACAGCTTCTTTTAAAGATAAATCCAAATTATACTGAAGATCTTGTCCCCTTCTTTGTCTGCCTCTTGATGATGATCGAGTTCCAAATACATCGCCAAAAATATCTCCAAAAATATCTCCAACGTTTATATCATTGAAATTTGGGCCACCACCCATGCCGTCAACTCCGGCATGACCGAACTGATCGTATGCATTCTTTTTTTGTTGATCAGACAATACATCATATGCTTCAGCACATTCTTTAAATTTCTTATCAGCTTCTTTATCATCTGGATTTCTGTCAGGATGATATTTCATCGCCTTTTTCTTGAAGGCTTTTTTTAATTCAGCAGCAGATGCTGATCGAGAGACCTCAAGAATTTCATAATAGTCTCTCTTTGACATTTTCTGGATCTAATTATTTATTATCTTCTTCTTTAACTTCTTCATATTCTGCATCAACTGTATTTTCTGCTTCATCGTTAGCATCATCTGAAGTTGGTTCCTCAGTCTGCGTCTGCTCTTGCGAATATAATTTATCTGTAAGCGGAGTTAATACATCATTTAAAGCTTTTGTAGCAGTTTCAATATTATTAACATCATCTGAGGCAATTGCTTCTTCTAAACTAACTACGACAGCTTCAATTTGATCTTTTTCTTCATCCGATAATTTTTCACCAGATTCCTGAACTGTTTTTCTTGTTGCATGAACTAACATATCAGCGTTGTTTTTTGTTTTAACTAATTCCTCAAACTTTTTGTCATCTTCAGCATTAGCCTCTGCATCTTTAACCATTTTTTCAATATCTTCATCACTTAAACCGCTTGAAGCTTTAATGACAATAGATTGCTCTTTTCCTGAATTTTTATCTTTTGCAGATACATTTAAAATACCATTTGCATCCAAATCAAATGACACTTCAATTTGTGGCATGCCTCTAGCAGCAGGAGGAATATCAGTTAAGTTAAATTGTCCCAAAGATTTGTTTTGAGCGGCCTGTGTTCTTTCACCTTGAATAACGTGAACTGTGACTGCTGTTTGATTATCTTCAGCCGTAGAAAAAACCTGAGATTTTTGCGTTGGAATAGTAGTATTCTTCTCAATAAGTGGGGTTGATACTCCACCAAGAGTTTCTATACCCAGGGTTAATGGAGTTACATCCAATAATAAGATGTCTTTAGTATCTCCAGATAAAACAGACCCTTGAATTGCCGCACCAACAGCAACAGCCTCATCTGGGTTAAGGTCTTTTCTAGCCTCTTTTCCAAAAAATTCTTTAACCTTCTTTTGAACTAAAGGCATTCTTGTTTGTCCGCCTACAAGTAAAATTTCAGAAATATCTCCCTTTGCAAGTTTAGCATCACTTAAAGCCAGCTTAAGTGGCTCTAAACTTCTATCTACTAAGTCTTCAACGAGGGACTCTAGTTTTGCTCGAGTGATTTTATGAACAAAATGCTTTGGTCCTGTGCTGTCTGCGGTTATGTATGGCAAGTTAACTTCTGTTTGTTCAGATGATGATAATTCTATCTTGGCTTTTTCCGCTGCTTCTTTTAATCTTTGCAATGCAAGTGGATCACTTTTTAAATCAAAACCAGACTCTTCTTTAAATTGGTCAACAAAATAATCTATCAATCTTAAATCAAAATCCTCACCGCCTAAAAAGGTATCTCCGTTTGTTGATAGAACTTCAAACTGGTGTTCACCATCTACATCGGAAATTTCAATTATAGAAATATCAAAGGTTCCTCCGCCTAAATCATAAACAGCAATAGTTGAGTCGCCTTGATGTTTATCTAAACCATATGCAAGAGCTGCAGCCGTTGGCTCATTAATAATTCTTTTAACCTCGAGCCCTGCTATTTTTCCAGCATCTTTTGTAGCTTGCCTTTGAGCATCATTAAAATAAGCTGGAACTGTAATAACCGCCTCTTTAACCTCTTGTCCAAGATAGTCTTCGGCTGTTTTTTTCATTTTTTTAAGAATCTCAGCAGCAACCTGTGGAGGAGCTAATTTCTTTTTATTGGCTTCTACCCATGCATCACCATTATCTGCTTTTATAATTTTGTAAGGCACCATATCAGCGTCTTGCTTAACAACCTTATCTTCAAAAGTTCTGCCAATTAGCCTTTTTATTGCATATAAAGTATTTTCAGGATTTGTAACAGCTTGTCTTTTGGCTGGTAAACCTACTAAAACTTCATCATTATCGGTATATGCTATTACTGAAGGAGTTGTTCTACCACCTTCAGCATTCTCTATAACCTTTTGTTGCTGACCTTCAATAACTGCAACACAACTATTGGTTGTTCCTAAATCAATTCCTATTATTTTTGACATTCTCTTCCCTCTCTAATTTTTTATAACTGTTACTTTAGCTGCTCTTAACACTCTTTCATGCAATTCCCAGCCTCTCTGAAAAACTTCACCAATCTGGTTATCATTTTTGGCTTTATCTTGCGTCATACTGACAGCCTCATGTTTTTCAGGATTAAAATCTTCATTAATTGGATAGATAGGTCTCATTCCAAATTTATCAAGTGCTGACTCAAAAGACTTAAGAGTAAGTTCTATTCCCTCTCTATCTTCAGTGGATACATTTTTAGAAAAATTATTTAATGCATGTTCTAAGTTATCAATAATTGGCAGTAGTTCATTTAATAGCTTTTCGACACCATATTTGTGAGCTCTCTCAATTTCTGTAATAGACCTTTTTATAGCATTATCTAGATCAGCGGTTTTTCTTAACAATGCCGCCTCTAATTCAGATATCTTTTCTTGAGCTACTTCTAACTCAGACTCTTCTGTAACATCATATTCAGCTAAATCTTCTGAATGATCGTGATCCTCTAATCCGTTAAGGCTCTCATTTGATACGACATCATCTTTTTTATTTTTTTTAGACATATTTATTCCCAATAAATAATATATTGGGCTTTATATGCTTAGTTCAAGTGAGTTTTCTTAAATTATGAATTAATTTTTCTTACGTACAGAACCATACTATGTTCAACTAATTCAAAGCCTCTTGCTGCAGCAATTTCTTTTTGTCTTTGCTCAATTAATTCATCATGAAATTCATAAATAGTTCCATCATCTAAAGATACCATATGATCATGATGTTCATCAGATATTACCTCATACACAGCATGACCTTCTTCAAAGTTGTGTTTTTTTACAATACCTGCGGTCTCAAACTGGGTTAAAACTCTGTATACAGTTGCAAGCCCAACATCATCTCCTGAGGTAATAAGCTCCTTATATATATCCTCTGCACTTAAATGAGCTTCTTCGTCTTTTGTGGATTCAAGAACTTCAAGAATGCGTATTCTTGGGAGTGTAGCCTTAAGACCAGTTTTTTTTAATTCTGTATTTTGATTTGACATTTTTTAAAAATAATACGTTTTATTTAATAGAACAAAGTATAATCCATCCTAACTGAATATAAAGATTACTTTAAAATAAAACTAATAATTAATGTCACGTCATAACAAAAATTTTATTTCATTAATTCTTGCATCCGTTTTTTTGTATGGTTGCAGCACTTTTAGTTTTTACAATGTTCCTGTTGTGCAAGGTAATATTTTCAATGAAGAAGATACTGTTAAACTTGAAAAAGGCCTCACAAAAGATCAAGTAAAATTTATCTTAGGAACTGCATTAGTCCAAGACCCATTCCATAAAAATAGATGGGATTATGTTAATAAAGTTACAGTGGGCGAATTAGTAGTTTCAAATAAAAAGCTAACAGTATTCTTTGATTCTAATGAGTTATTAGACAGTTGGATTATTGAGGATTCTCAGTAGCTAAACTTTGCTTCTTCTTCTTTCTTTTGGGTCTTGTTTAAGCGGTCTATATACTTCGACTCTTTGACCTTCGCTTAATCTATATCGCTCAGGATAAGGTTTGAAAACACCATCTAAGACTTCGCCATTTACTCCAATAGTTATCTCATGTTTTATTGAATTTATAATAGATTTTATTTTTGGGATTTCAAGAATTTCAGACACGGTCGAACTTTCTGAAACTTCTAGATCAAAAAAATATTTATTTTCTGGATTTTGATATGTAAAAAATATTTTCATGAAATTCTTCTGATAAATGCATCCATTAACTTATCAGAAAATGAATCTATTAAAGTTTGATTTAGAAATGGTTTTAAGAGAATAGGAGCATTAAACTCAACATAAAATTTTATTTGTGTTCCTCCGTTTTTTTCAAAAACTTGCCAAGTTGCTGAAAGGCTATTAAAAGGCCCTTCAATTTGATCTATTAACAGCTTATTAGGGTACTTCATATTTTTTGACTGTATAGAATAACTTTTCCCAAAAAAGTTGAATTCTAGCCTACCAATATCATAGTCATTTGAAGTTGAAATTGTTTCAGAACAAGTGCATCCAGGAAGAAATTTTTGATATTCTGAAAAATTAGAAATACATTCAAATACCTTTTCAGGTTCTTTTTTTAAAAATTTTTCATAGTTATATGAATTAGGCATTTATCCAAAAAGTGCATTATAAAAAATTGCAGCAACTGAGATAGGCGCAACAAATTTTACAAAAAATCTCCATACTTTTATTAAAATGGGATTCACATTACCTAGCTCGTCACTAATTAAATTTTTATTCATATACCAACCCACAAAAATTGCTATAAGCATGCCGCCAAGAGGAAGTAGAATTTGGTTAGCAAGAAAATCCATTGAATCTAGAAAATTTCTTTCCCCTATTAAATAGAAGTCAGACCATAAATTAAAGCTAAGTGCTGATCCTATGCCTAAAACCCATATAAAGAATGACAAAATTTGTGCGGCTCGCTTTCTTGACAAAATATCTTCTTCAGCTAAAAAGGCAACGCCTGGTTCTAATAAAGAAATTGAAGAGCTTAGGGCAGCTATTGAGAGTAAGATGAAGAATAATGGACCTATTAAAAAACCAAACTCCATCTGATTAAATGCTGATAGCATTGAAACAAAAACTAATCCAGGTCCACTGTTTGGCTCCAAATTAAATGCGAAAATAATCGGGAAGATTGCCAAACCGGCAAGAATTGCTACAAGACTATCTAATGAAGCAACAGTAAATGATGTGCTGACAACTTTTTGATCTTTTGGCATATAAGCCCCATATGCCATTATCGATCCCATGCCTAAACTTAAACTAAAGAATGCTTGTCCCATAGCTTGAAGAAAGGTATCTGAAGTAACGTCTGAAAAATCAGGTGCAAAAAGAAATGATATTGCTTTATTAAAGTCTCCATTTATTACAGAATAAAAAACCATAAAAATCATAATAAATCCCAGCATAGGCATTAAAATTCTTACCATCCTTCCAATTCCATTTTTAACACCAGCTGAAACTATTAAGGCAGTAAGAATCATAAATAATGTATGCCATAGTATTAAATTTAGTGGTGATGAAATTACATCAGTAAATTGATCTGGCGAGCTGAGCATTGCTGATGCATTTGAAGCAATCAAGATATAATTTAAACAAATTCCAGCAATGACACTATAAAAAGATAATATTAAAATGCCTGCAAGTATTCCGCTCCAACCTACTATTTGCCAACCTGCAGAGGAATTTGAGTCTCTAGCAACTAATCGCATTGCATTTATGGGACTATTTCCAGACCTTCTACCTATTATTATTTCACTTATCATAATAGGAATGCCAATTGCTAAAATACAAAGTAAATAGATTAATACAAATGCACCACCTCCATTTGTACCTGCCTTATATGGAAAACCCCATATATTTCCAAGCCCAACCGCTGAACCAGTTGCTGCTAAAATGAAGGTCCATCTACCCACCCAAGCTCCATGACTTTTAAGTTTTGATAATTTGTCCATATATGATTCCTAAATTATATTTAGCTGTAAGGGTTTACTATATAAGCAATAGTAACTAAAAAACAGATTGAAACTAAAACAGTTAAGTTTTTTCTAAGCTCTTTATAATCTTTATTTTGATTAAAAAGAATATTTCTTCTAGTTTCAAAGAAGTAAAAACCATTAAAACCGATGAAACTTAAAATTATTGGCAATAACGAGTTTAAAAATGCTGAAATCAATATTAGAAAGCTAAATAATGAAAAACTTATCCCATATATTAAATTGAGCTTCTGAGAGTGGGTTGAATCACTCCAACCCCAGGATATCCCACCCAGAAAAGAAAGTATTATTGAACTATATAAAATAAGAAGGAAGATAGAGTTTTCAGCAATATCACCCCCAAATATCCATGGAGAAATAGTCAAAGTACAAAATGGTATAAATCCCAAATATCCAAGTGTTTTTTTTAATTCAAATATTTTCAAGATTAATTAATCCTAATTAAAAGTTGCAGTTGTATTTTGTCCATTCATAATATTGAAATGTCTAAACAAAAATCCTCAGTCATTGTAAAGAATAAAACTGCGTCAAGAAACTTTATATTAAGCGAAACTTATCAAGCTGGTATTGTTCTGGAAGGATGGGAAGTAAAATCTCTAAGGAGCAATAAAGTCGATGTGAAAGATTGTTACGTTACTTTAAAGAAGGGAGAAGCATGGCTGATTGGAATGAAAATAGATCCTCCTGGATCTTTAAAGCATGAGTTGATCGATCCTACAAAATCAAGAAAACTACTTCTTCATAAAAAAGAAATTAAAAAACTTAGCGAAACAATTGAACAGAAGAGTCTGACTTGTGTTTTAACTTCACTTTATTGGAAAGAAAATCATATTAAGTGTGATATTTCGATAGGCAAAGGTAAAAAACATCGAGATCAAAGACAAGATATTAAAAAAAGAGATTGGGAAAGAGATCAAGGTAGAATTCTTAAAAATTCAAAGCTTAGAGGTTAATGGGGTATAATCTTGCTCCCTGATATGGGGGCGAACAGGGTTCGACGTTTCTACTGGACTCCGAAGCGCATGCCAAGATTGTAGTAATTCTTGTAAAACATACTGCAAAAAATTTAGTTGCAAATAACGACAACTACGCTTTAGCAGCTTAATGCTAACCGGTGCAAAGATTGACTATGGTCTAAGCATCGGCAAATTACATAGTCTAGCCAAGCTGTGTTGCTTGGACACAGTTTGGTTAAACTTAATCAAGCTCGCTTTCACACCCTGCTCCTCGGGTCGTAAAAGTTAAAAAGCCAATTGGGTGAGCTATGCATGTAGAAGTTAGGCTGAAGGATTGACGGACGCGGGTTCAATTCCCGCCGCCTCCACCATTTTTTTGTGCATGTTATTTGTTAGAAAAATATGGACATAAACGCTTTACATCATTAAACTACGCCCCACTTATGGCAAATTCAAAACAGACAATTAAAAGAGCTAAGCAAAATGTTTCAAGAAATAAGTTAAAGCATGCTCAAAGATCTATGGCTAGAACTGCAGTCAAAGCTGTCAGAGCACAAATTGAAGCTAATGATCCTGTAAAGGCTAAGGAAGCATTATTAACTGCTGAAAAAGTTCTTGATTCAACAGCATCCAAGAAAGTTATTCATAAAAATGCTGCTGCTAGATATAAAAGTAGGCTAAATAAAGCAGTAAAAGCTTTAAGCTAATTCAGATTTAATAATACTAATTTCATTCGTAAGAGCATTTAATAACTCTTTGGTACCCTCTCCTGTTGCTGCTGAGATAAAATATACATTTCTTATTCCTAGCTTGTTAACTTCTTTAGGAATAGAGGTTTGAAGTTCTTTTAGTTTATCTTCAGGTAATAAGTCTATCTTATTGCAAACAACCCAAGCTTCTTTTTGAGTTAAATCTTCTTCATATGATTTTAACTCACCTCTCAAGGCTTGAATTTGTTCAACAGTAGAGTTATTTTCATCTGGATATAAGTCTACAAATAATAAAAGAAGACCAGTTCTTGATATATGCTTTAAGAATTTTGTACCAAGACCTGCGCCCTTAGAAGCACCCTCAATTAGTCCAGGAATGTCAGCAATAACGTAACTTGAGTCAGAGGTTTGAATAGTTCCTAGATGTGGTCTTAATGTTGTGAAAGGATAGCTTCCTATTTTTGGCTTTGCAGAAGAAACAGTATTAAGAAAAGTGGATTTACCTGCATTTGGCATTCCAACAAGACCAACATCAGCTAGCGATTTTAATTCTAATCTAATTAGCCTTACTTCACCTTCTTGTCCAGGAGTTGATTTTCGTGGAGCCTGATTTCTACTTGATTTAAATCTGGTGTTTCCTAACCCGCCATCCCCTCCTTTAACAACTGTATAAAGTTGATCGATTTCACAGCAATCTAATATTATTTCATTTGAGACATCATCATAAATTACTGTTCCCTGAGGAATGTCTAAAATTAAGTTTTCTGCAGCAGCTCCAGACATATTTTTACCAGAACCTTGCTTACCATTTTTTGCAGAAAAAACTCGAGTATTTCTAAAATCTATAAGGGTATTCTTGTTTAGATTAACTTGAAAAATAATATCGCCACCTTTGCCGCCATCACCGCCATCAGGACCCCCAAAAGGGATAAATTTTTCTCTTCTAAAACTTACTGAACCTGCACCACCATTCCCAGCCCTAACTTCGAGAAAGGCCTCGTCAATAAAGTTCATGATAAATAGATGTTATTGAGTAATAACGTTTGCTGTCTTTCGACTTTTTGGACCTTTGTATGTAAATTCAACCACTCCAGCAGCTTTAGCAAATAAAGTATCATCTTTTCCTCTACCTACATTGATACCAGGATGAGTATTAGTGCCTCTTTGACGAATAAGAATCTCGCCAGCCTTAACAACTTGACCGCCGTATCTTTTTACACCTAACCTCTTGGCGTTGGAATCTCTTCCGTTCTTACTTGATCCACCTGCTTTCTTATGTGCCATTATTTACTCTCTAACTTGATTGATTTAATTTCTACTTGAGAAAATCTAGCTCTATGACCCACTTTTCTCATACTATGCTTTCTTCTTCTAAATCTTAAGATAGAAAGCTTCTCATTTTTAACAATCTCTTTTACTTCAGCAGTTACTTTAACATTTGATAAATAAGGCTGGCCAATCTCGACATTGTCATCATCCACATATAATAAAACATTATCGAATGTGATCTTTTTACCGGGCTCATCTGACAACAAATCAACAGAAAGAAACTCTCCTTCCTCTACTTTATGTTGTTTTCCGCCCGATTCTATAACTGCATACATATTAATATTCCTAAAGGTGGCAAAATATACGCTTTAATGAGGAATTTATCAATAGTTATGTATAATTTTGATTAAATAGAGCTGCTAATGAAATTTGTAAATAACTTGTATAAAAAAGAATTAAAACTTGTAAATCATCTTATAAAAGATGAAGTTGTAAATGAAACAATAATACAAGAGCTATATGACCATATATTTCAAAACAGTGGCAAGCAGTTAAGGCCACTTCTGAGCTTAATAGCATCTTCATCAGATAAAAGAAAAAATCAAAAAAGAATCAAAATTGCAGCAATTATTGAACTACTACATACTGCAACTTTAGTACATGATGATGTTGTTGATGAGTCACTTATAAGAAGAGGTTCAAATACAATTAATAATAATTGGACAAATTCACATGGAGTTCTTATGGGGGATTTTATCTACTCAAAAGCTTTCATGTTAATGATTGGAATAGCAGATCTAGATATTTTAAATGAATTATCCAAGGCTACAAATGATATTTCTAAAGGAGAGCTTATTCAGTTAGAACTAATTGGTAGAAAAAATATTACACTTGATGAACTAAAAAAAGTTAGCTATTTTAAAACTGGTAGATTATTTGAAGCATCGGCAAAGTGTGGTGCACTTTTAGCAAATAAATCTAACAAGAGTTTTATAAAAAATATAAGTAATTTTGCGAAATATCTTGGCATAGCATTTCAAATTAAAGATGACCTCCTAGATTACACATTAGATTCAAAACATATTGGAAAGCCAATTCTTCAAGATATCAAAGAAGGAAAAATTACCTACCCTTTATTCTATGCATTGAAAGAGGCAAATGCTAAAGATAAAGATTTTTTAATAAATATGTTAGGTGCTAAATCAGGATATAGAAATAAAGATATTATAAAAAAAATTGAGCATCTTAAAGGACTTGAAATGACTGAGTGTCTTTTAAAAAACTACATAGCAAAGTCAATAAAATTTGCTAATAAAATTACTGACAAGCAAATTAGGGAAGAAATGTTAAACTTAACTAAATTTTCATATCAAAGAACAAAATAATGTTTAAGCCGCAAAACAAATACTCTAAAGAAGAATTAATTGCATGCTCTGAGGGTGCATTATTCGGTCCAAATGATGGGAAGTTGCCCTCAAGAGAGATGTTGATGTTTGATAATATTTCTAAGATTGATGATTCTACTGGTGAATTTGGTAAAGGTTCAATTGTTGCCCATTTAAATATTGATCCAAGCCTTTGGTTTTTTGATGTTCACTTTAAAGGAGATCCTGTTATGCCAGGATGTTTAGGTCTTGATGCTATGTGGCAACTACTAGGCTTTTATCTGCTTTGGAGTGGCCTGCCCGGAATTGGGAGAGCTCTTGGTGCTGAAAAAGTTAAATTTTTTGGTCAAGTCTTACCAACATCTAAAGAAGTTAGATATGAAATTGATATAAAAAGAGTTGTTAACAGGGGTGCTGTAGTTGGGCTAGCAAATGGTAATATGTTTGTAGATAACAGGCATGTATATTCTGCTGAGAATCTTAAAGTCGGTCTATTTAAAGACACAAGTAATTTTTAGTATGAAAAAAGTAGTAGTCACTGGATATGGAATTATTTCATGTATTGGTAACTCAAGAAAAGATGTTATTGAATCCCTCACAAAGGGAAAATCAGGTATTTCTTATAATGAAGCATATTCTGAAATGGGCTTTAGGAGTCATATCTCAGGTTCAATTAATTTAAATCTCCAAGAATTAATTGACAGGAAATTACTAAGATTTATGAGTAATGCTGCAGCTTACGGGTATCTTGCTGCCCTTGATGCTATTAGTATGTCTGGTGTAGATTTAGAGATCTTAAATTCTCCTAAATCAGGAATAGTAGCAGGATCAGGGGGCGCTTCATCTAATGATCAAATTATTGCTTCAGATGTTGCTAGAGAAAAAAGTCCAAAAAGAATTGGGCCTTATGCGGTTACCAAAACGATGGGGAGTACAGTATCAGCAATTTTAGGAACTGCACTAAAAATTCAAGGTGTCAATTACTCTATATCATCTGCATGCTCAACAAGCGCACATTGTATTGGTCATGCAGCAGAACTTATCAATAGCGGCAAACAAGATTTAGTTATTGCAGGTGGTGCAGAAGATGAGCATTGGACATCATCATCTATGTTTGATGCTATGGGCGCATTGTCATCATCAAAAAATGATACTCCTGAAAAAGCGTCACGCCCATTTGATAAACAAAGAGACGGTTTTGTAATTTCAGGAGGTGCTGGAATGCTTGTTTTAGAGAGCGAAGAGCATGCCAAAAAAAGAAATGCTAATATTTTGGCTGAGCTCACAGGATATTTTGCAAATTCAGATGGGTATGACATGGTTGCACCATCAGGAGAAGGCGCGATTAGATGTATGCAGGGAGCTTTAAAAAATTCAAAACAAGCAGTTGATTACATTAATACTCATGGAACTAGCACACCAGTTGGAGATATTGCAGAATTAAATGCTATTAGAAAAGTTTTCGAAAAAGATATTCCTATTATAAGTTCAACAAAATCCATGACAGGTCACTCGCTAGGTGCAACAGGTGCTCAAGAATCGATTTATTCAATTATGATGATGGAGAATGATTTTATTGCACCATCAATAAATATTGATGAAATGGTTGATGAAGCAGCTGGATTAAATATTAATCAGGAAACAATAGATAAAAAACTAAATACTGTTATGAGTAATTCTTTTGGATTTGGCGGAACTAATGCAAGTCTAATTTTTAGTAAATATTAATAAAGATTAAATAAAGCTTCTTTTGTATAAGGGTTTATATCCTTTAGCCTACCTTCCTTCATTTTTAAGACCCATTCATGATCTGCCAGCAGAGCTCTTCCAACAGCGACCATATCGTACTTGTTGTCTAATATATCGTTGATGGCCATATCTATGTTTGCTGGTGAAGCTGGAGCGCTCATATCTATAAAATCTGAATCAAGTCCGACACTTCCTACGCTAATAGTTGGAAGTCCAGTAAGTTTCTTTGTCCAATAAGCTAAATTTTCGTCCGACCCTTCAAATTCACTCTCCCAAAATCTTCTCATGCTTGAGTGTAAATAATCCAAACCAGCTCTTGCTGGAGGCTCTATAACATTTAAAAGATCATCAGGTGTAGAAGCCAACTTTGCATCATAATCCTGTTGTTTCCATTGTGAAAATCTTAAACCAATAATAAAATTATCGCTAACACTTGATCTAATTGCTTTTACTATATCAGTTGCTAGCTGTGAACGTTTTTCAATAGTTCCGCCATATACATCTTTTCTTTCGTTTGTGCCTTCCCAGAAAAAATTGTCAATTAGATATCCATGAGCCCCGTGAATTTCAACACCATCAAATCCTATCTCTTCACAATACTTTGCATCTGATGCAAAAGCATCAATGGTCTCTTTTATGTCTTCAGAAGTCATTGCGTGAGCAACTTTCTTTCCTGGCCTAACTAGGCCTGAAGCAGTATGTCCAGGAATATCTGGATCTGGAGCCATTCCAATTTTTCTAAAGCCTCCACAATGCCATAATTGAGCTATAACTGATCCATTATGTGCTTTAATGCCATCGACCACCCTCTTCCAGCCATCTCTTGCTTCAATGCTATCTAGCCTTGGCACGTTTGGATAAGCACTTGAAGCCTTGTGACTTATTTCAACACCCTCTGTGATAATGAGACCAACTTCACCTTTTGATCTTCTTTTGTAATAAGAAACAACTTCATCAGTAGGAATGCCACCTGGAGATTGGTTCCTAGTCATTGGAGCCATAACTATCCTATTTCTAAGCGATATGTTTTTTAATTTATAAGGTTCAAATAACATGAATATGATTTATTTTGTTTTTTTAAAAATACTCTTTCTCCAAGGAAAAAATGTTGGCATATCAGAAGAAATTGTATTTACATATTTTGCCCTTCTTTTTTCT
>Ga0209503_10000767_pt1 | contig 17893 bp, 16 predicted proteins | sample SouAtlMetagenome_2_FD_187448 | JGI IMG/M metagenome (GOLD analysis project Ga0209503, IMG submission 187448) | Marine eukaryotic phytoplankton communities from Atlantic Ocean - South Atlantic ANT15 Metagenome (SPAdes) (version 2) | ecosystem: Environmental > Aquatic > Marine > Oceanic | place... | reverse complement strand
AACACGGCGGCGAACGGTCTCCCCGATGCGAACCTTCAGGTCTTGATCATGCAAGTCACCACCTCTGGTGACATCTCAGGCCAAATGAACTTCCAAGTCTTCCCACTCGGCGTGGGTGCAAACCAACAACAGGTCAGCGTTCCCTTTGACGGCGTTGGAACGTTTGGTGGAGACGCCGGTGACGTGGAAGGCTGCACAGATTCCACAGCTTGCAACTACAATGCTGATGCCACAGTGGACGACGGCAATTGCCAGTACACCGACGAGTGCGGTGTGTGTGGAGGTGACGGCATCCCCGCGGGTGACTGCGACTGCGATGGCAACCAGCTCGACGAATGTGCCATTTGTGGTGGGGATGGCATCCCTGCGGGCGACTGCGATTGTGACGGCAACCAACTCGACGCCTTGGGCGTATGTGGTGGTGACTGCGCTGCAGACGCTGATGCCGATGGCATCTGTGATGATGTCGACGATTGCGTAGGTACGTTGGATGCCTGTGGCATTTGCAACGGTCCAGGTGAAATCTACGAGTGCGGATGTACTGACATCCCAGAAGGCGATTGCGACTGCGATGGCAACCAACTCGACGCCTTGGGCGTATGTGGTGGTGACTGCACGGCGGACGCGAACGGCAACGGCGTGTGTGACGATGCTGAAATCGGCGGATGTACAGACGCTGCCGCGTGCAACTACAATTCAGATGCCACAGAGGACGACGGATCCTGCGACTTCTGCTCTTGTGCCCGCGCCAACGATTACACGTTGACTGTGCAGGCTGCCCCCGCGGCGACTGCCGGTTTGACGACCTACCGTTTCTACGTGGACATGCAAGACGCCACGGACCGCATGAGTGCGGTGTTTGGCAACGACCAAGCGAGCTTGCTTGTGAACACGCCAGGTGGCGCATTCAACAGCGCGTTCAACAGCTCTTGGAACGCTTCGGGCATCAACCCTGCGTTCTTGCCTTTGTTCCCGGACTTGGCGGACGACACGTACGCCACGGTTGGCTTGACGGGCCCAGCTTCTACTTCAGGCATCGCAGGTGCGGCCGACCCTTCCATTGTGGAGGACGCCAACCAAGCCATCACGCCATACTTCTTGACGCCGGGTGCGACCAACCTCGAGAGCACGACCCTCACGGGCGCCTCATGGTACGTGTTGAACACGGCGGCCAATGGTTTGCCTGACGGCAACCTCCAAGTGTTGGTGATGCAAGTCACCACCTCTGGTGACATCTCAGGTCAGGTCAACTTCCAGGTTTTCCCACTTGGTGTGGGTGCAGACCAACAGCAAGTAAGCATTGCCTTTGACGGCGCTGGCACCTTTGGCGGTGGCGGTGACGCAGGTCCTGCCTGCGGCTGTACGGACGCGACTGCTGTGAACTACGACGAGACCGCGCAGTACGACGACGGCTCATGTGAGTACGATGCTCCCGGTTGTACTGACGCCACAGCGTGCAACTACAATGCTGACGCCACAGTGGACGACGGCACTTGCCAGTACACCGACGAGTGCGGTGTGTGCGGAGGTGACGGCATCCCCGCTGGCGACTGCGATTGTGACGGCAACCAGCTCGACGCCTTGGGCGTATGTGGTGGTGACTGCGCTGCAGACGCTGATGCCGATGGCATCTGTGATGATGTCGACGATTGCGTAGGTACGTTGGATGCCTGTGGCATTTGCAACGGTCCAGGCGCTGTCTATGAGTGCGGATGTTCTGACATCCCCGCTGGCGACTGCGATTGTGACGGCAACCAACTCGACGCCTTGGGCGTGTGTGGTGGTGACTGCACGGCGGACGCCGATGCCGATGGCATTTGTGATGACGTGGACGACTGCGTTGGCGCACTCGACGCTTGCGGCGTGTGCAACGGTCCAGGTGAGATCTACGAGTGCGGATGTTCTGACATCCCCGCTGGCGATTGCGACTGCGATGGCAACCAGCTCGACGCACTTGGTGAATGTGGAGGGGCGTGTGTGGCGGACGCCGATGCCGATGGCATCTGTGACGACGTGGACGACTGCGTTGGCGCACTCGACGCTTGCGGCGTGTGCAACGGTCCAGGCGAAATCTTCGAGTGCGGATGTGCTGACATCCCCGCCGGCGACTGCGATTGCGATGGCAACCAACTCGACGCACTCGGCGTCTGCGGTGGTGACTGCGCTGCGGATGCTGATGCCGATGGCATTTGTGACGACGTCGACGAGTGCGTGGGCGAACTCGATGCTTGCGGAATCTGCAACGGACCCGGTGAGATCTACGAGTGCGGATGTGCGGACATCCCTGCAGGCGACTGCGACTGTGACGGCAACCAGCTCGACGCACTTGGTGAATGTGGAGGGGCGTGTGTGGCGGACGCTGATGCCGATGGCATATGTGACGACGTGGACGAGTGCGTGGGTGAACTTGATGCTTGCGGCGTGTGCAACGGACCCGGTGACATCTACGAGTGCGGATGTTCTGACATCCCCGCTGGCGACTGCGACTGTGACGGCAACCAGCTCGACGCCTTGGGTGTGTGTGGCGGGGACTGCGCAGCGGACTCCGACGGCAACGGGGTGTGCGACGATGCCGAAGTTTTGGGCTGCATGGATGAATGCGCATGCAACTACAACATGGACGTCACGCAAGACGACGGCAGTTGCGAATACATCAGCTGTGAAGGTTGCGTGTATGCCACTGCCATGAACTACGACACCGAAGCCACCTTGGACGACGGCAGCTGCATGTGGTTAGGATGTACTGATGCTGAATTCGCGAATTACAACAGCTACGCCACTGACGAATCAGGTTGCAGCAACACACCCGTGTCCACAGACTTGAACGGCGATGGCTTGATGAACACCATGGACCTCATTGACTTCTTGACTGTCTACGGCCTCGAAGGAGACGAATTCTACAATTCGACCCTTGGTGGCCAATGTGTCACAGCCTCGGCTCCCCTTGAGGACTTGGTGTTGGCGGTTTGTCCCGATTGTTGTGCGGCGTCGGGATGCATCTACCCCAACGCCTTGAATTTTGATGCCTCTGCGACCTTGGATGGAGGAAGTTGTGTCTTCGGTGGCTGCACCGATTCGATGGCCCTCAACTTCAATCCGCTTGCGAACATTGAAGATGGCTCATGCCGGTTTGACGTTTGTCCGGACTTCAACGGAGATGGCAACATTAACCTTGTCGACCTGCTCGACCTCTTGGTTGGATATGAAGGCGACAACTTGCTGAACGAGTCTGACGACGACTGATTGCAAAGGCTTTTGAGTGATTTCCAAGCGGGGCCTCTACGGGGCCCCGCTTTTGTGTTGGGGTGATGTACTTTTGGGGTCTGATGGGGGCCACAGAAGTCATTTTCATTTTCGCGGTTTACTTGCTGCTGTTTGGCGCGAAGGGCATCCCGTCTCTGGCCAAAACCATGGGGCAAGCGGTGCGCACTTTCCGCAATGCCACAGAGGACATCCAGCGCGAAATTTTGGCGGACGACCGTCCCAAGAAGGCCGATTTTTCCAACGTCAGGGATGTCACGTCCCCCCGCCCCGAAGACGCCCACGGCGATGTTGGTGACGGACCCATGGACGACAGCAAAACTACCCAAGACGCATGATTTGGCTTTGGCTCATTGGCGGGCTTGTCGCCCTCGTGGTTGGAGGAGACATGGTGGTCCAAAATGCCTCTGCCCTCGCGCTCAAAGCCAAGGTGTCTCCGCTTGTTGTGGGCTTGACCATTGTGGCAATGGGGACCTCCGCCCCTGAGCTGTTTGCTTCTCTGCAGGCAGCATGGCGCGGCGATGGGTCCATTGCCATTGGAAACGTGTTGGGATCAAACGTCGCCAACCTGGGGCTTGCACTTGGCTTGACTGCCCTCGTGGCTCCTGTCGCCATGTCGTGGCGCGAGTTGCGCGTGCACTGGGGGGTCATGATCCTCGCCACAGCGGTATTCATGCTGTTCGTGTTGGACTTGAAACTGACGCGTGCCGAAGGCCTGCTGTTTTTGGCCGGTGCCGCGTTGTACTTGGGCGGTCAAATCATTTCAGCGGGCCGCGCCAAAGGAGAAGAGGACCCATTTGTGGCAGATTTGCTCGAGGAAACGGGAGATGTCTCGCGGTCTTACACTCACCTATTGGGCCTAATTCTTTTGGGATGCGTGGGGCTGTTCTTTGGCTCCGAGGCCTTTGTGTATGGTGCCACAGAGTCCGCGCTCAACCTCGGAATCAGCACCCATGTGGTGGGTGTCACCATCGTGGCCTTTGGCACGAGTGTGCCTGAAATCGCAGCCTCACTCACTGCCGCCATCAAGGGCAATGGCCCGTTGAGCATCGGAAACCTCATTGGCTCCAACATCCTGAATTTGCTTCTTGTTCTTGGCGCCACCGCCGAAGTGGGCGCCCTGACGGTGTCCCCTGTGGTGCCCGCACACGACATGTGGTGGATGCTCGGAGCCGCCGTCATGCTTGTGCCTTTGATGTGGCTGGGCAAGGGGAAAATCGGCCGGCCTGCCGGCGCCCTCTACGTGGCCGTATACGTCGCCTACGTGTACTTGGTTGTGGTGCATGGCTGACGGGACCCTTTTCCCACCTGCGCGCGAGGTCGTCCTCGATGAGCTCTTGACAAACGGAAAACGTGCGACGTGCTGGGTGGAACGCGGGGCGTTCCGAGACTTGTCAATGGAATCCTGGTGGGAGGTCGTTTCCGCGGCGGGTGAAGGCTGGCGTCAGAACGACATCCGGGTGTTTGGACAATGGCACAAAGAACCGCGACTCACCGCGTGGTGGGGGCCGGCTTACCAGTACGCCAATGTGACGTGGCCGCAACGGTCCATGTCGGAGGAAGTGCAGGCAATCAAGGCACGGGTGGAAGCCCTGGCCGCGTTTCCATACAACGGCGTCTTGGTCAACGGGTACCGCGATGGACGAGACAGCATGGGTTGGCACCGTGACAACGAGCCCGAAATTGATCAGGCGAGCATTGCCAGCCTCAGTTTGGGGGCCTCTCGGACCTTCAAGGTCCGCGACCGGCGAACCAAAGCTGTGGTCAACCTCGAACTGCATCACGGAGATCTGCTGTTGATGGAACACCTTCAAGAGGTGCACGAACACAGCGTTCCAAAACGCGCCACGGTCTCTGCGCCTCGGATGAATTTTACGTTCCGCCGTTTGGTCTGAGCCGTACCTTCGCGGCATGTCAGTGCACAAAGACGCCAAGCGCATCACGACCCAAGTGGTGCATGAAATGAAGCAAAGCGGCGAGAAAATCGCCATGCTCACGGCATACGACTACACCATGGCCACGGTGGTGGACCAGGCCGGGGTCGACATCATCCTCGTCGGCGACAGCGCCTCCAATGTGATGGCGGGTCACGAAACCACCCTTCCCATCACCCTCGACCAAATGATCTACCACGCCCAAGCCGTGGTTCGAGCAGCCAAGCGCGCGCTGGTCGTGGTGGACCTCCCTTTCGGAACGTACCAAGGCAACTCCAAAGAAGCCCTGAACAGCGCCATCCGCATCATGAAGGAAAGCGGCGCCCACGCGGTCAAGCTTGAGGGCGGCCGCGAGGTGCGCGAAAGCATCGAACGCATTTTGTCCGCTGGCATCCCTGTCATGGGCCACCTCGGGTTGACGCCGCAGAGCATCTACAAGTTTGGGACCTACACGGTGCGCGCCAAGGAAGAGGAAGAAGCCATGCGTCTTAAGGAAGATGCCCAAATGCTCGCCGACATCGGCTGCTTCAGCATCGTCTTTGAGAAGATCCCCGCTACGCTCGCGGGCGAAGTCACCGCCATGGTCGATTGCCCCACCATTGGCATTGGCGCCGGTGCAGACTGCGATGGGCAGGTCCTCGTGCTGCACGACATGCTCGGCATCACCCAAGCCTTCTCCCCTCGTTTCCTGCGACGCTACAGCGACATGGGAGACCAAATGTTCCGCGCCATACGTCAATACGTGAATGACGTGAGGGCCGTAGACTTCCCCAACGACTCCGAGAAGTACTGATGGCACAGGGGCCACGCGACGATCATTCCCGCCGCAACGACGGAACGTTCCATCGGTTCGTCAAGCCCCCCAAGGCGCCCATCGTACACAGTACGAAAGACAACCTTCAGGTCCTCTATGAAGACAACCACATCGTGGCCGTCAACAAGCGGAGTGGAGATGTCGTCCAAGGCAGCGGCACAGGCGAAGCAAGCTTGTGTGAAGTGGTGGCGGAATACGTGGCCCACAAGTACAACAAGCCTGGCAAGGCCTACATCGGTACGGTGCACCGGCTCGACCGCCCTGTAAGTGGTGTCATCCTGTACGCCCGGACGAGCAAAGCGCACAAACGGCTGAGCACCATGTTTCGGCACCGCGAGATGCAGAAGACCTATTGGGCGGTTGTGAAGCCTGCGCCCCCTGAGGTGGATGGCCATGTCATCAACTACCTCGCGAAAAACGAGAAGCTGAACAAGAGCTTTGCCCACGACAAGCCCGCGGACAACCGCAAGGAATGTGAGCTCATGTATCGACTCAAGGGAAAATCCGACCACTATGCCTTTGTCGAAGTCTTGCCCAAAACAGGCCGTCACCACCAGATTCGCGCGACCATGTCGCAGTTGGAATGTCCGATCAAGGGAGATGTCAAATACGGTGCACGGCGCACGAATGACAACGCTTCCATTCACCTTCACGCCCGACGCATTGACTTCATCCATCCCGTCAAGCGGGAGACAGTGTCCATCCTCGCGCCGCCACCGGATGACGTGCTTTGGGATGTGTTCGTGGCCATGGACCGCGGACAGCGCTGAAACGTGAATGCCGCGTTGACAAGTTTTGCATCTCATCCACGTTTGAGATGCCCGGCCTGAGGAGCGATGCGGTTATTTTTGGTCCTCACATTGACATGACACCATGAGCACTCCTGAACATCACCGCTGCCTCATCGTTGGATCAGGCCCCGCCGGATATACTGCTGCCATTTACGCCGCTCGTGCGGACATGAAGCCCGTCCTTTACCAAGGACAACAACCTGGTGGTCAGCTTACTGAGACGACAGAAGTCGACAACTTCCCAGGCTACCCTGCTGGCATCAACGGTCCCCAAATGATGAAGGACCTCGAAGACCAAGCCACACGCTTCGACACCGATGTGCGCTACGGTTGGGTGACCAAGGTGGACTTCAGCGGCCCTGTGCACAAGGTTTGGGTGGGTGACAACCAGGAAACGGAAATCCACGCCGACACGGTGATCATCAGCACGGGGGCCTCTGCCAAGTGGCTCGGCCTCGAAAGTGAACTCCGTCTACGCGACATCGGCGGCGGTGTGAGTGCCTGCGCCGTGTGCGACGGCTTCTTCTACCGCAATCAGGAAGTGGTCATCGTGGGTGCGGGTGACAGTGCCTGCGAAGAAGCGAGCTACCTCGCGAAACTCTGCACCAAAGTCACGATGCTCGTCCGCCGCGATGTGATGCGCGCCTCCAAGGCCATGCAACACCGGGTCAACAGCCTCGACAACATCGAAGTGTTGTACAACACCGAGACCGTGGAGGTTCTTGGCGAAGAGGCCGTGGACGGCGTCAAAGTCAAGAACAACGTCTCCGGCGAAGAGCTCGTGATTCCCGCAACCGGATTCTTTGTCGCCATCGGTCACAAGCCCAACACCGACGTCTTCCAAGGCTTCATCAACCTCGACGAACAGGGCTACATCGTCAACGCCGAGCCGGGCACAAGCAAGACAAACGTGGAAGGTGTGTTTGTCAGCGGCGACGCAGCAGACAAGGTCTATCGCCAAGCGATCACAGCTGCCGGGACAGGATGCATGGCCGCACTCGACGCAGAGCGCTACCTCGCGGATAAAGGCCTGCACTAAGCTTCAGCATGACCCGTTGGCCTTCCCTCGCGTCCACAGTCCTCTGTGTTGCGGCGCTTTGGTCGGGATGTGCCATGGATGATTCTCGACCCTCAGTCGATGCCATCCACGTGAACAAACCGCCGACTGCTGTCGACGCCATCGAGCGCTTCGACTCAAGCGACGTTGAGCCTGTGGTCGTGCCTCCGCTGACGGAATTGTTGGGCCATGTCACGCCTGCCAAGGACTCATCTTTTGCGGAATTGCCTGCGCGGATCTCTTCGCGAAAAGGTCTTTTTCTGAGGACGGAGGCCCTTGAGGCCTTCATTCAGATGCACGATGCCGCCGAGAAAGACGGGGTCATCCTGACGGCATTGAGCGCCACGCGTCCCTTTTCCCATCAGGCTTCAATTTGGAACCGCAAGTGGAAGCGTCCCCAAACCATGGGCATGGCTCCTTTGGCACGGGCGCGCGACATTCTCAAATACAGTTCCATGCCGGGAACGAGCCGTCACCACTGGGGAACCGACGTCGACATCTACAGCCTCGAGCCTTCTGATTTTGACGCAGGCGAGGGCGCGAGGGTTCTGGCGTGGCTCAGAAGCCATGCCGGACAATTTGGGTTTGTGGAGGTCTACACGGAAGAAGAACATCGTCCAGGCTACCAACCTGAAGCTTGGCACTGGAGTTACCTCCCGCTCTCGGGGGCCTTTTTGACAGCCATCAATGACGCGAACGACAAGGGCGCGCTTCCGCCTCTTGAGGGATTTGAAGGTGCATTCGTGGTAGATTCACTGCACATCATCAGAGACTACGTCAACGGCATCAACGCAACCTTGGGCGAATGACTGCTGGAATCAGTCCCGCTTCGGCAGGGACCAAAGAGGCAAATCCTCGTTAAGCAACACACGCGCCACATTCACCACGCCCGGATTCCGAGAAAGCATGTCTACCGCCTGTACTTGCACATCGCAGAAGCCATCATACTGCTTCAACAGATGCCCCATGATGGCAAGCATGGTCTCGTAAGAATCGGTCACAGACCACATCCGAAACGTCACTTCCCTGTCGTTGGTAGGATCGATCATTTTGCACACATTCCACAAGTTGGGCACCTGAGTCAAAATGTATCCTGCCTCTTCCACCTTGTCAGACTCGACTTTGACATCCATGCAGTAGAACAGCTTGTACCCGAGTGACCTCCAATCCAAGTCTGCGTGAATCCCTTTGATGATGCCCTCCTCCTTCATCCGCTTGATGCGCGAGTGCGTGGGGCCTGGCGTCAACCCGACCAATTCACCAATGGCTTGGTTGGTCATGCTGGCGTCCTGCTGAAGGGCCTTCAAAATGGCCACATCCACCGCATCCAAAGGGCGTTTCTTACTCATGTCTTGAGGTTCACTTCAATTCCTTTCGAAAATAGCGAAAATATGCCCAAAAAAAGGGCGTTGCACCTCTTTTCCTTTCGGTTGAAAGTCCGAGAGTCAAGATCCGCCCAAAATGGCTTTCAATTCTTGGGCCAAGCCCAAACCCAATTCGTCCTGTTGGATGCTGAGGTGTCCCAGCAACTCGTCCACGCTGTCAACCCCCCGCTGCAGGTTGTCACGCATCTCCAACAGTTGGCTCTTGCGTTGTCGGAAGGCCTTCAGAAGCGCGTGGGCGCCATGGACTTCCTGCACAATCAAGGAAGGCACCCAAGGCTTTTCGAAGAACCGGTACACCAACCCTTCATTCAACGCCGCGAGCACCACGTCGTGGTCTGCAAAGCCGGTCAAGATCATCTTGACCACTTCCGGGTGGGTTTCTTTGGTCTTCCGAACCAAGTTGATGCCCGTCATGGAGGGCATGCGCTGATCCGTGATCATCACATCAATCCGTTCCTGATTCAAGGCTTCCATCGCTTCGTGGGCGCCTTGCGCCAAACGGATGTCAAAGTCCCTTCGGAACGCCGCATTGAATGCCGCGAGGTTGCCCGCTTCGTCATCCACGAACAAGACCACAGGGCGTTCAGTCGCGGTCATGACTTGTCCAATCCCAAGCGAAAGGCATCCATGCTCGCACTCTCTTTCGCCAATTGGTTGGCGACGTCAATGAGCTTGCTCGAAGAAGGATTGTCGTGCAATTCACGCACATCCACCTCGGTGATGTTGCCTTGCGCATCGATGTAGGACCGCATCTTTTTGGAGCCTGCGTGCAATTCCAAATACACATCCTGCTGCCCCACGCCACGGCGAAAACGAAAATTGACCACGTCGTTGATGTCCACGTTGGCCAATTGACACATGCCCGATGCTGCTTTGTACAAGTCCATGACAACAAGATAAGGGAGAACCCCGAAATTTGGGGAGATGGCGGGTTTGTGTTTCCTTGCAACCATGGATACCGCTCCCTCGCACGCCCCTTCTTCCACCCGGTGGATTCAAGAGGGCATCTTGGCGTATTGGACCTTGTTCTGGCTGTTGAACGTGTGCGACAAACTCATTGGAGGCGCACACTTCATGTGGGTCGGGAGGGACCGTTTCGCCCAATTCCAAAAATACTTCGCCTCCGTCGGGCTGGACGCCCCATGGGTGGCCGATGCCGGCTTGGTCGTGGCCGCCGCATTGGAGGTTTTTGCGCTGGTTTTCTGCGCCGGAGCCTGGCTTCATTTCAGAAAATCACGACCTGTACAGACGCGCAGTTGGTTCTTCGTCGGCGTGTTGTTGACCCTCGGAACGTTCACCTTTTTCTCGGTTGGAGACCATTGGTTTGGCGACCGATTTGAGCTGCTCGAACACACGCTGTTTTGGTTCATTGCCGCGGTATCGTGGGTGGTGTTTGTGAGGCTTGAGCACGTGGCTTTGCCGTCTCTTCCCCGTCGCATTCCAGGCGGGGCCGTGGCGGTTGGCGCAGCGCTTTTGCTCGCCACCAGCACTTCCATTTTCAGGCACAACGCGCAAGGGTTTGTCCAACGCACTGCGCCGCTTGCAGCGGAGGAAGTGGGCGACCACCTGTACAAGGTGTCCTTCCCCTTTCTCGGCGGGAGTACCGTGTTTGAAGAGACACTTCGTCAGTTCAAGGCCGCGCATCCCGACGAGGCCGTTGACCACATCTATACGGTGCCCAAACCCCTTCGGCTGAAGAAAGCCGACGCACTCATCTTTTACATTTCAACCGACGACAAGCCATGAAAGAGCACACGTTGATGCGGGGCGCCATTTTGGTGTTCTGGACGCTGTTTTGGGGGCTGAGTGTGGTGGACAAAATCATCCCCGACGTCCAGCACCTCTGGGTGGGCAAGGACTTCTTTGCCCTGTTCGTCAAGTTCTTCGCGTCCCTCGGACTCAAGGACCCCTTGTTTCCGACGGTCGCACTTGCCGGGGTTTCGGGACTTGAGGCAGTGAACTTCACGATGTACGGCGTCGCCTTGTGGGCCTTTTGGCGCGGACGGAATGCGCAAGCTGAAGTGTGGTTCTTCCGGGGCATTTTCACCTCGATGGGCTTGTTTTCGCTGTTCTCCATCGCCGACCAAGTGTTTGGGGACCGATTCCAATTGCTCGAGCATGGCCTGTTTTGGGTAATTCTGCTCTGTTCGTGGATCCTTTTCAAATTCTTCTCGGCGGAATCCGAACGCGTCGTCGACCTCGGCTCCACCCGCAGGGCGGTTGTCCTTGGACTGGCTTTGACCTTGGCGGCCACATGGTCCATCCGAGATTTCTCTGCGACCACATTCGATGTGGGGTCTCAGCCTGCTCAGGGCGAGGAAGTCGTGGAGGGCGTGTGGAAGTTTGATTTCCCCTTCCTCGCGGACAAACTGACTTGGGAACGCACGGTGAATGCCTTCACAGCGGCGCACCCTGAGCTCGAAGTCACCTACATCTACACGGGGCCTTCAGAACTCAACACCAAGAAGAAAACACACCTCCTGCTCTACGTTTTCACTGAGCCACGTCAGGATCACTGACGCTCGCCGCAGAAGCGCTTTTCAACACTGCCATCGTCGAAGAGCAAGAAGACCAACTGGTTGCTGGGGGCCGTGATTTCACGACCTGCCACGTCCACCATCTTCACCAAGCTGCGGTGCGCCTCCAGGCTTTCCACGCCCTCGACGTCCTCCACAGTCACAGTGAACTCCGTTCGTTCGGAGAGGCAAGGGGCGGCGGAAGACATGGTCCAGTTGTAGTAGAAATAGTAGTACGTGAATTCGTTTTCGCCTTCAATTGTTGTGCCGGTGATGCTCGCCAACGAACCGAGGTCGTACGGGAATTCCACGCCGGCACCGTTGTCGTCGCGCCACAAGAAAGGCGCTTCAACGCCAGATCGAATCTGGTATGCCTCTCCTGCTTCTAGCGTGACATCGAGGAGGAAGACGTTCTGGCCGGCGGTCAGATTTTGGGTTGCTGTGGCCACCACCGTACCCAAGTTGTCTGCGATTTCAAGGGTGTGAAAACCGCCCTCCTCTGAGTACACCTCGACCGATTCGAAGAGGACCGTTTGGAACACATCGAAGACCAAACAATAAGCGTTGTTGGGGTGGTGCTGGCCGTTCTCAAAATCTGGCGCAGCCTTGCCGCCCACCACGTCGAACTCTGCATTGGAATGCGCCACCCACACGCTTCCATCCTCGGTCAGCAAAGGCAAGGTGTACGCGTCAGAAATCGCCAAAGGTTCAGGTGTCGTCTCTGTCTCAAACCAAAACGAAGCCGGCTCGGCTGTGAATGTCACTGGATCTTCGGACTGGGAGGCCGACTGTGCCACCGGGGCGTCCATCGAAAAACACGATCCGTCGTCGATGGTCGCTTCGAGGGTATAGTTGCAGGCCGACTCGTCTGTACAGCCCACGCAGAACAGTTCCTCCCCTTCGCACTCGCCGCAGACGTTGAATGCAAGGCAAGAGCCGTCGTCCTCCGTCGCGTCCGGGTCGTAGTTGCACGCTTCCGCATCGGTGCAGCCATAGTCGATGAAGGTGTTCGAAAGCTTCAAGAAGAACACGCCCTCTTCGATGTGAGAGACAGGGATGACGCCAGAAGGCAAGTACGGGTAGTTCGACCACGTCCCGTTGAACTGGGCCGCATCGCTTGAAGGGTACACATCGAAGTAGGCCACTTCGTCGAGCTCGCCATTTTCAATGTCAGTCAGGTCCAAAACGCGCAATCCCGCGCGGTAGTTGGACTGGTACAAGAGTGAGTCGCGCACGTACATGTTGTGGTCGATGGCCGACGTCTCGCTGACAAAGGTGCCAATCAGTTGAGGGTCGCTCAAGTCGCTGACATCCCAAATGAACGTCGTCGTATTCACCCCGTAATCCTGTTCGTCGAGCTCGTCGTTGCTCATGAAGTATTGCTGGTCCTCGGTCAGCCAACCTTGATGCGTGTAGCTCGAACCCGCATAGCCCGCCGAGCTGATCATCGTGGCGTCGGTTGGGTCTGTGACATCGACAATGGTCACGGTATTCTCGTTGCAGCAGAAGGCAATTTCCTTGCCTTGGTAGTTGCTGTCTGGGCCGATGTACGAGACGACTTGCGCGTCATGGGTGTAGCCGTCACCCGCGTAATCGCCGATGAGGGTCGGATTGACGGGGTCGCTGATGTCCAAAATGTGCAGTCCCCCCGAAAAGGTGGCGGTGCCCACCCCGTAGGCGCGGGCCGTACTCTCGTTGATCACGATGTTGTGGGCGTTGCCCCATCCGGTGTAGAGCGCATCCGCCGCGATTTGTTGGGGCGGATTTTCGATGCTGCCGAGTTGCGTCAAGTCGACCACTTGCATGCCGTGACCACTCGCCTCCGAGACGATGAACGCGTGGTTGTCGTGGACTTTGATATCTCGCCACGAGGAGGCTACTGTGTTGGTGGGCAGGTTGGCGACCATGACAGGATTGGCCGGATCCGAGAGGTCGATGAAACTCGTGCCGGTAGAGCGGCCAAGGATGGCGTACTCCGTGCCGTCAGACGGATCGACCCAACCCCAAATGTCATTCATGCCGCCTCCCCCCACTTCGTCGCTGGAGAGATAGCCCATGAAGTCGATGTTTTGGCAAGGGTAGCCTCCGGCGTTGCCATCGACGCATGGGATTTGGGCGGAGGCGGTCAGGGCGGTCAGGGCGGTCAGGGCGGTTCCCGCGAGTCGGTTCAAAGTCTGCAGCATGGGTTAAAGGTACGGGGGGGTGGGCTCCATGCATTGTAACCTTCGCACAGGTTAATTCCTTTATTATGTGTTGTATATTGAACCCTTCTTACAATCAAATCATCATGAAGCACCTCCTAACCATGCTGGCTTTGACGCTAGGCATCGGCGCAAATGCCCAAGTCACCTATCCCTACAATCCGGATGGCAACGCAGATTCATTGATTGGAGTGAGTGACATACAGGATTTACTTTCCAATTACGGATTGCCTTTCATCCCGGGAGAAATCGTGATTTCCGGAGAGTCTTTGTTCGAGATGCTTTCCGGAATGCAAGCCAAGATTGACAGTCTCGATGCAGAGTTGAAGGGGTTTTCGTTTGTCGGAATGAATGCCAACGAAAGTCTCAATTGTTGTCCATGTGCGGGCCAAAGCTCGTCTTACGTGGAAGGCTCCACTTTCGAAGTGTTTGGTTTGACCAAACTTCTCTTTGAATTTGACTACTCTTCAAATTCTGATCCTTACGGCAATGGTTGGGGGAATTCCTCCAACACATGGGTGAATGAATTTGAGTTGGAATTGACCAATGTTGATTCAGGAGAGGTCATGCCAATGGCTTGGAATGAATTGGGATACGTGGGGTACAACATCCCAGCAGCTGGCACTTACTCCTTAACCGGGACAGGCACGATGAGTGGATCTTCTAACATTGGGACATGTTTTAATGCCAGTCAGAACTGGAGGTTGGTCCGCATTCGATGAATGCCAAACGCTTGACTCACAAATTCATTCTCGGCTTCATTGAAAGTCTACAGACAAATTGACACTTGTTGATGTTTGCGCCGGCGGCGAGGCCGCGGCGCAAGAATGACGGTGCGGCAGTCCTACTCCAACAAGCTTGCCCTCTCCGCGATGCGGAGGGGGAGCTTGCTTTTTGGGCGCCAGCCTTCCGCTCAAGCTTATTGCTTGGCGTCGGCTTTTTTCCAAAAAGAAAGCCCCGCACTCTCATGCGGGGCTTGTTGGGTGGGTGGCTAATGGGATTTGAACCCACGACCCTCGGCACCACAAACCGATGCTCTAACCAACTGAGCTATAGCCACCATGTGCCTTCGGTTGGACCACGTGTGATCCTGAAGGGAGCGCAAAGATATTCAAGATGTCTCAATGTCAAGTCCCTCCCTTGGGGACTTCTTTCGACCTTTGAGGCATGAGCGCCCAACTCAAGGTTTTGCATGTGGCGAGCTGGTATCCCTCCGAGGTTCATCCCAGCTTGGGGAACTTCATCGCGCGGCACGTGGAGGCCGTGGCGACGGCATGTGAAGTGGAAGTTTGGGCGCCCGTGCCAGTGCGAGGGTCGGCAGGCAGCGTGGTGAAGATGCGCGAGAAAAACGGGACGGAATTGCGGGAGGTGGAAGGTCAAACCTGGACCGTTCGCCGCCTCTACCACGAAGCCACCCGACCTCAACTGGTCGGGGTGGCCCGCTCGGTGGCGAGTGCGGCGTCGAAGATGGATTGGCAACCCGATGTGGTGCATGTCCATGTGGCTTACCCCGCCGGTTCCGCGGCCGTGGCCTGGGCCAAGAAATGGGGCGTGCCCGTGGTGTTGACCGAGCATTGGACCGCTTATCAGGACTTTGGAGGGGTGCCTTGGTGGCGTCGCCGGGTGATTCGGGCTGTGGTCAAGCGCGCTGATGCGGTGTGTCCCGTCAGTGCCAACTTGGGAGAAGCCATGAACGCGGCAGTGCCCGGAATGGGCCCAGTGCGCGTGGTGCCCAACGTCGTGGACACGAAACGGTTCAAGCCCGCGGAGGAAGAGACCTTGGCCGGGGTGCCCGTGGGTGCCACGCGACGCCGTTTGGAAGGCCATGCCATGAAGCGACTGCTTCACGTCAGTTCCATGAACGACGACCATAAGAACATCACCGGCCTTCTTGAGGCCCTCTCTCCCCTGTTCAAAGCGAATCCTTCATTGAAGGCCACGTTTGTGGGGGGCGAGCAGGCCCGCTTGGATAGGTACCAGTCGTGGGTGCAGACGCAAGGGCTCGAGGGCCGCATCGTGTTCACCGGCCCCTTGGGTACAGACGAGGTTGTCGTGCACATGCAAACCCATGACGTGTTGATGTTGAACAGCCGGCGCGAGAACTTTCCCTGTGTGATTGCGGAGGCTTGGGCCTGCGGGATTCCCGTCATCAGCACGGATGTGGGCGGCATTCGAGAGCACCTCCCCCATGGCTTGAGCGCGCGCGGTTTTCTCCTGCCAGTCGAGGCTGGAGAGGCAGAATGGAAAGAGGCTTGGAAGCAGGTGAGCCAAACCACATGGCCTAGAGAATCCCTGCGCACGTATGCAGAGACGCACTTCAGCATGGCTTCGGTGGGGGCGGCGTACAAGGAGGTGTACCTGGGCCTGTTGGGTTGACCCGGGTCGTCGAATAGATGTACTTTGCGGCCATGAACATGCTTCGCATTGGATGGCTGGGACTGTGGATGGTGAGTGCCTGTTGGGGACAAGCGCAGGCTTATGTGCTTTACAACACGGGGGCTACGGAGGACGGGGACTTTCAAGCCACGGGCGGCGTGTGCTTGATGGGCGGGGCCTCGGAAAACGACGAGGCGATGGCGTGGTTTTTGGAACGGGCAGGTGGCGGAGACATCCTCGTGCTTCGGGCCTCAGGTTCAGATGGCTACAACGACTACCTCTACAGCGACCTCGGTGTGAACGTCAACCGGGTGACCACGGTGGTCTGCCAAGGCATGAGCGCCTCCTCCAATGCAACCGTACTGGGCTTGATTGAAGGTGCAGAAGGGATTTGGTTTGCGGGAGGCGACCAGGCGGATTACCACAACCTGTGGCAGGATACTCCGTTGAACGAGGCCATCAACGAGGCCCTTACGGAGCGCAACATTGTCATTGGGGGCACGAGTGCGGGCATGGCCATCCTGGGTGGACTTCGTTTCACCGCGACCAACGGGACCGTGTACAGCGAGGAAGCCCTCGAGGATCCGTACAATACCTACATGACCCTTGACAACACACCATTCATTGATGTACCGGTGCTGGCGAGCACGTTCACCGACACTCACTTCGACAACCCCGACAGGCGTGGACGCTTGCTGGCCTTTATGGCACGCGCCTATGTGGACTGGGGCATCGAAGCTTCGGCCATCGCCTGTGACGAATACACGGCGGTTTGCATCGACGAAGACGGGGTGGCACGGGTGTTTGGAGAGGCCCCACAAAACGCAGACAATGCCTACTTCGCCAAAGTCTATTGCGTGCTTGACGACCCCACGCCAGAAGTTTGCGAGGCAGGACAACCGTTGACCTGGAGTCAGGGCGAAAACGCCGTACGCGTGTGGCGCGCCATGGGCACCACCACGGGCTCACCCTCGATGCACCTGTACGGCAACCCCATGCACTCGGGGGAGAGCTCCGAGCGCTGGTGGGCCGAGAATGGCGCGTGGTTCAGTGCAGCCATCTTCAACGCCGATTGTGCCTTCAATCCGCCCGTCCCCTGCACAGAAGACCTTGACGGAGACGGCGTCATCGCTGCGTCTGACGTCATTCTGATGCTCACGGAATTTGGGTGCAGCGCCAACTGCGCCTTTGACCTCGACGGCGACGGAACGGTGGGGGTGTCAGACGTGTTGTCCGTGTTGAGCCAGTTCGGGGAAGTCTGCTAAACCGCAGACTGCTCAAGCCAAATCCAGAAGCGAGTCGGTGCCCACGGGGCGCCGCACTTCAAAGCCCTCGCCGTAGATGAACCCTGCGGGACGTCCAAACGAGGTGGCCCTCCCCCGCACGTGGTCGAGGAATTCGGGACTGCTGATAGGTGTAGCGGGCTCCTTGGAATTGGGGTCGTGGAACTGTGAGCTGAAGGCCAAGATGGCCTCGAACTTCGTGTCGAGGTGCCCCGTGATGTCCATCACGACGTCAGGCCTGCGGTCGTAGTCCTGGATGTAGTGGTACACGGCAC
>Ga0209503_10000764_pt1 | contig 17944 bp, 15 predicted proteins | sample SouAtlMetagenome_2_FD_187448 | JGI IMG/M metagenome (GOLD analysis project Ga0209503, IMG submission 187448) | Marine eukaryotic phytoplankton communities from Atlantic Ocean - South Atlantic ANT15 Metagenome (SPAdes) (version 2) | ecosystem: Environmental > Aquatic > Marine > Oceanic | place... | reverse complement strand
CAGGGCAACCGCATGAGTGCTCACTAATTAATCATGCCACTAAAACCCGCAGTTAGCACAGCTTCCAGATAGCTGGCTTTCATCCAAGCCCGTTTTTGCTTGGCGGGTATGCTGCCTTTTGATGACTCTGCCCGCAACATGTTTAGCGCTAAATGGCGTAGCATCGACCAGTTTTCGGCACCGTGATTCTGGTGTATCTGGCAGTCGTCTTCACCCATGCTGACATCCAGTACCCAATGCAAGCTGTTCTCTACAGCCCAGTGAGAACGTACTGCTTCGGCTAGTTGCTTCTCACTTAATGGTGCGGAGCTGATATGGTAGCGATATGTCAGTTCAGGTGCTTTGCCTTGTTGTTGGCGGAAGCTCATGCTCATGCCAAGCGTCTTTAACTCAGGCCATTGCGGGAACGCTTTGCTCACGTCATCAGCACTTAACACATGGTATGTCCGGGCTTCTATGCGACCCCGCTTTTGCTCGAAGGTTAAGCCACCAAGTGGTGCTTCCCGTGTCTCAGTAAACGCATCCTCGACTGCTTTACAGAGCTTGCCCTGATTGCTTTTGAGTGTGAACAGGTAATCACCACCTTGCTCGACTATTTGCTCTGCGATGCTGGTCTGGCAGCCCATAGCATCAATTGATACCAAGGTGTCCTGAACATCAAGTAACTGAATAAGCTCAGGGATCGCTGTAATTTCGTTCGACTTCTCTGAGGTTTTAACCTGACCTAAAACGACTTTATTGGTGCAGGCAAACGCGTTGACCATGTGTATCGTTGATTGGCGGTCACCGCGCTGGTAGGAGCTTCGCAGCGTTTTACCGTCAATCGCAATCAATTGTCCTTCGGTGCTTTCATGTACAGCCTGCATCCAGTTGATAAAGCAAACTCTAAACTGCTCTGGGTCGATACGCGAAATGGTACGGGCAATAGTGTCATCAACGGGGACGCCATCGCGCAAGTAACCATGTTGTTGGAACCAGCCAATATGACCGTCGGCATAGTCCCGGATATCGCTCCACCCTTCGGCTCCAGCGACGACACCACACAAGGTGATAAACAAAATATCCTCAAGTGGATAGGTCACTTTTGCTGATTGACGCGTGTCAGATAATTCCCCAAAGTGGGTGGTGAAGGCTTCGATATACATGGTTTTACTCCCCAAAAAGAGAGTATAAGATCACGACTAAACCGGATCGTCAAACTGATCGTTTAGTTTCCGCCAACTGGTCAATAAATATTCACGATCTCACCCTGGGTTAATACACCTTCAGGATGGCTTTAAGCAAAGATTTGCTATTAATGAAGTAGTTAGCGAAGAAAGACCAGTGTTCCGAGCTTTTTCAGGTAAGTGCTTCCTGTCCACTGATGAAAGCTATGAAAAATGGTCTGGCGATAATTGTTTTATTGGCGCTAAGAAAGAACGTAACCATAATACCCTTTTGTGGGGTGACTCTCATGCGAACCATTTGGTTTACGGCATTCATAGTCAGAAAGAAAAAATCAAAAGTAATATTCTTTTATTTGCCAGTGCAGGCTGCCCTCCTATATTCGATGCGCAACCTAACAATCGACCAAATTGCGCTTACAATAATAGTAATGTCATTCAAGTTATTGAATCTCATAATATTGACCACGTAGTACTTGCATCTAACTGGCAATATGCAGCAACTCAAGGTGTAGAATTAAATAAGTTAGGCAACACAATAAAGACACTTAAAGCATTAAATGTGAAGGTGTCACTGGTTAATCAACTACCTATCTACCCTATCAATAATCCAGAGTATTTAATTTTGCGTTTGTCCAATGGCAAACCGTTGAATGAAGATTGGCACTTAAAACCAAGTAAAGGCCAGAAAGAAAGCAAACAGATTAAACAAATTGCATACATCTCGAACATTCCAGTTATAGATAGTATGAGTACATTTTGTGTTCACGGAGAATGCAAGATAATCCAGAAAGGTAACCTAATGGTGAAAGACGCTGGTCATTTATCAGAGCTTGGAAGCAGCTATTTTATTTCCTCTATGTTGAACCAAAATATAGACTTCTGGGATTAGCTTTACCTTAACTATATGCGTGCGCTCCTATTAGCGGTATTCTCGAGCTTAGCGTAGCTTTTAACATTATTATTTTTAAATAGCCTCTGCCGTAAAAAGGAAGTTTAGTGAAGAGAGTTTTGTTTGTTATAAATTCTATTGGGTATGGTGGCGCAGAAAGGGCACTGGTAAATTTATTGAGTAAACCTGCGTTCTACTCTGAGTTCGATGTACATGTTGCCCTTCTAGATGATGAGCCCATCGTTCGCGCTCTTCCTGATAATATCACGCTACATCAATTAGAAAGTAAAAGAAGTTTAGTTCGTAGCTTTATTAATTTAATGCGCCTTCAGCGCGAGTGTAAACCTGATTTATGCGTGAGTTTTCTGGTTAGGGCTAATGTCGTGAACGCTGCACTTAAATTGACTTCTAAAAACAGGAAGGTCGTTTTATGTGAACGCATGCATTTAAGTAGTCATCTAGACGGGCAGTTTAAAAACATGAAGCGGTTGTTGGCGGGTATATTGCCTAAATTGACCTATCGCCTTGCCGACGCTGTAATTGGCGTTTCAACTGGCGTAACAAGTGATCTTGTTGAAAACTTCAGCGTTCCAGCTACCAAAGCCACAACCATATTTAACCCCTACAATATTTCACAAATTGAAAAACATTCAAAAATGGAACCTGAATTTGAATTGCCTAGCTCTTTTGTTATTAGTACTGGAAGACTAACCCCAAGCAAAAACGTAAAAGGTCTGATAGATGCTTACTTGGCATCGAACGAGAGCGCTCCCCTATGTATTTTAGGAGAAGGTGAGCAAAAGGAAGAAATAGAAAATTACATTTTACTTAAAAATGCGAAGCAGAAAGTGTTACTACTTGGGTATGCTGAAAACCCCTTCGCCATTGTATCAAAAGCAAAATATTATGCTTCCGCATCGTTGAATGAAGGTTTTCCCAATGCGCTTGTTGAGGCCATGGTTTTAGGTTTATCAGTAATAATGACAAACTGCCCTTCTGGCCCTGCCGAAATACTAAATGAAAATCCACAATATACGAGTGATAAACTCACAGAAGCCAAACACGGCTTGTTAGCACCATTGAATAACACCTCAGAATTAACTCGAGCCTTTAACCTGTGCAGCGAAGAACGTATTCGCGCCAATTTCGCTGAAAAAGCTAGGAAACGAGCTGAAGATTTTTCCATAGAGGCGATTGCTAACGAATATTGGCAATTTTTGCGACAAACGTTACTACAGCATTGAGTTGAATAAATTAAGGTGTTCGTGGGCGTTTGCCTCCCATGTATTATTCGATTGTAGAAATTCAGCCGACTTACTTCTGTAAATCGAATAATCTTCAGCATTAAGTTTTGCGGTTAGCGCGGGCACATCGCCCTTTTTAACATAGCTTTCTTCGTTGAGTTTGAACTCACGGTGAGCTGGTATATCACTGGCTACTATAGGTGTGTTGGCCGACAAAGCTTCAGCTACTACTAGGCAATACCCCTCCATATATGAGGGATTCACTAGAAGTGCAGCATTTTGGTAAATAGTAGCCAGATTGGCACCAGTATGAGCACCTGCAAAGATAATATTCTCACTGCTAAACTGAGTAATCTTTTTAACGTAATCATTAGCGATATAATTATCGCCTACAATGACCAACTTTAATTTAGTCGGATGCATTGCTAGGTAAGCCTCTATAAGGTTATCAAAGCCTTTTGTTGCGTCTAACCTTCCAACCGCTAAAATATATTGTTTTGGTTCTAAACCTAACTCCTTCAACAGCGTATCTTGCTCGATTCCAGCGGGCACGTGATTGAGTGAGCCAGCATTACGAATAACTAGGCGTTTTTGTAATAAAAACGGAAAGCGAGCATCTAACTCTTCTTTTACCGAAGCGCTTACGCAAATAATTCGTGAAGCAAACAGAACAGTACACAACTCCCCTAATTTCAGTATTAGCTTGGCATACCATTTCCATTTAGGCCGTTTATAGTCAGGCGAATGGTGTGTGACCACCGTTTTGAACCCTAATAGCCGCGAGAACAAACTAAAGAAGCCAGGACCTATTCCATGAAGATGCATAATTTTAGGGTGAATGAAGATACGGGCATAACACAAAGCGACAAACGTATGAAAAAAAGTTTCAAACCCAGAGATTTTAAGCGCCTTTATTACTTTTATATCAACTTTTTTGTATTGGTAACTTTTTTGCTGCTCAAAGGGCAATCTAGTGATAAGGGTGACTTTATATGAAGGGCTCTCTTTGAGGATCAAGGGATACAGCTTTTGACAAATTGTTTCAACACCGCCGACAAAGTTGGGCACCCCTCTTGTGCCGACAACACACACATGTGACATCAATACTTTCCCTATTAGCCTACATTACCTGAGTTTTTCATAAGTTTAGTATGAACTGGATTCGGATACACAAAATAATTGCACGTAACACTGATAAAATAACGAAATAGTTATATAAGTCCGTAATTAGTACTTTTTTTGTTCCGACTAATCGCTTGTGGAGTTTAAAACGTATTACTACACTATAAGTCTCTTCCGTAAAAATACGTTTCTTAGCATCTATACTTCCGTATTTTTTATCTTTTCCGAATCAGCCAAAGGATTTTCTTATGAAATCCCAAACCGTGTATTATAGACAGTTGTTCTCTATTTTTATCGTCACTATGTTAATGACGCTGGTATCTTGTTCTGTGTCAAAACACTCTGATAAGGGCAGCTCCGTTAATAATCAACTCGGCGCTTCAATTCAAACACATCTTGCTGCGAGCAACGCCAGTAGTGAAAGCGAATTATCTACCGCGCTATCAAAAATGAAGATGTCGAAGGCCGCTAGAATAGTCGTCTCACAACACAAAGCCAATATTATTAATCTTTATCGCACAGATACGTTATTGCTAGTTATGCAAAACAAATATCGCGACAACAAACTCGCAGAAAACTTGGCTGATAACAACGATACACCTTCAGCTATTTCTACCCTTGTGAGGTTGTTTCCAATTGATGCCTATAGGATTCTGACCTACGTTACCGAAAACAGTTTAATAAATGAAGATACACTCTTAGCAATCACTGTCGAAAACAAACTAGACCCAACTATCGTTTTAGAAGCCGCTGCAACAGGAATGGAAAATAGTGTCACACCGCTTATTCACTCAGCCGGAATTGTAATTTACGGTCAAGAAGAAGATAACTCAAGTGAAGTAAAGTACAGGGAAGTAGGCGATAACACTTGGCTCCCAGCTTTAGAGCTTGCATGGGAACCTATATACGGCGCGCTCTCAGGTAGCATTGTTCATTTGAATGCTGATACAGCCTATGAGGTTGAAGTTGAAATAACCGACTACGATGGAGAAACACAAGAATACTCATTCGATTTTAAGACACGCCCAAACTCCCCCCCTATTGATCCGAATAAAATATACTACCTTTCAGAAATATACTCTGGTGGCCAGTTAGACTTAGAAGCGCTAAATATACATGGAAGCGAAGGTGGCTATGCAAAAATTATTGGGGATGGGCAAGTTATTGATGGTGGCAAAGATAGTTTATGGGCAGTCAACGTTGGCTCACAGGCTTATATTATGCTTGAGAACTTAACTATAACTGGCGGTAGACGTTATGGAATTTATGCCAATAAAACACATGACATTTGGATTAGTAATTGTGATATTTCCTCATTTGGGAGGAAAGCAACCTTATATAAAAACGATATTGCCTACGAAAACAGTGAAAGTAATTCTCCTATCAATTATGACTCTGGCATCTATTTAGAGAGAACCGGTAAATCGGTTATAGAGCATTGCAAAATCCATAGCCCTAATGAGAAAGCAAATCATTGGGGGAGCGGTCACCCAAAAGGCCCCAATGCGCTTCAAATTCATGCTAATAATCCCGTTGAACAATACCAAGGTCAAATAATAATCAGATATAACCAACTCTTTGGTACGGCGAAACACCGCTTTAATGATGTTATAGAGGGGCGAAAAAACACCGAAAGAACTGGTGGGTTTGTACGCGATTCAGCGATTTATGGCAATTATCTAGCTTACGCAAATGATGATCTGATAGAGATAGATGGAGGCCAACAAAATGTATTGGTTTACAATAATGAACTAACCTCAGGCTATGTAGGCATTAGTATCGCCCCTAATATGTTAGGCCCAAGTTATGTGTTTCACAACTATATACATGACCTAAGTGATGAACGTGGAAAAGAGTGGACTGCAATTAAGGCTGGTGGCTTGATGGTTGTACCAGGTGGAAAAACATATATCCTTGAAAATTACATCAATACTAATAGAAATGGTATATCAGCATCAGGGGTAAAAGGTGATTCAACATTTTGGGTGGAAGCAAGAAATAATGTAATTATTAATAGAAAAATGAATAGCGGTGTAGGTTTAGGTATCTATGATAAAGAAAAATACCACCTTTCCAAATTCGTCAATAATATTATCTTTAATACGCAAATAATGGCCCCTTTTTACGATGTAAATGAAAGTGCTTTTATAGCCCACCCAGCAACAAATCAATGGGACGCTAACTGGAATACGGATAGTAAAAACGTTCATCTCAACTCTGATGAACAAAATTGGATAAATAATTTTAGCCGTAGTCAACTAATTACGATAAATACAAACGACTTTTCAGATGAAGATATATTTCTAAATAATGAATCAATAACAAAGTTCCACAACCAAGCCCAAAATGGGACTGTGGAAGTTTTAGATAACAGTAAAATCGTGCTTAAAGGCAATGGATGGTACAAAATACCAATTGAATATACTATTACTGAGAATACAAATATTTCGTTTGAAGTAAGAATATTAGGCGATCTGGAAGTTGTCGGAATTGCTTTGGAGACAGATAATAAACTTACTGCTGATAGAGTAATAAAGCTCGCCGGTAGTCAAAATCTAGGTATAGATTACACCTACCTCCTTCCAAGTAATACATCTTCAAATAACACAGTTGACCTCGAATTAAATGATTTCAACAGCGAGAAGATAAGATACGTTGTTTTTATTTTAGACAATGATATTTATGATGGTAAAAGTACAAGTTTAGTCGAGTTTTCGAACCTAAAACTGTATGAGACAAGCTTACCACACGTGCTAGAAGTGCCGAACAAATTTCAGACTATACCTGTAGGATTACTTAACCAATGAATGATACCGAATTAAATTCTTCATGGGTGTTGAGGATAAAAAAAACACCCTACATAATCGGGCGTTTAATTTCACTACAAAATATTTAATAGTTTAAACTTATCAATTAAAACTTTTTACGGCCAAGGAAAATCAGGCAAAGTGACATAAGCATTATTGAACCTGCCGCAGGTGCGCTTACGCTTGTAGGGGCGCTTGGAGCAGCTGTCGATAAACACACATCGCCGGTTGAACAAAGTTCAACATTACTGAATGAAACAGTAGTACCAGCCACGTTATCAGCATCTAAAATGAAAACCATTCTATCAAAGGTAGCTGTATAAAAATCACCCAAGTTGATTGCGAAATTTACGGCACCGTCTAATGGGCTATATGTAGCATACTGATTAGAACGTGATGTTTGAGTTCCACCTAATTGAAAGTTATTGGTTGGCGTAACCGAATTATTATCATCAAATCCAATTCCGTACCATTCAGCAAGTGGACCAGTAGCCTCTAGTGTGAAATAAAGAACCGTATCAGAACTAACTTCAAATAAATCAGAAATTGAGACCCATAAATTTCCATCAAGGGTCAATGTTGAACCATCTGTACTAGCTGTTGCAGTACCGCTAACATACTGGTTATTAAACGCAGATGTAGTGTAATCATTAAAATTTATAAACGCAGCATTCGATGAAAACGAAAACAGCGTAACCAGCGAAATAAGTGCACTCTTGAAAAGCTTCATTTTTGGATCCTTAACTACTAAATAAAAACATCTAACATGAAAAAAGCAAATTACATGCCAAAGAGACACTTCATTGATCTACTTACTTTTTTACCAAACCCCACGGCACCTGCGCAATTTACTGTAAAATTACCTGACAGTATTTTCCATTGAAAAAAATAGCTAATCCATTACTGATTTTCGTTTCAAGCATGCTAAGATAAAACTCAATTACAAACAAAGCTCATTGCAATTATTTACTAACTAAACGTTTAATAAAAAATATTGAAATCTATCTTGGTTACACCTTCAGTAAGGCACCCTCTTAAGATATTAAAAATATCTGACCTTCAGCATTCCTTAGAGCAAATTCAGGCATATACAACTTACTCATGAATAAAGCAGATAACCTCAACAAAAGTGCTGTCAGCGCATTGAAATGGACTAGTGCACTACAAATAGCTTCCCAAGCTTTCAACTTCGCAGTAGGAATAATTTTAGCTAGATTATTAACACCTGAAGACTTTGGTTTAGTTGCAATGGTACTTGTATTTGTTGCCTTAGCTCAAGTTTTTAGTGATTTTGGACTATCTTCTGCAATAATCCAAAAAGAAGATGAACCTACGGCTAAAGACTACAGCACAGCTATGAGTTTTAGCCTATTTCTAGGATTACTTATTGCTCTACTACTTTATTTTTTATCCGGCAATCTGGCGCAATTTTATAATCAGGAAGAAATCACACTTATAGCACAGACTCTTTCATTAGTTTTCATTTTCAACTCGCTAACTAGTGTACCTAAAGGAAAACTTTCCCGTGAAATTAATCATAAATTAATATCTATCGCAGAGATGGCATCGTCGGTCATAGCGATGATATCAGCCATTTCGCTAGCAGCTTTGGATTATGGCTATTGGAGCTTAGTTGCGCAGCAACTAATTTTAGCTTTTTTACGATTAGTTATAATCTATCATTTTTCAAAATTACCTATTAAATTTGGATTTTACATATCCAATTTTAAGCCACTTTTTTCCTTCTCTTTTTATGTTTTTTGTACCCAGTGTTTGAGGCAAACTGCAGTACAAGCTGATAAGTTGGTAGTAGGTAAGTTTTTAGATTCTGCGTCTCTAGGCTTGTACACGCGCGCTTATCAATTGATGCTCTTCCCTATAAACAATATTTCACGAGTGTTAGCAAATGTAATGTTCCCAGTAATGAGCAAGATGCAAAATGATAGGCAGAAGGTCGCTTCAGTTTATCTCAAAGTTGTGCGAAGCATATCTCTCATTACTTTTCCATTAATGCTAGGCCTAATGGTAGTTGCGGAAGAATTTATCGTATTGGTATACGGTGAGCCATGGCGTGATATGGGAGTTTACTTGAGCTTTTTCTGTATCATTGGCTTAATTATGTCTATAGCAACCATCACTGGGGCAATCTATCTAGCGCTGGGAATGTCCAAATTACAATTTAAAATAAATATCATAAACCAACCACTGCAAATAGTCGGATTTTTAATTGGGATTCAGTTTGGGATTGAGGGCCTCTTCGTTGGATATTTCACAGCGTACTTAATGTCAGCTATTATAACTTGGTGGAATGCCTTTAGAATTTTAGAAATAACTTTTTTCAAGTTTATACAATCTATTACCTTCCCTCTAGCAAGCGGCGGGGCGATGGTGGTAATTTTGCTATTGACTAAGCACTACCTTCAGCCTTATCAAGGTGAAAGTCTACTCTTGTTGAGCCAATGTGTAACTGGTGGTTTATTCTATGGGCTATCAATTCTTTTATTTCGACCAAAAGCTTTTTATGAATTAAAAGGTACATTTATCAAGAAGAGGTAAATTATCTCTTCCTGATTTCAGCAATATATCGATTCTTAAATTTTCTTATTTTGAATTTAAGAAACTGAGATAAGCTCAACTCGTCAAAATATGTGACTATTGATACTAAACTTTCGCGGTACAACTCAACATTTTTTTCAGTTTTCTGATTGTCTAAGTGGGCTTCAGGCTCGCTATCTACAACCCAATCGTCGCTTAAATCTGGGATGTATTTTTTCAAATTAATATTTGACTGCGAAAACTGTTTTATTATATTTGTTTTTATACCTTCTAAAGGATTGCCACGCTCATTTACACCACTATTCCAGCGTAAACTTTTAGTAAAACTCTGACCGCCAAGCTCGTACCATAGCTCTGACCTAGCCTCAAATGTTGCGTCATTGACAATACATTGGTGAAAACTAAGAGCTTCATTTACGCCAATTTTGTTATTCGATTGGTGACTTCCATCAACATCTAGCCCCAAAGTTTTCAAGAAATCGAGTGCTGAATTTTTATCATGCAACTTTTCTCTGTTAAATTCTTTAAAAATCACATTAGATTCACCGAACATTGAAGCCCATGCTTCAGCTTTTGCGAAGTAATCTAAGTATTTTCCATAGTAATTTTCCCAAAGCGGATTAAGCGGATCAGTGAATGAGTAAAACATACGCGCACTGGAATGAGGATACCTGAAGCCCTGCTTGTAATGCGAAACAAAATGTTCATCTTGACGCCTCACGTAGCATATTATTTTAATATCAGTGAAAATTTCAACCAGGCGATTCTTCATGTCAAGGATTTGATTAGGGTTCAACCAGCTCAACTCCTCACATGATGCTATGATATTCCCTTGAGTACTTCCCAGAGCATCATACATGCCATCGTCAATACTGGCAAAGAAATCATCCCCGCTACCGGAAAAGTCAACCCAAGTGTTTATATTGCCTACATTTGATAAACTACCGTCTTTTCTAACACGAAATAAAGTCCACCCCTTTTCACTCAGCTTGTCTTCAACGGAAATTAGATGCTTTTGGATTGCAGATGTCCCAGTTTTATGAAGACCAATATGAAGAATTAACTTTCTCATTTTACTTTGCCTAAAATTGACTTTATGATTCTATACGAAGACGCCTTCTTAGCTTCTGGTACTCTCTTTTCCAAAAGAAAGGCTAAATATCTCTGATATTGAAACCCAGAGTATTTTGAATAAAACCTTAACTATGAGAGTTTTTTGATAAATTGAATAATTCGAAGCTGATATTGCTATGTAAAAACGCTTTAAGAATAGTTTGCAAGAGTTTGTTAGCATTATTAACCCTTTAAATTTACTGCTACTTTTATCCCACGTACCGCCGATAACTCGACGTCTCTTTTTTAGCAATTCATGATTATTTCTAGCTGGATGGAGAACTTTTGCATCTTTGCAGTATTTGACTTCCAATCCGCTAGCCACTATTTTTTTAGACATATCATGGTCGCCCCCGGACTTTAGATCAGTCCTAAAACCAGACTGAGCTAGTATTACTTCCTTTCTAGAGCACCAGTTAGCCGTAATACATAGCCCTTCTTCAGCATATTTTTTTTGATTCATCGAAAACATTGATTCAAAGGCTAAAGCTTCCGGCTCTACATTATCTTTTTCGGCTTTGAAGAACTCAATCTCCCCTGCAACAATCCCTATATTGGCGCTTGAATTAATACAAGTAACAAGCTCTTCTAACCAATATCTATCCGGTAAGCAATCAGAGTCGGTGAAGGCAAGAGTTTTTCCTCTTGCTGCGCCTATAGCTTTATTTCGGGCCGCGTATGAACCTGGCTTAGTTTCTTGAAGTAAAGTAATCTCGTCGACTTGCTGCAAAACTTCAAATGTATTATCCGAAGAGCCATTATCAACCACAATAATTTCGAATAACCCGCTCTCTAGTGATTGATTTTTAAGCGCGTCGATACATGCCACAATTCTTTTACTGTCGTTCCAAACAGGCACGATTACCGAAATAGCCGGTTCGAGACTTTTTATCATGCTTTACCCTATGTATTTAACTATTTTTCTAGAAAGAGTAGTGTAAAAAAATCTACTAGTAGCCAAGAAGCCCGCTTTTTTAAACGATAAAAGTAACCATTGCAATTTATTACTTCTGTGGTTCAGCGAAAATAATACTTGCTCCGCAACCCTTTGCTTAAACCAATATTCTCCAAGAAAATCTTTATGTTTTCTTGCTGAGCCTAAGCGCTTTTCGATATCGGCAGGTTTCAATGAACGAAGCTTAGCACCAATGCCATCAGGGTTTTGAAAGCGATACAAAAAGATGGGCTCTGAAATATTATAAAAAACAATGTCATTTAGATATAACCGAACAAACATATCCCAGTCTTGGCCATTATTGAGCGTTTCGTCAAATGAGAAATTTTCGAGTACCGCTCTAGAACATGAAAAGCCGCTCATTCCGCAATACTTATTCCCCCTAACTAACGATTCTCGTGTAACTTTTTCATCAGCATTTACTCTAACTGCTTTATCGTTTCCTAAATGCTTAAATCCGGATACCACGGCTTCCGCACCTTTTTTGTATTTTTCATCATGCTTTTCTAAGTAACTTGGTAGCCATATATCATCATCATCTAAAAATGCTACAACGTCACCGCTAGACTCTTTTATTCCGCGGTTTCTTGCTACATTTGCACCACCAGAAACAGTTTGCTTAATATATCTAATACGCGAATCATTAAATTGGGATAACACATCCGAATAATCAACTTTAGAATTATCATCGATAATTGTTATCTCTTTAACATCGACAGACTGATTTAATGCACTTTCAAGGGACAAAGACAAGAAATCTGGTCTATTGTACGTAGTTATTACAACACTAAAGTTCATGCCTAAACTCCTTTAAAGGCTTGATATAATGACTTTGCTGGGCTATAGAAAAAACGAATATAATATTCGTATACAAACCACTTCAATGTACGACTATGTTCCAAATCAGAAGCTGTATAACCCATTGTTTTTGCTAATTGAACAGTAGACTCGGAGAATACATAGCCAAATGAGTCGCTTTGCTTTGAAGATTTACTCTTTCTAACTTTCTCACTACCTCTAACAATGGAGTCAGCGCCTATGGCGTTACATATTTTAGATATAACAACCGGACGTTCAGCTACCAAATCCTCATACCTAGTAAAAATTTTACTTGCACTTAATGAGTTTTGCTCAAGAAACCTTTCCCAATTCATGTAAGTAGTTAACCACTGATTTTCGAGTTGTTTTAGGCTGACGTTCCATCGTCTGAATTGAGATAAAAAGACATCCTTTGGATTTCTAGCAATACAAACATAATGACAGTTAACTTTATCACTGAATCGTTTCTCGAATTCCAGCATAAGTGCTAACGCATTCCATTGCAGAAGGTGATGTGGTGATTTTTCTATGAAAATTGGACCAAATTCTCTAAGTAATTCAAACCAACCATTAAATACTAATTCTTCGTCTGTATTAAATGTGATGTTAGTCGGTAAATTACTTGCTAAAAACTCTGTTAACTCTTTTCTAGCTCTGTCTTTATCGTAAGGAACAGCACTGGCCAACATGCTCAGTTGAGGTTTATCTAAAAGTGATGCGGCTTTAGTCCAAAATAACGTTTCTGACTCAAAATGTTTAGTTCTGGGATAAGAAGTTATACCTAGTGCGTCATTTAAGCTTCTAAATAAAAAGCTAGAGCCTGATGACTTTTCTGACAGAATATAAACAACATCAATTTTTTTACTACTTTCCATCAACCTTCATTCCTTACAATCGTGGAATAAGCTTTCATAGTTTCAGTAGCAATTGAGTTCCAATCGTACTTTGCTAGAAATGTTACTTTATCAACAGATAAGTTAAGTGATGGCAAATTAGTTATTTTATTTGCCAAAGAAGTGATATCACCAACAGGGAAGTAGCAGTCATTTTGCAGGTCTATATCTTTATTTGGCAATATATCAGAAAGTAAAACCCTACTCCCTGCGCTTATAGCTTCCAGTGCAACGATAGGGTGCCCCTCATGATAACTAGGCAATACAAATAGACCACAGTACTTATATAAACTAGAAAGTGCAGCGCCATTCCTTCGCCCCGCTATAATAATATTCTGATCGGCACTACTTTTTATCTTTTGAGAATATTCATCACCATGATCAGCATCTCCAACTATTACTAATTTAAGTACTGTATTACTTAATTTATAGGCTTCTATTAGGTCGTGAATACCTTTTTCAGGCACCAATCGTGCCACAGCTAGAATATAATTCTCCGGAACTAAGCCCAAGTCACTGGGCAAGTCTTGTTCAGTGACATTGTCGGAAAATCCAACTAAGGTACCATTAGGCATAAATTGTATTTTCTCACTGCACTTGGGATATTTCAGCTTTAGCTTATTTGTTAAAGAACGACCTACTACAATGATTGAATTAGCAAACTTAATTCCCATTAATTCGCCAGCCTTTAAAATCGTTTTGGCGAAGCGGTTCCATTTCTGCCTATCGTAGTCTGCGCCATGGTGAGTAACTACAACTTTCAAACCGAAAAACCGAGCCAAAGGAGTGAATAGTGCGGGCCCAATAGCGTGAATATGTAAAACATCAGGTCTAAGTACTACCCCTGCATAAATTATCGCTACAAATGTGTGTAAAAAGGTTTCAAGAAACTTATTCTTAAATGCCCAAATGCCTTTGACTTTAACACCTTCATATTCATATTCAGACTCGTGGAGATACGGCGTACGTCCTAAAATAGTAATGTCGTATCCTTGTTTCGCCATTCTGGGGTATAAGTTTTGACAATGAGATTCAATACCCCCCATTATGTTGGGTATACCCCTTAATCCAACAACTGCTACTTTCATTTCCTCGAATCCCTATAATGTAAAGGCCCTACTCGGCTAATAATTTTTGCTGGCACACCTGCAATGGTTAAATTAATGTCAAAGCTTTTATTAACAACCGCATTCGAGCCCATGCCTACGTTATTTCCAATTTTGATATCGCCGTAAGCTTTTACGCCAGGCCCTATATAACAATTATCACCAATAGAAGGCGCCTTGGAGCCATCACTAATATCTGCCCCTATATTTACACATACGTGAATACGACAGTTACTTCCAATTTTGGCGTTGGCATTAACTACCACAGTCCCCGCATGCGCAATTGATAAACCTGGACCAAATACATTAGGTGGTATCGAAAAACCAAGCTTTCGACCTTTTTTCCGAACTTTAAGTCGCAAGTAAATCGTGTAAACTTTAGCTAAGGGAGAATACTTACAATTAATGAAATACTCGAGTTTCCTCAAACTTCTCTGGAATGCCCAAATGTCATGAGTGAGTCTATTTTTCAAGCTTGGCTTTATGTTTAACGCTTCTGAATCAGCCCTTAAAAAAAATTGATAGTCTTGTTTGCTGTTAATTTGCATTCAAACACTCACGCGATACCTAACTCCATTATTTTTTAACTCCGCGCTTTGGGAACCAAAAACCAAGGAACAAAAAATAGAAAAGAATATTAGCCCTTCAATATTCCAAAGAGGCATTGTCGCTAAGTTCATCGTTAAAAAGCCTAAGAACGACAAAACCAATATTTTAGATAGCTTTTTATCCTTTAAGCCTAAGGGTTGCAAGGTCATTAAAATGCAAACTAATAGAAAGCTAACTAACCCTAAAATACCGTATTCATAAAGATAAGAAACGAAAGTATTATGAGCATAAAGCTCAAAGCGCTGTTTCCAAGAATCAGGACCAAATCCAAATACTTGCTGCACAGCATCTGCATTTGCAAAAGCATTTATATATTGGCTCCATATATATACTCGAGCAGACATTATATCCTGCTCTGCTTCGCTAAAATATATAGGCGCTTTTAATATTAAATCTAGGTTGCTAATCATAACGCCAACATCCGCAAACCTTTCTTGCATGCTTAACGACAATGCAGAGAAAATTATAATAAATAGCATTGTTACTACTGTAAGCACTGGAGCTTTTTGAGAGGGCTTTAATCTTTGCTCAACTAGCGTAAAATAAAAGACGGCTGCAATGGGAAGTATTGTAAGGATTGCGGTTCTGTAGTTTACTAGAACAAGCAGAAATACAGACAACGTAAACAAACTAGCTCTAAACTGTATAGAGCCCCGTTCAATAAGCCCTACCACAAAAATAAAAGAAACTATTATCATTGAAAACGCTGCTTCGTGATTGTAACCACCAATATAACTCGTAGAGCCATCTGCTTCCGCCGCTTTAGCTTGCCCAAACACTATCGAAAGCACTTGAAGTGTGACTGGCATGGTAAAAGCTACCAGCAACTTCTTAAACGTTTCATTTTGCCCTTGGCTACGTATAGATAGGAACAACGCCCCAGCTAAAACCAAAAAATAACACCACTTCACCAATACATTAATGGTGCCGGGTATTTGCATATTCACAAAACCGCTTACCGCAATGGCGGTAAATAAAATATAGAAAGGAAATAGTTTTTTTAAGGTAAAAACAGCAGTAGGAATAAGCAGCAAGCCCAACCCAGCTACGCCTATGCTACCTAAAGCATTTATTGAAAAACCCGCCACTAAAGAAGGGTACGTAACCGTGTGAAATGCAGATAAAAAGTAGCGTAACCATATTGCGCAAATGGCAAAGGCTAAATACTTGTTGCAGTTACCGGTAATGGTTCTATACACCATAATTAGGCTAACCACCCCTACCAGTAGTTTGATTGCTTCAAACATAATTAGTTAGTCATCTTTTTCTAAAATGTTACTTACGCGCTTGTTAAAAGCGGCATAAGAAAACTGCTGCGCGCACGCCTGGCTTTTTTCAACATATCGCGCTCTGTTAGCACTACCTTTAAATAACACCAATGCATCAGCAACACCTTGTGCGTTATTTAACTCGCACAGTATGCCATTCTTTTCTTCGCTGGCACCAGAAACTTGGTAAGGGTATTGTTCAGCAATAATTTCAGCTGGGCCCGATTCGCAATTTGTTGCAATTACCGGCTTGTTCAAACACATGGCTTCTACAATGGCGTTAGGGAAACCTTCTGCATTACTGGTTGATACAAAATATTCTGCTTTGGCCACGTACGGGTAAGGGTTTGGCTTAAATCCTAAAAAATGTACTCTATCTGCAATGCCAAGTGTTTTAGCTAGCGCTTTAAGCATGGTTTCTTCATCGCCCACGCCCAAAATAACTAAATCTTCAACAATATCGGCTTTGGCATACGCGTTTAGTAACAGTGAAAAGTTTTTGTTTTTCACTAACCGTCCTACCCCAATAATGTATGGCGCTTTAGGAATATCGGTTACCGCTTCACTTGCTAGTTCGTGCAGCTGCTCAATATCGTACGGGTTATATAACAAGGATACTTTAGACTCTGGCACGGCATAGTTTTCTATTAAATCGGCCTTTACACCTTCAGACACTGCCACCACATTATCAGCCCGCTTGTACAAAAGCTTAACTAAAAAGCGGCTAATACCGTCTTTTAAACCACCCGATAAATGGCTAGTAGTATTCACGCGCTCGCTAATAATGGCGCGGTAGCCTAACGATTTTGCTATGGCTATATTCAAGAAATTACTGCGCGTTAAAAAGCTAAAACATATTTGGGGGTTTAGGGTTTTAAGTAACGGTTTTAACTGCTGATAACCAGCTTTAAGGCTGCCATTACTGGTTAGTACTGTTTTGGTCACATAAGGTGGGCACTGCTGACTTTCTTCCAGCGTATCTAACAAAACAAGGTGAACAGGCACGTTTGCATGTGAAAAGTAATCTTCCATGATTGCTAGCAATTTTGCCATTACCCGTTCGGCACCACCGCCTTCTAGGGAATTAATAATAAACACTACTGGGCGGTTACTAGTTAGCATGAAACTTCTTTATCCTTGTCATTAGACTAAATGCTAACGCTAAGTTTAGCACAGCTCGATTTTAGTTTTGTAGTAAAATTACAACATGGCAAGCTGCATTACTTTAAGCTTGCTAATGTACAGTACAAAAAATTGAATATACTCTGATTAATATTTGGCTCTTGTTTTGTTCCGGTTCTTATTTATGCGCTATTGCGTAAAGCGTAGTAAATGGTAATACCATCTAGAATATCCCTGTTACATTCATGGGCATATACAAGAATCTTTACAAGAAC
>Ga0209503_10000762_pt1 | contig 17977 bp, 16 predicted proteins | sample SouAtlMetagenome_2_FD_187448 | JGI IMG/M metagenome (GOLD analysis project Ga0209503, IMG submission 187448) | Marine eukaryotic phytoplankton communities from Atlantic Ocean - South Atlantic ANT15 Metagenome (SPAdes) (version 2) | ecosystem: Environmental > Aquatic > Marine > Oceanic | place... | reverse complement strand
TAAAACATTATTGATTGATCGATCACGAAGATTTTATGTGGCGTCCGTCCAGAGTTTTTTGCCGCCTGTTTTGATTCCATCATAAAAATCCAGTTCGACCGACGCATGACTGACGCGCACGTGACAACTGCCCATCACACAAAGTTCAAAAATGAAATCTGTTCTTTGACAATATGATATCTTCTCCAGATTCCGCGACCCTTCGTTAGTGCTACATCACCATCGAACAAGGAACGAATAGGTCAAGAAAGAATATAACGAAGCCAGTGGACCCGCAACGAACAAACTGCAAGTTGGTATTAGAAAGACAGTAACATTGCTACCATGCTCAATCGTAGCCACAAGCAATTGTCCATTCGCGAAAAAATCGTTCGGTCCATTGCCATCCTTGCTGTTGCAATTGTCGTTTTCTGCTTCTACTTTCACAATAGCATTGATGCCTTCTCGCTCGGTTGTAGGACACTGCCATCATCGCAGCTTTTGAATGATCAAGCCTCGAAAGATTCGTCGTCGTATGAGATCCTCCGTGCCCGCACTCCATTCTTGTCCCTGCATGCCAAAGGTGTAAATGACGACGACGACGATGATCTAGTGTCGCAAATCAACACAAACGAGAATACCGAATTTGGAGCCAAAAATGGAAACAATGGTTACGATTCTTCTTCTCCTTTCTTCGCTACAAGGGACGATCACAATCAGATATCGGATGGGAAAATGAATGATTCATCTCTTCCCTTCTTTGCTGAAAAGGAAGATCGCATCCAATTCACGGAGCTGGATGCTGGTAGCAATGACAGTGACTCTTCTCTTCCGTTCTTTGCCATGAAAGAAATTCAAGTCGAAAAGACAGGCAGAGCATCTACAATTTCCATTCAACAGTCAAGACAACAGCGATTGGGTGTTAGTGCTGGTGATTCGATGTTTCCTTTCTTCCCCAAAAAAGTGGATCCAACACAGATGATTGTTAGACTTCAGGTAGATGAGATCAAGTTCTCCACAGTGAAATCAATAGACATGAGTCCTGACGATCCATCATCCGTCACTCCCATGAAAGTTCCATATGCTTTCACACCTAAAGATGGGAGCTGGGACTCCTACCTCGAGCGCCCGACATCTTTGCTGAAGCGTGCCAGTAACGAAGAATTCAAAGAATTAGTGTCTTCACCTCAAACTTTGAGTGATGAATCGTCAGAGGTCTTTGACAAAACGGTAAAAACGGCTCTGGGAACTATCGCCCTGCTCAAAATTATTCCATCCAAAGTAGACGAGGGCATTGAAATGACCGAAAAAATTGTTAAGGATGTACAAGAGGTATCTACTCAAGTGACAAACATAGCTCGGGAGACGACGCAAACGGTCGGAGACACAATCTTGAAGGCTCAAGAAATAGTGAATGAAGTGGAAGAAGTGGCTCGGGAGACGACGCAAACCGTTGAAGGCACAGTTTTGAAGGCTCGAAAAATTGGCAAGGCGACAATAGCAGCCGCAACATTTGTTTTAAGGATTGGCAAGGGAGCAGGCTCACTTGCATGGAATGGTTCGAAATCCATCTATAACGTAATTACCCAAGCGAATGAAGAAATCTCTGACGAAGAGCCAATGGAAGCAGGTAAACCCACCGAACAAAAAGTAGAAGTTGTTGAAAACAATTTGTCAGTGAAAGAAGCTCTTAAAGCATCAAATGTTGAGCCTAAAAAGCAAAAAGTGACATTGGAACAAGATTCGCCGGCAATTCAGAGCGCCAAAGTGCAACCTGTTATCACTCAGCCATCTAGTACCCCAAAAGTCGATCCATCTATGTCTGCTTGGGAGCAAATGGAGGCCCGAGAAGCCAAGGAAAAGGCCCGGCAGAAAACGGCAACTAATACCCAACAAAAGACGGCTTCAGGATTAAATACGAACAATGTGAGCTCCGAAAGCCGGCCAAGTCGCACAAAACGGAATCGAATTCCGGTATTCGGTGGCACAAATGCAGGAAATCAACCTGCAGTCGTGAACGGGGTAGCAATGGAGGTAGGTCACAAAAGTACAAAGGAAGAACATGTTGATAAGAGTAAAATTGGAAGCGTAACGACAGCGAGAAAGTCAGCAGTGAAAGTTGCCTATACGAGTCTTGAAGAGCTAAACAATGAATTAGAAGTTTCACGAAAATTAGTAAAAGAGTTATCTGATAGAATGGACTCAGCAGAACGAGCTATGAAAATGAAACCAGACATTGGATTCAACCTGCAACTGACAAAACCAGCAGTGAAGGCTGGCGCTAAGAGTCTGGAAGAATTGAGCGAGGACATTGAAGCTGCACAAATACTAGCAAAAGAACTATCAGACGTGATGGATCTAGCAGAACTAGCCATGAACATGAAGCAAGAGATTAGACTGGTCAAGCCAATAAATGAGATTGAAGAACAAACTTTAAATGAAACTGTCGAATCGAACGTGCCATCACCGCTGTCGCTCAACCCCACCGCAAAAGAGAAGACTGACCTCGTTAAGGATGAGGACAAACAAAAAAATGTAGTAAGTGCAATATTTGCTCGTCTCAAAGCAGCAAAAACCGAAGATGACCTGGATGCTGAGTTCGCAGAGATCGAATCTTTGACAAATGAAGTTGCAAATGCTCTGGAGGTGGCAGAAAAGTCTTTAGTTTTAGCTTCTACAAATACCGACTCTGCGGATGATGATTCTTCGAGAAGTAACAAGACCCCATAGTTGAAAGCTGAAAAAGAAACTAGCAACACTGAGAGCTTCTCATTAGATGCTGCCTTTCATTTTACTGCATACCGGAAAATTCCCAGTCACAGCAAAAAGCAGCTTTTCATTTCCTAGATAATCAACTTAACGCAAGTTCGTGTAGATGGCATTGCATTTGGCTAGTTTAGCATTTAGTAGAAAATTCTAGTAAAGTGACGTTGTTGTAAAGCAGCGCTAGTTTTGGAACACTTGCATCATTTACCAGCACCAGCAGATCCGTGGACACCATGGGCTGCTGGTGCGGGCCTGCCCCCCACTGCTCTGTGTGGGGGATGGTTGGTAAGCAGTGCTGGGGTTGGTTTGGTGCTCCCTGGGCTGTGTGGGGGGGCAAGGGGGTTGGTTTGGTGCTCCCTGGGCTGTGTGTGTGGGGGGGGGGCGGTGCCCCCTTGTTTGCTGGTGCTGCGGTGGTGTTGAAAATAAAGTCTAATTCAGTACTCGTACTTCTCTCGTTGTTCTTCGTGACTTGAAGAACAAGAAGAATGTTCAGATTGGAACAGCAGATGTTCCACCGCGCGTGCTAAACATCGACGATGTCTGCTTGACACAATGAGAGAAGAAAAACTTCCCTTTAGCCAAGCATCGACATCAAAAGGAATGGAAAGAGGGAAAAGACAAGAACGACAATGACATCCCGCCTTACACAACAGCTACTTACCATTAGCAGACAACGAGTTGCTGCAGCTACTTCTGCGGCCTCCAATAGTGGTGTTCGCGGTCGATCGGCATTTTCGACCCAGATTAGCAAGAGCTATGCCCAACCGGTCGGGCCTCTCAATGCATTTGTGCAAACATGGTATAACTTGTACGTGAAACAATTGTGTGATGATACTGTTGCGATGAACAATTTATTCATAAAATGAAGTTCCATGTCGGACCAAATTTTAATTTGTCACTCTCACCTGTGTTGTTGCTACGATTGGAAACTGATTGGTGTCGTGATTTTGACTGGAATGCACCCTTCTCGGATTCTTACTGCCCTCATGCATCCTCCGAAACCAACGCCCAAACGAATTATTGAAAAAAACTGTAGGTTTGGACAAAGCACGGCTCGATATGCAACATTCTTGGCGGTGGGAGTAATTTTAGCTGAAATGGGAACCAATTCTTTGACAGATTACTTGTGGGAAACAAACAATAGAGGAAAAACCTACAAACAAGTAGACTGGAGCAAATTCGACCCACAAGAAGAGGATGATGATGACGACGACGACGATGATGACGACGACGAGGACGACGATGATGACGAGGACGATGATGACGAATAGATGCTTACCACATTCGAGACAAAATGAAACCCAGAATACACAGTTTGGTTGTTCACTTTCAGGTTGTGTTTGAGCCACTTACAAAGGATGACAATTTTCCTACATTTAATGCACTGTAGTAAATTCTCCAGTAACTATCCAAGTGTTCAAAATTATTTTAATGTAGTTTTTAGTTGTGGCAACATCTAAATGCCAAGTGGAGAAAATCCAGCCCGGCCCGTACATGAACTAGCCTACCTCATTTTTCTACCTGTTCACCTTTTTGTTTGAAACTTTCAAAAAACCCTGTTCCCTTATCGCGGAGAGACTCAAACAACTGTTGTTTGGGTTCTTGTTGTTTCTGTTGCTGGGCTGATTTTGTAACCGCGATTGATGATCCGACATCACTCGATTGAGCAGTAGCACTCTCTTCGGATCCGTCATGGAATTCTGTCATCATCGAGTTCAGTTTATTGGTATTTTCGTCATTCGTATTCTGTAGTTGCTTCTGGACAGTGTTCGATACCCATTGAGTTACAGCAGATCGAATCTCGTCCACCTTTTTCGAGGGTTCTGATGAATCTCCATTTTCTACAAAACCAGGAGTCCCGTCCTTAAGATGAAGATTATGCTCTAGTTCTTTCAAACGTGTATGATTTCGTTCCTTTTCTTCCTCAAGTGTGGTTAAACGCATTTTTGTTTCGACCAGTTGCCCCGAAAGTTTTTCGCAGCTGGCATCGAGTCGTGACCTGTCGGCAATTAAATTTAGATATTCTCGGGTCATATTCGATGCATACGGATAATCAATGAGAGTTCTGGGTCGAATCCATTTGCGCCGACGTTTTGCAATATTTGCAGTCCCTTTTTCCGGAATTTTAAATTCTCCATAATACGTCGAGAGATCAGACATGATTTCAGTTTCATTAGAGTACGTCCACCCATCTTCGTCTGTGTCTATGTTCTTTTCCACTTTCCAGGGACCGACCCAAGTCCATAAACCTCCGTCGTCAGGCAATGGATAACCTTTATCGATGTTTAGGATAGTTGCTCCATCCAAATCAGTCAAGACACATTGTTTTGGTGGAGACACGGGGACACCGAAGTAAGGTTGAGATTTCGATGCATCATCCGACATGGTCTTGTCTTGCGTAGGCATAACAATGGGCAACGTTTTGAAAAAGGTAGGAAAGTAGCGAAGTTCTTTTTGCCATTTCTTATCGGCGGAATAAATTTGCCATTCGTAGACCTGCTCTTGGCCAAAAATATATTGTTGGGCGCGAGAATCCCAAGGCATGACCTCGAGTAGACGCACTATGTGAATGGGAAGGCTTTTGGTTTGATGAACTGATTTTTGCTGACTTTTATAGCTTGAAGTTGAAAATGCCGGCCGGTCTTGTATGAGGGCATCTAGAATTTCTTTAAAGCCATCTCTCTCTGCTTTCACAACAGCGAATTCTCGCGAAGACAATTTGGAGGACTTGCTACTCTTTTTACGTTGCGTATGAGCTTCCTGCTCTAAGACTCGAACTTTAGCTTCTAATTCGGCACGCTTTTGCCGTTCCTTATCAAGCTCCTCGAGAACATCCATCAAAACTCCCTCATCCTGTTCTAGAAACGACGCTCGTCGGGACGATGATGCTTCTTCGGTTGTCGTTGCAGTTTGGTTCGTAGATGTAAGAATATCCGACGTAACTTGACGAGCTCTTCGATCAGCAACATCGTTCTCTTTCACATACGGCACAAGCTGAGGATTTTCCGTCATAGTTGCTTCGACTCGGCTCTTACCGGATACATTCAGCAAAAATCAGCCGACAACTCCACGATTGTTGTGTAAACGGTATTTCTTTTCTTCCTATAATCTTCAATGAAATGAATGATTACTTCTCTAGAGGATCATCTTTCCTCACGAATAAAATAATTGAAGCTCGGCTTGAGCCAATTTTTCAATTCTTTTGGCGGCATTCTGAATGTCACTGCAGTCACTGATGGAAATCTTGATGACGAATTTGGGGGCGGCTGCGTGACACTCTCCGCGCCATTCTCCCCCAACTTTCTCTTTTTCTCGGTGATAGATATTATTTCTTTCGTGTGATTGCTTCTCCAGGAACAGCATGACACATACTTTCGGTCATGGGAAGTGTTTCCGGGAAAACGAACGGCAGCGCTGATAACTCGAGAAATATTACGATGAGTGGGGGTTATACTCGACGTGCATATCACGCAGGATCCTGGTACTCTGACGATGAGTACGATCTCGACAAAACTCTTTCTCGGTACTTGTCAGAAGCGGCCAAAGACGACGATCGCCAAACAAACAATCAAGATCTCTCGTCGCCGTCTCTTCGTGCAATCATCTGCCCTCATGCTGGGTTCTCGTATTCGGGACCGACAGCCGCCTACGCCTACAATCAATTGGAGCATGAGCTATCGAAAACCGATTCTCCCATTCGACACATTCTCGTCTTTCATCCATCCCATCGCGTTTACCTCGACGGATGTGCTATCAGCGGGGCACATACAATTGAAACACCCCTGGGAGATTTACCCGTCGACACAGAGCTTCGAGACGAAATTCTTAATCTGGTGAGCAGGAAAAAGGAGCTCGGTGAAACGAGAGTATCTTTCTCGGTAATGGACCGTGACGTAGACGAGGAAGAACACAGTGGCGAAATGCAATATCCGTTTATTGCCAAAGTTCAACGGAATGCCACGAAACGGAAAGGAACCCCATCGATGATCCCAATCCTCCCAATAATGTGTGGAAATATTTCGAATTCCAAAGAGTACGAGTACGGCAGCTTGTTAACTGAAATAATCGCAAGAAAAGATGTTTTCTCTGTTGTCTCGACAGATTTTTGTCACTGGGGGAGACGATTTTCGTATCAGCCTATACCATCCACATGCACCACATGCACCACATCCAGCACTTTGGAAATCTTTGAGTTCATCCAGAATCTGGATCGACAGGGGATGCAGCACATCGAAATGAAGGAACCCGCGGCATTTGCGAAATACTTGAAGGACACAAAAAATACAATATGCGGCCGACACGCTATTCAGACATGGTTGAACGCTGTCGTTCATTCAGAGAGTATTGGGAAGAAGGGTAGTAATGATAATGGCTCTGGCGACCCTAAACCATTGAAAATAGAATTCAACAAGTACGCTCAGTCGTCAAATGTACGATCAATGGGGGAAAGCAGTGTGAGTTATGCCAGTGGTATTGCCAGCGTACAGTAATGGATCCAAAAGAAAATGAGTAAATATGATGTGATGCATATAGCACTGTATTGCAGAGGTCTTATAAACAGGAAGACTATTTTACTCTTAGAACCTCAGTTTGAGGACTGTAAGTCTATAATAATATTCTATTTATTTTTAGTATATCAGTCAGAGAGATGGCCGTTTGTTGCAAACAACATCTTCGACTAGCATCTCAAAACTTGAGAATTTCATATCTTGCAGGTAGATGCCCATACTGGTGGGGTCGGTGCAATCTCACTAACGCTTACATTTTTTAGATTCCATCGATCCAAGCAAGTGGCATCATCAAGTGCAGTATGATGGACGAGAACACGGCATTTGTTGTAACCGTGCTCGCTTAAAAATGCACGTGCCGGGGCAAAAGGAGCATGGACAACACCATATTGATCCGCCTGCACTATTAATGCAGGATCACAAGTTTCGTCCTGGATACACGGTGCCAACTGTGAGATAGCATCCAAACTGCACCCGTATTCTAATGCACTGCATTGATGGCTGGTTGATATGCATTGATTTTCAAAAATAACAGCTGCTCCAAAATGAATTGGATGATTCTCGTGTCCAGCCTCTTTCGTAGCACTTTGCTTAGCTTTTTCGATAGCCAATTCAAGCAAGCGTTTGGAAGTATCATCAAGTGAATATAAATCTCGAGTGCTGTATGGACTTTCGCTATACTTGGTTCCCAATTCGACTGATTGTGGTGCGGTCAAAAAACGAGTGTAGGGTGACGGATAGGCGTAAAGATCGGCGATTGTGGTCCGCAGAGCGACAAGCGAATGGTCGTGGTGTCCATTGATACAGCAATATGTACGACCCTCTTCTGTCTGGCTTTCCTTAGTTGTTCTAGCGCGTGGTAATTTTCTAAATATTTCTGCATCCTTTTTTTTGCATCGCAGGCACATGCTTCCGGTACTGATCACTTTCAAATCCCATGGGACACTTTCACCATGGCCAGCTAGAAATTCTCTACACAACATTCCGGGAGAGATTGGCATCGTTTCGCAATCTGTCGCAATTACGACTTTTGTAAGCTTAAATGCTGGAACAAATCTTAATTGGACCATGGCAGCTCGTTCGGCGCAGATACTTCCTCCCATGTAGCCTGGTTCATCATTTGTTCCAACAATAAAAGTTCGATGTCCCACCATCTGTTTGATCCATGGAGGTAGATGAGATGTTGTTTGGGAATCTTTGCCACCATCAATTAGCTCCTTGTAGAACAATAGAGCAATAACCCGGAAATTCGATTGGCTTGGAGATGATGGGAGAGAGAGTCGGTACTGATGAGCTAAGTACGAATCTTCCCAATCCTCAGCTGTTAATGCTTGCCTTTGTTCCTCCTGCTGATCCTTGTATTGATAATTGTCGCTAGCAATTGCTTCGCTCATGATTGCTCACTTTGAATTGGTAATGACGATGGATGATTGTTGCTTTGCATCACATTTCCAGATATTTTTATTTCCGAAAAAGTGTCAAGATGATTTCCTTTGTTTCATTAGCGTTGAGGATTTCATCGAAATCTCTCATCGTCATAGCCGACCGGCGCGCACTTCCAATATCGGATAGCACGTGCAACTCAAACTGGTACATACTGAAACCGCAAGTTTGAATGCTCTCCAAAAGTTCAAATATTTTACTGAATGAGAAAAACTTCTCAGTTACAAGGTGTCGTCATTCACACAATTTTGGAAGTCACAGTATTGCAATTCAGTAGTATTCAAAACTCATCATGACAGCCAAGAACAAGAAACAGAACACCACCTCTCGGAAAGAGAGAAAAGCTGGACGTGAAGAGGCGATGAAGGACATTCCCGTTTACGACGGCGAAAACAAATACAGCGACGAAGAACCACCGACGCTCGAGTCTTCTTACAAGCCTTTCGCAACAGCACAGTTGGGTGCTTTGGTGTTTCTTGTTGCTGGAGTTGCGAAGCTCTACGAGCTAACACTAGCTCTAGGCGAAGATGAAAGATCTTTAAGTTGTATGGCGTATTTGAATGATGGAGAGGAAACATGCAAGCATCCCCACTTTAAGAGCTTGATTCAAGTGAAGTATTACTCGGCTCTTAGTTTGGCAGGGCTTGTCTTGGTTTTCATTTTGCAGCTTTGGTCTTCAGAGTACTATCTGATGAAATTCATGAACTGCTTGAATGTCAGTCCCCTTTTCACTACTTTCTTGGCCATTACTGCCTTGCCCTTCACTATTTCTTCGGAAAAAGAGATCTTGTCATCGTCCAAAACATGGGAAATATGCATTGTTCTAACGATCTTGTTTGGAACAGTAGCTCCGAAGTCGGTCGATCATTTGCCGTTTTTCATCAGTAAGCTTGAAGATGGTTCGGTCAAGATGCTTTCGATGCAGGCCGCGGCCCTATGGTGTCTCATCGGAGCAAGTCTTTGGGACATTGCCTCCGTGTTTAACGTTGCATATTCTGAGAATATCGGATTGCAGAATGCATTGCTTGACACTCCTATTCCTTTCCCGGAACAAGCAAAAGCTTTGGTCTACTTTTGGCTAGTCGATAAGTTTGCCATGGCTTTGATTTACGCATTTGCCGTTGTTCATTTGCCCCAATACAAGCAACGTACTATCTTGATTGCGGCGGTCGGGATTAAGTTGTGTGAATACTACATGCAACTCCCTAGCATGAACGATCCCTGGAAAAATCAAGAGACTATTGTTGCTCCAATGGCTCTTGGTCTGGCTACCATAAGCGGTGTTGCTTGGTTCATGTAGGCCTTTAACTTGCTAATTGAAATGATTGGTCACTTTGGCTTGCAATTTGAACCAAAATGAGATAAATACGTATTATCGAATTAATCTTATATATAACTTATAAATTTTGTTTGCCATTATTGAGATCTATTTCAACAAAAAACGAATGAGTCATGGAATTTCCAATTGCTGAAATTGCTTTTCTAAAATCCAAGTCAATTTTCTGTGGATTTACTTCCTCGTTTGTCGGCTCCTCTCCAGAAGGCCGCAAGAATAGATCCCATGCAAGAGTGAGCAGTTGCCGAAAGAGCTCCGGGTAGACTAGCTATAGAAGGGGCTCCTATCGATCTTGCCAAAACTACCGCTAAAGCTGAATTTTGCATTCCAGTTTCGATCGAAATAGTGCGAGAGGTTCGTTCTCGAAAGTCGAACACCTTCCGAGGCACCAGGTAACCGACTAGAAACCCCACTGCGTGAAGGCCAAGAACCGAGGCAGTGATCAATGGAACGATCCCCGCACCTCCAGTTGCACTAGTCGAAAAAAGCATCGAGGCGTTTTCGGCAACGACACCTCCGCTATTTGTTCGATTGCGCATCAAAAACGGTAAAAATTAGTGACATGAATCCACTCAAAATGCGCGCTTGATTTGGTTATGGCCATGGATCGGCTTCATACTAATCACTTACCAAATGAGAGCTACCAGTACGACGCTAGCGAATGGTGTAAAGCGTGATATACGGCTTGCCAACTTGGGTGCTTTAGCATTGACAATCATTCCCATCAATACGGGCAACAAGACCACACGTGCTGTGGCCGTGCACAACGTCCACCCCGATATGGCAATGGTACTACCAACTAGAAGCTTGACCAGTAGTGGCGTTACTATCGATGCCAGGATTGTGGAACACGATGTGAGCAGCACGGAGAGAGCGACGTCGGCCTCGGCAATGAGTGCGACCAAATTGGAAGCAGTCCCACCAGGGCTGCATCCCACAAGACACAATCCCAAAAACAATGCCTTTCCATGCACAGAAGATGAATTTAAAAGCATTGTCTTTCCAATACTGAACGCTGCCATCGGCATGATGAGAAATTGACACAGCACTCCGATGGGGACAGAAGTCAAATCTTTCTTCAGTACAACCGTAAAGTCGTCTTTTGTAAGCGTCAACCCAGTACCCCACATGACCAGTGCTAACATGAGAGTGATGAGGTCTCCCTTATTGGTCCATAACAATAGAGATGGCCTCCAAAGTGCCAAGATTGCACCTCCCAGAACAAAAAACGGAAAACCAGACGTAAGGGTTGCGAGTGTTTTATCGAGACGGTTGCTGCTGTCGTTGCCGGGTGACACCTCATCATTGGCACTGTCAGATGCCGATAATGAGGATGTTGACAAAGATGAAATAGATTTATAATAAAACGGATATGCCCTTGGCGACGGAAGCATGTGATGATTCGAGTTGACAATTGTTGGCGCGCCGTTGACCTGTCGGGTTATCGCCATTGGGCGGTTGATGCCTTGCGAAGGCACAAATGCACCGGCCCAGTAAGAATTCAACGCGAGACAAATAAGCAGTGCGATAATTTTCTTCATCTTTCTTTCTTTCTTGATCGGATCCTCAGGAACTTGTGTCGAATCGATTGTAGTTCGTACCGTGTCAAGCTACTTGTCAGTTGATACTTTATGTGGAAAATCGAAAAGATCGTAAAATTGGCGCGCCATCGAAATCGGTGGATCGTCACTGCGTCGTACGTTGCTTTTGAACTTGCTTGATGTTTCTGAAAAATAATCTTTCAGTTGTTCTGTCTACCGAGCAAAATGGATGTTGACAAAATTAAACATGATGGGTTTTGTGACAAAAGTTAATTGTTCCTTGCTATTACGATCGTTTCTAGCGTGGGGCGCTTTTGGCACCACATGGGCATTCGTTGCAAAGCGGCCATCGCTGAAATCACCAAGGCAAAGACTCATTCTACCCATTGAGAAAAATTGTGAAGTTTGGACTTGCAGGTCTCGTGCATCCCTCTTGCAGAAACGGCACAAATCGGTTGCCCATACTTCATTCTCACACTTGTCGTTACTGAGAATGGCTCCTAAGATCTTTGGAACTATCGAACTGGATGATGTGCTGTACGATGATGTATCGACTGCATTCGACGCTTGGGAATGGACAAATGGCATGGGCGCGCCCGCAGCACTTGTTGCTGGTGCTGTGTTGGTGACTTTGTCTGAAACACGAAGCGAAACCGCACCAAAGCCGCAGGACAAGTCATGGATTCGTTTCACGAAACAGATGATGCGATTTCTATTGATGTCGTCGTTTGCTCTCGAAGTAGCGTCGATTTTTGTTGCAAATATGACGGGGAGCGTACTCCTAGGAAAAGGACCTCAAGCATCAAACAAGCTTGTTGGCTATATGTCACCTTTGCAACTTTTGCACCATCATCACGAGTGAGTTGTTGCAGACAGCGTTTATTTCTTCTTTTAATTTCATGAAAACTTACAGGAAATTGAAATTTTCTTTTTGTGCCGTAGGCTAGAATACTTATTCACTCAGATATCCTTCCTACAGGGATTGATCCACTGGCTCGGTGCTGTAGTATGTGATCTCATTCTACCACGTCCTGAAGAAACAAAAAGTGCGAGACGTATGAACAAGTGCATGGCAAGTTGGTTGATAACTCTTATTCTTTCTATCATGGCCTTCTACAACGATCACATCAACTTTTATTCGGATTATTTCGCCATGATTCGTAGATACTTTTTTCTTCTGATGTTTCGTAACAGAAGGTTTCGACCAATGCGCTTGCTTTATCTGCCTTCGTTTCTTATTTCCATGTATCTGACTTTGCGTGCTTTTACAAGTCCACCGAAAGAAGATTGATTGGGCATCTTATGCCGTTGAATTATTGGAAAGTTACGCAATTTAAAATTCATATTGCAAATACCGAAGGGAAAGATTATTATAGCAGTCTAAGAGGGGTACGAAATTGGATTATGTTTCTACGAGTTGTCGCAAGACAAGCAAGACTTGGAGCAGCCTTTTCGTTTTTAGGGAAGAATCTCACCCTTGCTATCGAAATAGCTAACGCCAGAGAAGACAGATTGAAGAAGAAGTAGTAGTATTGGCAGCAACAGCCACCGATGCTAGATGTGGATCTGATGATAGCGATGGCATCTCCACCATCAACATCAAATTTGGAACTCCTGCAATTCCAATTGTCATCCTTTGTGTCTCCAATCAGGGGTTGCTTGCCACACAAAGCTTATTCGCATATCACATAATACATACTTCAAGGATTTTAAAATTTTCCAACAATTTCAAACATTTGATAATGAGAATTTAGTGCACGATTTAATTCTTGTTGTTTGATTGAAATTCATTAATATTGAACAAATCAAATGCAACATATTGTGTGAAAACAAATCCGCCAATTCAAGCATTTTTTGCATGCTCCTGTCCTCCTCGAGGTTTGTTCCACAATGGAAGTCCACTGTGTCTTTTGGGCTCACAAAAAAACACAAAGGCTTGTAGAAAGTGGTCCTGGTGCTTCACTGACAAACTAGCAGAGCTGAAATTTGATGACAAAGAGCTTTGCAGAAGATTTTGATGGACTTCTTGCGCTGTGTGGCGAGCGTTCTGTAATTTTTGGATACGACGTGAAGACGCGTGAATACTGTATTCTGAAAAGTGACAAAAAATCATCCGAAAAGATCCGATGCAATAATCTTGAGTCAGCCCGTGCATATTTATTTTCAAACTCTCATACGATTACTTCATCGGCATCATCGTTCTTTCTTGTATATAGAACGACAAAGACTACCAATCACACGCGGATACAATAGAGCAAAACTAGCAGCTCCGTTCCGTCTTTGAAAAAGTCGCAGCCACCACTAGGATCAACGATAAGCACCGATTTATTCATTGTCGAAAAACCTGTGGCGGTACGATAGAAACACTATGAAGGCTGGACTCGCCATTGCTATTTTTGGGTGGCTCTGCGCTAATGCATCTGCCTGGACAATAATATCACCGACGACGATGTCGACGGCAGCAGAAGCAATAGCTACAACCTCTAATCGCAGAGGCTTCCTCGACACAGTCTGTAAAGTAGTCCCACTAGTACTTGTGACCCAACCCACACTTGCGGCGGCGGACGATGATGTGGTTGTAGAAGCAGAACCTCCAGCAGCTCCGGCTCCTCCTCCTGCTGCTAAAAAGACCGTGGATTACAATGTTGGGGCGATCTCCCTTGACGATGAAAGGGGTCCTCCTCCTCCTCCCAGAGATGTCGTGGACTACAGTGTAGGGAAAGTCTACCTTGGCGATGAAAAGGCAGCTCCTCCTCCGGCTCCCGTTGAGGAGGAAGAACCACCCCCTCTAGAGCCCGAAGAATCACTGGATGAGAACGAGTTCATTGCAACTCTCAAAGCTAGATCGATTGCCAACAAGGAAAAAAACAAAAAACTATCGGAGCGCACCGACAAACTCAGCGTTAACGCTTTTCGTTCGCAATACAACCGGCCCTCCTTTGTTGGAGTTCGAGACCCAGATCAAACTGACCGTGTTACCATGGTCCTAAAAGAAGATTTCGACAAGATGTTCGCTGATGGAAAGGTACGGCAGACCTACGAATCAAAAATTAGCAAAAAGACCGGGGAACTTTCGGACGATTACACGAGACCGATTTTTGTGTATGTCAAGTAAAAGAAATAATGTTGCCGTTAGTTGTGTAGATATCTAGCTCTATGACCATCATATAATTGGATTGTCGCTGACTGCTATAGCAATCTCGAGAGCAGATTGACAATAATCTAGGCATTGTACATGAAAGAAAAACAATCTTTTAATCGGGATCGAAAATTAGCAGTTGCGTAGGCCACTGTGCTACACTAACGCCATTGAGTTACAGTTGCTCACGCTGCACTGCTTCTAGAGCTGCTTTTACATCTCCATCTGGGATGAACCCAAACCATTTGTCTACCGATGCTTGCGCCTGTGATAATATTTCCACCAACTCTGTCGGGTCAAACTTTTGATAATTGTCCTTGCTCTCTTTTATTTGATAAATATATTCTGCTTTGGCATCATCTAATGAGGTTTGGACTGCGTTTCGATAGATGTCTCTTGCATCTAAATCGCTCCTAATAACATCCGTAGTGGTAGGTAATCTGTCGTTTCGAATGCGCTGACTCTTTTCTTGCGTACTTCCTTTCCATTGGTACTTGTTCGGATTGAAATTAAGATTCGTTGTGTAAATATTGAAGGCCCTACGTATTTCACTCGCGCCCTCTCTCTTCTTTTCGGCATTCTGAAGCTGATACCACTGGAACCGCTCACCAACCAATTCACCAACCTAGTTATCAAACATTGTTGATTATGAATTTTAATTTTGTGAGATTCGTATTCCTAATGATCAGCATAGCCAAATACCGCATAAGTAAAACATTGATCACATACCTCAAAAAACTGAGGGGCAAAGCCCACGTCGATCGCACGATCTCGTCGTTCCTTTCGTTTTTGTGCCGCGACTCCAATTTCACCGACAATTGGAATCCCATATTTTTCATACTCACCTCCTCTACTGACATACGGATCGCCAGTCTTTATAAAGGATGGTGGGGAGAGTATCAAAGTATCAAGTTTTGCAACAATAGCTGCTACTTCTTGTTCGGCTGCCTTGGTGTTGGCGTTGTTATTCTCATTGGAAAAAGTTTGTTGTATCTTTGCAAGTTCTTCGGCTATTGAAAGTAACTGGTAGATGTATATCCCTACTCTTGCAGCTGGAAGGAGGTATTCGAGTGGAGCAGATGGGCGAGATGCTCCCGAAGGATCCATCGGCTGCGCTAAACTCAAATCACTATCACTACCGACACCATTGTTATCCTCCAACGCATTGGAGGATTGAATCGCTGCCGATATAACACCAACGTTTGCTAGTGTGATAAACGATATTCGTTCCAATGCGATCCTTCGAGAACGATCTGGTGGTATTGTTTCAAAAGCCTCAGTGATGCCGTTTCGATGCAAAATGAACCGTAAGAGTGAGAGGACCAAAAGCAGGTGGGTGCCATGGCAGTATTGTAACACAGTCATTGGAGGTATCTGACAATTGTATTGTTGTGCTGCTTTGGTGCCGATGTGATACGTTCCATCTTTTTCATGAAGAAATCGCATCAGTTTCCCGATGACGATGCGACTTTCGTTTATGATGATGGATTCGATCACACACGACTGAAAATTATTTCGATTCATTTAAGATGACACTAAATAAGCTCCCCTTTCTCGCCGGCGTCAGAACTCAAATCCAATGATCATTGCTCATTCGTACGGTAGTAACCGAAGGTATTTGTAAAGCACATTCATCTCTTCCAGGCTCATCACGAATTGTAGTTCAATTCAGCATAGAAAGAATAAAAACTGGCTTGAAACTGAGCAACTTAGCAAGTCAACAATAAATCATCACATGATCGGAATGGTTGTCTAAGACAAGCAGGCACGTAAGACTGATTCACGAATACTCAATTAGGCATCGACACAAGCATTGATCATCTCCTACTACTATTTATCGAGGCTACATTTACAAAGAAATATACAAGATGAATAATACAATGTCGATGTTGGCTTACAATGAAGCTTCGGACCTTTTGGCGGATATATTCTTGGCGACAAAGAACAATGAATCTGCTACGGAAGTCTACGTTCCTTCGGCACCGAATTGGATGGTGGAATTTGTTGCCTTTCGCGAGCGACTTTTCTTGAGGACAGTCGAGCCAATCATTGTAACAATTCTAGGACCGGTTGAAAAGGATGCTGATTGGAACGATCCCACTACGATGGGGTTCGACAGAAATTATGAATACGACGATGCAATGCATCGACGTCTTGGATTTCTCCCCGGATACGTAGAAAATGTCAATGACTATCGACTAACATCCATGAATTTTGCTACCCTCATCACGCTATTTGTATGCATGACTTGTTTCATGGTCATATTTCTGAGCTGCTTTTACCACAACCAAAAGACGAGTCCGTTGTTTATAAGTCCACGAAGGCATCGTCTGCCGAAACTGGTTCCTCCGCCCTTGCCCATTGGAGGATACTTTGATTGGGTAAGTTGATTTTTTAGGTTTCTATTGATTGAAGAGAGTATTGAGTTGCATAGACTTTTGTATTGGATGTGTTGGGTTTATTTGAATATTATTTCCGCTTTGTCTCATTGCCTTCGTTTCATTGCCAAAACCACGACCCAAAACCAACAAAGGTCAAAGTTTGCTTTTTCCTATCGGATCAGGAAGTCATTCAACGGATTGGTTATGATGCTTTGATATTTTTTCGATTTCATCGATTAGCGCTCAGATGTATCGTGAAAATGTCAGTATTCAGTTTTGTGGTTCTGCTTCCTCTCAATTACACCGGCGCAGGCGGGGCCAATGCAGACAACATCAAAGGATATATGGAGTCACTACTCTTAACAGACTTTCTTCGATTTACGATGGCTAATGTCGCACAAGGATCTCCTAGACTTTGGGTACATTGCTTCGCTGCATATTTGTTAACTGCTATTGTGGCGAGAGAGTTATTGGTGGAGTACGAAATTTTCAATAGTATTCGACATTGTTACCTTCTTTCTCGAGAACCACACTTGCGAACAGTCCTCGTGACAAATATACCCAGACACTTGCGCAGTCCTAGAAAAATATCCGCATACTTTGCACACGTGTATCCTGATTCTGTCAAACAGGTGGTCATGTGCCAAAATTTGTTACACCTAGAATCTCTGGTTGCCAAACGGACACACTTGTTGTCCAAGATCGAGCAAGAACTGTTGTTGTTGTGTCGCAAAGAAAAAGCTCGTCTCTTTGAAAACACATCTCATTCAGCTACGGCCTTTCGATTCCTCGGGAAATTAGAAGACTATGGGATTGTTAACGGAAGTCAGGAACGGTTTGCGAATCTTTACACACAACTCGAAGAACTCAATGGAGAGATTGAG
>Ga0209503_10000761_pt1 | contig 17979 bp, 4 predicted proteins | sample SouAtlMetagenome_2_FD_187448 | JGI IMG/M metagenome (GOLD analysis project Ga0209503, IMG submission 187448) | Marine eukaryotic phytoplankton communities from Atlantic Ocean - South Atlantic ANT15 Metagenome (SPAdes) (version 2) | ecosystem: Environmental > Aquatic > Marine > Oceanic | place... | reverse complement strand
TGAGGGCAGCGGCGAGGGCGGTGGCGACGGCTTGGGCGCGGGCGGTGGCGGCTTGGGCGGCGGCGGCGGCGGCGGCCTCGGCGGATCAAAGTCTCGCAGCGAGCTTGCGCGCACCGTCTCGGGGATGACGGTAGAGAAGTCGCCGGTCGACGTCGACGCCTGCGTGCCGCGGTACACCTGCAGGTGGTCACGCCCGTTGGAAACGACCACTTCCGGGTACGCGTCGTCGTCCAGGAAGGCGAGCCGCACGTCCAGGCTGTCGGCGTTGGTGTCGCCAAAGTAGAAGCGCTGCCCGATGCCGGGGAGCTTGCCGCTGCCGACCGCCTCGCCGTCGCAGTTGCGCTCCATGATCGTCGCTTTTGTGTAGCCGGTCGCGATGTCTCCCAACGGGCAGAGGTACGACGTCTCGGTGTTGCTGCCCTCCACCGCGTCCTGCGCGGCATTGTCGCGCTGATCGCGCTCGGCAAAGAGCCAGCACTGGTAGTACGCAGTCGTGCCGCTGGTCGCGCCGGCCGGGACGCGCAGGCCGCACGCACCCGAGATGAACAACGCGTACCGGCAGTCGGTGGTCTCGTCGCACTGCGCTTGGCACTGCTCCGTCGTCGAGACGGGTGGGAGCGGTTGTCCTTGCGCGTTGGGGAAGGTGTACTCGCTGAGCGGCGCGGGATGGAGCACGGAGGAGAAGGCGTACGGCACCTTGCCAAACTCGTCGAGCGTTTCCGTAATGTAGTCGCACCCCTTGGGTGGCGGTGGCGGCGGCGGCGGTGGCGACGCGAAGGCGGCCTGGTCGTTCGCCGGCAGGTAGAAGATCTTGAACGGGCAGCTCAGCTCGTAATCGCCTTGAATGTGAACAATCACCTGCGAGATGAGCGCGCGCTCGCTGAGGTAGCCCTCAAAGTACGCGTTTTTGTTCAGCACGTCGGAGCAGGCGTTTGCTAACGTGGGATCGCCCTCGCAGCACTGGTCGCCCCTGTGTGAGCCTTGGCTTTCCACCCAGCTGAGCGCGCCGTCCGCTGTGTACATCTTGCAGCTGTCCCAGTCGTTGGGCGAGTTCGTGAGCAGGCCGTTGTGCCGGTTGGCGTTGGTGCCGTACACCTGGATCTCCTTGAACGAGACCCTGTCGTACGTGTTCGAAAAGCCCTGCACGCGGATGGCTTGCGCGAACTGCGATCCCGAGTCGCACGCCTTGGCGACGCTGGTTCCCAGGGTCGCGCAGTTGGACGTTTCCTCGGCACACATGATCCATGCGGACGGCGGTGGCGGCGGCGACCCCGGTGGAGGCGGTGAGGGCTGCGGCGGTGGCGGCGATGGTGAGATGGGCCGCGGCGGCGGCGGTGGAGGCGAACGGTAGCGCCATTGGCACACACCAGGGGCTTGGCCAGCGCCTTGGCCATACATGGGGTCGTAGTAGTCGTAGTCGTAGTCGATTCGGCAGTATTGTTCGGGCGCGTAGCCCAACCAAGTGAGGACACAGCTCGGCATGCAGTCACTAGTATACCAGCATGGTGCGTACGCCGGAGTGCACGCCTGCGCCTTTCGACGCGCGCTCGCCTCGGCTGCGGTGATGGCGTCCGTCGCGTCCGCGGCGTCCGAAAAAACGTCCAGGATTTGCGCGTCGCCGATGACCTTGTTGTCGCGGAAAAGGTCGCGATCGAGCTGCATGAGCTCGCAATGGTTCTGGTCGTCGCGATTGGCGAAGCAGAAGAGACGCGTGGCGGTGGAGCTCGAAATCGCCGTGACGCTCACGCTCTCGACGCCACGCTCGGTGCGCGCGGACAGCTCGCGCTCGGCAAAGCCCGGAAAGCCGAGGTACGCGAGCGCGTTGGCACTCTCTCGGCCGGTGCCGATGACGAGCGCCTGGTACCGCTCCTGCGTGTCGGTGAAGAAGCGCGCCGACGAGAGCGTGCGGTGCCGCGTGTTTGCCAACGGCGTGAAGCTCACGGTGAACTCCATGGCGTGCGTGGCGCCAAAGCCGTTGTGCGGCTCGTGGATGATCGACGCGCCCTCCTCGGCGCCAAGGGTTACTCTGGGGCTCACAAAGACGTAGTCGTCCGTGTCCTCCGTGCCGACAAAGACGGCGCGCTCCGGCGAGACGCACCCAAAGTCTTTGCCGCGGCAGTTGGTGCCGTAGCCGTGCAGCGCGCCGATAAAGTTGACCGTCGTCACGCGCGCGACGCCCGCGCGAAGCACCACGCCCATGCTGTGGAAGCCGACGCCACCCGTGCGCTCGAGGTGGCGACTCGACGGGTCGTACACGGTGAGGAACACCTCGACCGCGCCGTCCTCGTAAACCGCCACGATGTCGTCGGGCGCTTGCCCGTTGACGTCGCCCGCGTAGACCTGCGCAAAGTCGCGCGAACCGATCTGCACGCCGTTGGCATAGCCAAACTGCATTCCCTTGTCCTTGTCCGCGCCGATGAAGTCCATCTGCGCCACGCAAGAGGCGGAGGAGGCGCGCGTGTCCACCTTGCCCACGCACACGTCGCCTTCCGTCGTGTCGTCGCCGCACCCGGTCCACTCGTGCGCCGGGTTCTTGTACACGCAACGCAGGCGCGAGTTTGTGGGGCACTGACCGGGATCGTTCACCACGTTGACCGGCGGCGTGGTCTCCGCCGGGTTGTCAAAGATGCTGAGCGTCCAGCACTGCGTCCATACGTACCGGTAGCCCGGCCGGTGCGGGCAGTAGTACCACTCCGAGGTGTCCTTGTACTGTCGGGTGTCGGCGCCCACGACGGTGGGCGGGGTCGGGCACGCGCCAAACGCGCTGTTCGCCATCGCGATGTTCTGCTTGTACGCGGACACGGGACAGTTCTCGTACACGAAGTGGTTCTCGATCGGAATGCCCGCGCGGCCCGTGTCGCACCGTGACCACCGGCGGTTGAGGTACAGCCGATTGCCGATGATGATGTCCGGGAAGTTGTCGTTGTCAAACTGGCCGATGGCCGCGACTTGCGACGTGTGCACGGCCGTGCCCACGATCGTCGGGCCGTCGAAGGAGTTCGAGACGGAGTTTGCGCCGAGGTCCTTGCCTTGCAGCCACACGCGGCTCATCTCGTCGGAGCCGCGATGCGCCACGCAGCACGCATCTTTTGCGGTGCCATCGTCGGTGCAGTAGGCGTGCACGGTGGACCCGGACGCGGGGTCGTAGCCGTCGGTGACCAGATCGTCGGGCGGGCCGGTCATGGTCATGTAGCCGGCGCACTCCGCCGTGCTCGGAATGTGGTCGGTCAGGAAGCTCGTGATCTCGACAAAGCACGCGCTGTCCACGTCGAAGTGATCGCCATGGTGCGCCGAAATCGCGGAGGGGATCGCCTCTGGCCAGTCCCATGCATTGGACAGCAGCCGCTTGCGCGCCGTGCTCGCAAGCGCCTGCACCTTGTTCGTGACGTTGTTGTCCTCCAGTTTGCGGTATCCGGCGGAGTTGAGCAGGTTGCTCTGGCTGATCGTCGTGGTCTGCGCCGCGGACTGGGTCGTCTCCTCGTCAAACTGCGCCTGCTCCTCGGCCAGGCGCTGCTCGGCGGTTTGGAAGCTTTCGATGATTGTGCCGCGGTTGACGTACCGACCGGGCGCAACCTCGTCCTCGAGCTTTGCGCCGCAGATGCACCACGCGTTCACCGTCACGTACTCGGCCGGGAAGTGCAGGTCGTCGAGCCAGTTGGCGCACTCGGGCTTGCCGGGCAGGCACGTGCCATCGTTGCCCTCACGCTGGAAGGCGATGGCGCAGTAGTCCTTGCAGCCCGTCGCCGTGTGGTGGTAGCTAGTCCAGTGCAGCGGGCACGCCGAACCGTCCGGCAGGAGCGGTCGGTCGCGCACGTACCAGTTGGCGGCGGTGTTGTCGGTGCACGCCGTGTTCGGCTGCGCGGCGCCGGCGTACGGCCCAAACAGGAAGCACGTGCCTAGGCCGTCGTCGGGCACGTTCTTCCGGAAGCTGTACGCGTCGCAGTCGACATCGGCGCCGACCCATTGCGGCGGGTTGGTCGGCTGATTCGTGACGGCGTCGACCACGAGCGTGCCGGGCCCAAAGAAGTTGTTGCACTCCAGCGCGCACGCGTCGTGCGTGCTGACCTGGCTGCCCAAGAGCGTGTTCTCCGCGTTGGGCAAGGGGTGATTGTCGGCCTGCGGGCAGACGGTCTGCCAATCGAGGATGTCGACGGACGTGGAGCTGGTGGGCACGTTGATGTGCGTGTACGTGCGCAACGAGCGCGTCTCCTCCGGGTACGCGCAGTAGTGCTCGTCCTCGGTCGAGCGATTGCCCACCGTGCCAGCGCCGCCGTGAACGCGGAAGGCGTGCTCCGCCCTGCAGCACTCAAAGTCGGGCACGTTGTCGCCGTAGCAGTCAGAGAAGACCGGCCCCGACGGTTGCTCGAGCTCGTCGCGCGCGGCCTGGAAGAGCGTCAGATCGCGCTCGGGGCACACGCCCGGCTGGCTGCCGTACGGGCAGATGTAGTCAAAGTGGTAGAGCGCGCTGTCCTGATGGTCGGCGGCTAAGGTGCCTCCACTGGTTGCGCCGTCAAAGTATGATTGCCTCGGCACCTGCAGCGGCACGCGCACCGACCCTTCGCCGCCATCGGAGCAGACGTGATTCGGAATGTCGGGCGTGCCCAGGATCTGGTACCACGGTTGCTCGCTCGGGAACTCGGAGCCAAACGGTACCCACGCCGGATTCGCGATGGGATACGCCGTCATCACGTTGCTAGGGGCCGTACACGACGCCTGTCCGATGGTTGCGGCGTGCACGTAGATCGTGCGCTCGTGAAACCGGAAGTCGTTGTAGGCTCTGCCGCCGGGACCGGGAAGCGGCACGGCGAACTGGTCGACGGTTGCGTCGGCATCGCGCGCGGTCATGAACGCGCTGAGCTGCGCCTCGTACTTGGCCTGGACCTGTTCGGCCGCGTGCAGTTGGCAGCGGCGCGCCTGCGTTCCGCGGCCGCACGTCGTCATGTTCATGGTGGCGGTGATGCGGTAGCCGGTCGGCGGAGTGCGCATCGCGATCTCGTCGGTGTAGTCGTTGCAGCCGCCGCAATCGTCCTCGGACTCGCAGGTGGTGTCGCACGTGTCCGAACGCGCGACCGTCATGCGCGCCATGCGCTTCGGCATGCGCCAGCCGCAGTCCGACACGTCCGTGTTTGGCTTGCACGGATTGGAGCCCGGAGCGTAGTAGCTCCACATGAGCCCGTCCTCGCAGCGACCGTTGTTGGCGCCAAAGAGCGGCGGGTTGTTGACCGTGTCGACGCACGAGTCGTCGGGCACATCCGGGCCGGCGTCCTCTGGCAAGAATGCGAAGCGACGACGGCCGCACTCCTTGGGCTGCGTGCCGTAATAGCAAAAGGCTGTGGTGAGCTCGTTCGCGTAGGACGGCGCCGCATTCGATCCGGGTCCACCGTCGTTGCAGTACAGCGGCTCTCCCTGGCCGCTGGTCATCTGCATGATCCTGCCGTCGTTGCGATTCACGCACCGGGCAAAGCCGCCGGGGTCCTCGCCGAGGTCATAGTTCGACACAAAGCCAAAGATAACCAGGTTTTTGTGCACGCCGCAGCTGTCCATGTTGGTGCCCAGGTCGCACAGCTTGTCGTTGGTGCGCTTGATGCCCGTGCCGTCGGAGCAGCGGTTGCCCTCCTCGCGCGTGTACAGCAAGTTGTCTCGGTCGACGTGCCGCGGCGCTATGAGGTGGTCGTTGATGTTGGTGAGCGGGCAGTCGTTGTTGTTCTGCTCGTTGGGGTCGTAGGTGTCCTTGGGCATGAGCGACTGCGAGAAGCCACCGTTCCACTGGATGTCGCGCGAGCGCGTGCCGCCACACCGTTGGTTCTCGGTGTACAGGTCGCGGTGCGCCACGAACGGTGGCCAGTTGTTGGCGGGGTCCCATCGCCAGCACTGCTGGTTGACGAGCTCGAACATCTCCCCCGCATCCTTGGCGGCATCGGCGCCGGCGGCCGCGGTGGGGGCCGCCACCTTGCGGCCCTGCGTGGTGGCGATGGCCGACAGCTCGCAGCGCAGGCGCCCCGGCGGCGGCGCCGGCGGCGGCGGCGCGGACGGCGGCTCGGGCGGGGGAGGGTTGGGCGGCGGGTAGGCCACGTCGGCGTTCTCGAGTGCGAGCAGCAGCTGCGCAGGCGTGACCACGTTGCTCGCCTCCTGGTTTGGTCGGCAGCTGAACTCCTGCTCGTCGAGGTCGAACTCGGACCACCAGAGGCACACCTTGGAGGTGCTGCCGCTGCACTCGCCCTCGGGCGCGGTGTGCACCGACGCGGCAAGGATGTCCGAGTCGAGCCACGCGTCAAAGTGACCGAGGCGCATCACGAAGCGCGAGTACGAGTAGAAGGCGCGCCACAGGTTCCAGTCGGTGGTGGAGCGCGCCACGAGGAAGAGGCCACAGTCGCCGATGCGCTGGGCGGCGGCGAGGTTGGGCTCGTTCTGGATGTCCTGGTTGATCATCCACACCGCGTGCGGCGCGATCAGCTGGTGCCGTCGCATGATCTCGTTGCACTCGTCGAGCGTCACGTTGTTGGACATGTGCAACGCGTGCACCGGTGCGCCAACGCCTATGCCGATGGCAAAGCGCGAGAACCCTTTGCGCGCATCGAAGAAGCCGGGGTAGTTGATCTGCTCGCCGTCGAGGCCGCGCCCACCAAACAGGTTGTTTTCGTTGGACTCGACCACTGTGTGCTGCGTGATCTTCCGGGTGCACTCGTACGGGCAGACGCTGTCGATGTACGTGCCCTGCACGATCATCTTGCGCGCGGTGAGGTGCACCAAGTGCTGGTTGATGCCCGAGTGGAAGGACGCGCGGAAGTCTTCGCAAGCGCTGCCAAAGCCGCAGTAGAGGTGGAAGAGCGCGTCCGAGCCCTCGTCGGTGCCCTCGGGCCGCGAGCCGTAGTTTGCGGGCGACCAGGTGCGCAGCCCGATCTTGCCGTCGGGTGGCGGGTTGGGCGGGAAGGGCGGCAGCGGCGGCACGTTGGGCGGCGGCGGGCGCGGCGGCAGCGGCGGCGTGGGCGGCGGCGGCAGGTTGTGCGCAAGGTTTTGAAGCGAGTACGTCTCGATCATCGCGTGCGACATCACGCACTGTGGGTTGTTGTCGCACGCGGCGCGGCATTGCAGGTCGATGGGGCGCGTGTCGTCCGACGCGTCCTTGGAGAGGAAAATGGAGCCCTCGTTGAGCACCATGCCCGCGCCGACGGGCATGCCGTAGCACGTGGAAGGGCTGCCCGCCGCCACACCCTTGTAGTAGACCACCGACCGCTCGGAGCCTCCTGCCACGCCGGCGCAAAACTTGACGCGGTAGACGAGGCGCTGGCGCTGCGTCGGGTCGTGCACGAGGTGCACGTCGTTGGCGACGCTCAGCCAATCCTCGGTCGAGCACATGCACCGGCGGTTGGCAAAGACGTCGTCGTACTCAAACACCATGGTGCGCATGAGTTGGCGCTTTTTGAAGTGCTCCCCCTTGGCGCATTCGCGCATGCACGCGTTGATGTCGCCCACGTTGGTCATGTCCACGTAGGTGTTCGCGTGGCCCACAATCACGTCCATGTCCACAAAGTACCCCGGCTCGAGCGCCAGCTTGTAGAAGATGCTCGACTGCGACGCCTGGTCAAAGTACGAGTCGTACGGGTCGCGATGCGCCGCGTAGATGTTGATGAACTCGCGGTAGTTGAGCGCGGCGTCGTGCGTGGCGACGCCGACGTAGTTGTTGACCAGGTGCGACGTGCGCAAGAAGTTGGCCATGGCGATGTCGTTGGGCGCCTCGTGCGAGGGGCCGAGCCCGGCGTCGTACGATGCGTTCGCCAGGTCGGCGTACGCGTAGCACTTGCACGTCGACGGGTTGCTCGTCGGGTCGGTGCCCGTGTTGTCGCCCTCAAACAGGCCGGGCCGCAGGTCGACCTGGATCATCTCGGTGTCGTCGTCGTGAAGGCGGTTGCACAGCGCGCCGCACACGTCGCGCCAGTACGCGATCGCCGGCCGGCCCGCGATGGAGTCCGGCAGCCGCTGGTACCCGCGCTGCGTCGGGTCGGGCCACCAGTGCGGCACGTGCCCCATGTACGCGGGCAACGGGTTGGAGCTCAGCAGCAAGCCGGCCACCTCAAGATCGCGCTGCTCGCGCCCGGAGACCAGGTGTGCCGTGTGTGGCACGTGCGCCGGTGAGTCGACGTACCGCAGCACGCCTTCGGCCTTGCCGTTGACCCAGATGTGCCCCGGGCCCACGACGCTGCGCCCGCGCGTGAGGATCGTGTGGGCCTGGTACATCACGGCCGTTGGCACGGTGCTCGTCGCACGCGCGCGCAGCGCAAGCTCGCTCCAGCCGGCCTGTGCCGTGCCCTCGTTCGCGTTCGAGTCCTCGGTGAAACAGCTGCACATGCAGGTGTCGAAGCGCAAGCGCGGCGGTGGCGGCGGCGACGGCGGTGGCGGCGGCGGCGACGGGTTGGGCGACTCGGGCGGCGGGGGCGGAAACTCGAGTGGTGCGGCTTGCTTGTCACGCGGGTAGCCGTCGGGACGCGGCGGCGGCGGCGGCGGTGGAACCTCGTACTGGCGTTCAAGATCGCTCGAGACGAAGCTGAGCCGCTCGCTGACGGCGCCTCCCAGGCCGATGGCGTCGAGCGCGTCGGCAAGCCCGCCGGTCACGTCGCTGGCGATGCCCGCCAGGCCACCGACAATCGAATTGCCAAGCGAGCCAAACGCTTTGCCGAGCTTGTCCAGGAAGAGCCTGCGCCGCGCGGGGCTCTGGTACGGACTAAAGTAGATGATCGTGCGCCCGACGCCGCACCGCGTCGACTGCGTGCCGTAGCCGCACTTGGCCGAGACGGAGCCCGGCCCACCGTCGTGGCACTGCTTGTCCGAGCCGAGCGTTGAGTCGGTGGCGCTCGAATCGTACCCCTCCTCGGTGTTGTGCACGTTGCCGGCCGTGTCCACCCAGCACGAGTCGCGGCACGCGCCGGCGGTGTTCACGCCCGTTGCGTCGCACTCGTCGTTGGTCGTCTCGTCGCGCGTGCGCGGGTTGCAGTAGTCCATGGACGCGCCGTAGTCGCACCCAAAGACCGTCGCAGCCTGGCTCGCGTCGAGCTTCGACGACACCCAGCGGACGGCGTGCGACGAAAAGCCGCCGTCGGAGCACAGGGGGACGCGCGTCTGCGACGCGTCGGACGTGACGCAGGCCGCGCCGTCGATGTCCGAGCAGTCGTACGTGTACGTGTACGGCTGCAAGGCGCTGCGGAAGAACCACGCCACGCACGTCTGACGGTTGCCGTCGAACTCGGTCGGCGGCGGTGGCAAGGGGGGCGGCGCTTGTGGCTGCGGCGGCGGAGGCGACGGGTGCGTCAGGTTGGTGAGCCCGGTGAAGGCGCCTTCGCCAATCGGCGGCGTCAGCCGCCAGCCGTAGAAGGCGCAGTCGGTGTGGTCGGTCCCCAGGCCACACATGCTCGTGGGCGCGCCGCCGTAGATGTCCGCGACAAAGGTGCTGCCGTGGCCGCCGTCCTCGCACGCGCCGTTGTTTGCGTACTCGCACGAGTCGTCGTCGAGAGGCTCCATGAACCGCGTGTTGGTCCGGAAGCCGCAGTGCTTGCAGTCGGTGCCGAAGACGCAGTACGTCGGAAGGAAGGAGCCCCTGCCGCCGTCGTGGCAGCGGGTGTCGCCCGCGAGATCGGCCTTCTCCCGGTCGCTGCAGGTGTTCGAGCACGCATTGAACGGGAACTTGGGCGGCGGCGGCGACTCGGGCGCCACGTACGGCGGAGGCGGCGAAGGCGGCGGCGGCGAGGACTCGTCGCCCGTGATGGTAAACGCGCGCAGCTGAGTCAGGTGCTCCGCGGCGCAGTTGCGCGCGCATGCCATCTCGCCGTCGTCCGTGCCCGGGCAGCTCACCGAGCGGTGGCTCTGCCGAAGCGAGAGGTCGATCGTGCGCGCGTTGATTAGCCGCTTCGAGAGGGCCGAGATCTGCCCGCGGTCGACCGTCCAGGGCCTCTCGACGCCTCCAATGGTCGTCTCGCCTTCCTTGTACGCGGGGAATCCGTGGAAGGTGTCGGCAAACGTGTACGGAGGCGGCGGTGGGAAGATGAAGGCCTCCTCATCCTTGTTGGCGCACGCACAAAAGGGCTGCTCCGAGAACTTGCACCGCTTCGGATTGGACGCGTTGTACCGAGACTCCATGTCGGACAGCATGGCGTGGTAGCGACCGCCCTGCTTGGCCCCAAAGGAGCAGCCAATGAAGCAGCCCGTTTCGACGTCGGTGCCTTCGCATGGGGACACAGAGAAGGTCATCACGTCGGCCGTGCCCTCTCTGCGCGCGTAGTCGGCGACGATGCCCTTGCACGTTTGAAAGGAGACGGGGAGGCAGTCCGGGTCGGAGTCGACCTCGCCGTCGCGCGTGCGCAGCTGGTAGTAGGGCGCGGGCGGCGGCGGCGGAGGCGCCCACGGCAGCTGCGGGACTGGCGGCGGCCGAGGCGGCGCGGGCGGCGAGGGCGGCACGAGCGCGCACGTCTTGTCGTACAGGCTTTGGATGTCGCCGTGCACGGCCGGTGGGCACTCGGCGAGCAAAAAGTCAAGACACGAGAACTGAGCGCACCCCTCGGACGGGCACGTCGTGAAGCCGTCGTCGTTGCCGCCCGCGTGGCTCTCGCCGTGGCACGAGCTCCAGCAGATGCGCTCGCAGAACGGCGTCACCATGCCCGCGCCCGCGATCGGCTGGAACGAACCGAGCGTCTCGGCCACCGCCATGCACATGGCCCGGTGCTGCGCGCCCTCCAACCCGCCCGTGCAGATGGCGATCGTGCGCGGCCGCAGCTCCTTGCGCATGTACACCTCGAAGGCGGCGCGCTTGATCGAGGGCGGCGGCGGCGGCGCGCGCAGCGGATCGTAGTAGTGCACGGTCGTGTCGCCCGGCGGCGGCGGCGGCGCGGCGGCGGCGGCCACGGTGAGCAGGCCCGACGCCTCCTTGGCGTCGCACGGGCGCAGGTGCGCAAACATGTGCACGCGCGGGCCGAGACCGCTCGTAATCAGCACGCACCGCACCTCGTTCTTGCGGTACTTGAGCTGCTCGCCGTCCTCGGTGGGCCAGTGCATGACCACAAAGTCCTGGCCGTCGGGCACCGTCGGGCTGCGGCCCCAGAAGCTCATGACGCCCTGCTGTCGCGCAAAGGCCATGAAGGACATCGCCTCGACGATGCTGCGCGGCAGCGGCAGCCCGCGCGAGCCCGGCGCCGGGTAACGGTCGTACGGCACCTCGTACGCCGCCGCCGCCGCGTCGGCGTGCGAGAGCACGCGCTGGTCGGAGCGCGTCGCCGGCAGGCCGATGCACAGCGGGTTGTCGAGCCCGGGCGCGGTCGCTTCGCACTGCCGCTCCGACTCGATCTGCCGCGTGAACAGCTCGACGCCAAAGTCCTCCACCTTGCACGCGCCCATGTTCTGCAGCAGGTAGCACCAGCCCGTCTTGTCCGTGTACGAGAAGGGCGCGGCGCGCTTGAAGGCGTAGGCGTTGCACTCGTCGGTGCGCGCGGCGTTCTCGTCCTCCTTGGTGGCCGCGCAGAGCGCCTCGCACGAGCCGACCGTGATGCCCGGAATGCCACCCTTGCCGTAGAAGCTCATCAGCTCGTGCGTGATCAGCGCGTCGGTGACGCGCATGTTGTACTCGATGCGCTGCATCAGCCGCCGACCGTAGTACGTGAAGTCGGTGTTGGCCGGGTCCACGTTGGAGGTGACGATCTCCTGCTTGGCGTTCTCGAGCATGCTCCTGAGGATCGGGTTGGTCTCGCCGAGCTTGTCGATCATCGTCTGTGTCCGCTGCAACGCGGCCTGCGTGTCAAAGTCCCACAGCGCCTCGTCGGTCTTGCGCGGTTCGGGGTAGGCGTCGAGATCGCCCAACCGCTCGCGCTGCCGCCGCAGGCTCTCGGCCACAAGGTTGGTCGACAGGTTGCTCTGTGGCGGCGGCGGCGGGTACGGGTAGGCGATGCGCGCAAAGCACGCCGTCGCGCGACGCTTCTCGTCCAGCACGCGCTTGACGAACACGCAGCTCGCGCGCTCCTCCGTCTCGGCGCCGTCGACGGCGTCGGTGCTGATGTCCAGCCCGTAGTCGACGAGGCGCGGCAGCGGGATGCAGTTCTCGGCGTCCTTGTAGTACGGCGGCGGCGTGCCGGGCGGCGGCGGCGGCGAGGGCGGCTCGGGCGCGTACGCAAACATGCGCGGCGGCGGCGAGGGTGAGGGCGGCGGCGAGGGCGGCACGAGGTCCATCTTGTGACGGAACTCGCCGTTGACGAAAACGAGCCCGGGCGAGCGCTCGAGCAGGTCCTGGATCGCGGCGCAGCTGCGCGCGTTGCTGTTGCAAAACTCGTTGCTCAGCGCCGTCATGCCGCTGCGCACGCGCGCACGCGCCGCAAACGTGGCGAACGAGTCGCCCCCTTCGAAGGTGGGCACCTTGAAGACGTACGAGCGCACGTTGCAGTCGGCGGCCGCCGCGTCGTCGAAGCCGTCGCCGAGCGCAAACTGGCTCAGCTCGGTGAGCGAGACGATCGTGCTAAAGTCGTGCTTGTAGAGCGAGCCCGACGTGCCGCCGCACGTGCCGAGGCACTGGACCGACGCCTTCTTGCACGCCACCTGGTCCTGCCCGCACGCGGCGATGTCGTAGCCCGCCTGGTGCATCCATCGGCCCGGGTCCGAGAAGATCTCGTACTTGAAGCGCTTGCACGTCTCGAAGAGGAAGCGGCTGCTCACGTACTCGAGCGAGCCGCTCGGCAACATGTGAAAGTCGTTGGGCGTGTCGTAGGTGAGCCCTCGAAAGGACGCCTCGCTGCGCATGTTGCGGCACATGTGATAGACGAAGACCTCCGCCTTCTGTTGCGCGACGTCGTCGTCCGCGTTCGCCTGGTCCCACTGCTCGGCGGCGCGGACGAGCTCGCCAAACTTCTCGTCGCGGCCCACCTCGCCGTCCTCCTTCATGTCCATGATCTCGGCGGCGAACGAGTCGAAGATGCGCGAGTCGATCTGCGCAAAGCCGGCGGTGTAGCCGGCGCTCGACCACTCGCGAAACGTGAGCGCCTCCGCGCCGCGCGGGCCGCAGGCCTTCTCGTAAAACGATCCGTTGGCGAGGCAGTTGTCCGTCACATTGCCCATGAAGGTGTTGAAGCCTTCGCTCGAGAACAGGCTGCCGATGCTCGCGACGAGCAGCCACACGAGGCGCATCTCGGGCACCTTGCACACAAAGCACTCTCGGCACTCCTGCGCGCCGGCGGTAAAGAGGAAGTCGTCAAAGTCCTCGGCAAAGCTGAACTTCTTCACAGGCGAGCCGGCTTGCGCGTTGTCCGGCTCGTTGTTGTTGATCTGCTGTCCCGTTTGCACGTTCCTGGTCTTGCCCTTGGTCGTGAACTCACCCGAAAAGCCCTGCACAAACTTCTGGCCGCTGCGCGAGTTGAGCGTCGCGTCCATGACCGCCGTGAACCGCCCGATGACCACCGGCACGGCCGTGAAGACCATCAGGTCCGACGTGATGCTAGGCCCCTTAAAGCACGTGTTCTCGACGCACTCGAGCTGGTCGTTCCACCCCGACGGCGCGAAGAAGTCGAGCACGCACATGAGAAAGTCGATGGCGGCAAAGAGCATCGGGAGCGCAATCTCCGTGACCATGATGATCAAAAAATCCATGCCAACGTTCATGAGGGTGGTCAGCATACCGCTTTTGATTAGCATCTTCACCACCTGGAACGCCTGCACCACGATCGTCTTGATGACGTCCATGATGATGGTGAAGCTGGTGATGATGATCTCCTGCGTGACGGCGAAGAAGATGTCGGCGATCGGCGGCACGATGGCGAGCACAAAGTTGGTCAGCATGTCGAGGGCCTTGGTGAGGATGCGCGTGCTGAAGGAGGGCGTGGCCACGTCGCCGTCGGCGAGGTCGCTCAGCCGCCGCGCGGTGGCCAGGTCGAAGGTGTACGTCTCGTTCATGTCGAGCACCTCGGCAAGCGCGCGCCTGCCGTACGCCTGGCTCTGCTCGACAAACTGCGGCGCGTTCTCCGGCGACTCGAGCTCCGCCGCGTAGTGGCCAAACCGACCGCACCACGCAAAGGCCGCGTCGTTTGCCAAGCAGTCGAAACCAAAGTAGAACTCGTCGCCGATGAGCCCGGGCCATGGCTGCAGCAGGAAGACGATCGAGAAGACTTCGATCAGCAGCGTCAGCGTTGGCTCGATGAGGTAGTACACGCCCGCGTTCCAGATTGGAACGATGCCGCTGTTGAGGATGTCCACGGCCGCGTTGAACACAATCCCCGTCGTGTCCCACGTGATCTCCACGACGTCGAACGCGAGGGCCGCCTGGTCAAAGGCGACCTCGGGCTGCTCGTCGATCCAAAAGAAAAGTTGGTGGACTATGAAGAGCAGCAGGATGATGGCCAGCACGCGCGCGGCGGCCTGCGCGCGTGTAGCCAACCCAAGCGTCGCTTTCTGCAGCGGCGCGATCCATTTCTGCAGCGTCGCGGCGCACTTTGCGGCGCTGGCGGCAGCCGCCGGGTCGCCACCGGCGCCGGCGAACTTGGCGGCCTGCGCCGCCAGCGACTGCATGCTTACGCCAGCAGGGCGCACGCGTGCCCGTGTCCTACTAGCAACCACAGATTTCCTAGTAATTACGCGCTAGTTAAGGCGCGGACAGCATTTAGCGGACGACGCAGGCTACAAGTGGAGCGCAAGTCGTCGCGCGTGCGCCACATGGCGAAGAAAAACCCCGTATGCCGACAGTTTGGCCTGACGCTCTGCGCGTGGATCGTGCAAGGCGTCGTTGCGCTCTTTTGCATCCTCGTCTTCATGTACATTGCCAGCCTGATCGTCAAGCCGCTCGACCTCGTGGGCATCACCAGCATTCCGCCCGGCATCGCCTACTGGGACTACAAGGACAAGAGCTACCAGGAGACGCTAGGCGCACAAGCGCGGTTCTAATAACGTGTCATAGGCACACAGAGAGGTAGAGAGCAGCGCCGCCCCTTTGAGATGCTGGCACTGCTTGCCGTTGTGTCGCTTGGCTTCTCGCTCGAGGGCCACGGCCGCCAGCTCGCCGACAACGGCGAGGTGTGCACGTCCGGGTGCGACGCCGGCCACGACTCGTCGTGCGACGAGCAAGACTCGTACGGCAAATGGACGCGCGGCTGCGACATGCACCCCACGACGAGCTGCGACGAGGACTGCCACTACTCGCCGCCGCCGCCTCGCGCGCCGTGGCTCGGCGAGCACGGCAGCTACCCGTCGCCGCCGCCGCCGCCGCCGCCCGTGAACAACGACCCCCTCGTATACGCCGGCACCGCCGCGCTGGTGGCGTTCATCTTTCTGTGCTGCGTATGCGTGATGGCGTGCTACGGCACGGGAAGAGGACTGCGAAGCGAACGCGTTGCGTACTGGTGCTGCGCTTGCCTGGCGTGGCGACGAAACGAGAACAGCTGGTATTACGACGAGGACGAGCGCAAGGAGGACGCGGCACTCGCAAGGGCGGCGGCGCAGCAGGAGGCGGAGGAGCTCTCGCTGACCGGCGTGGAGGCGGAGGTTGGGGAGGCGTTCGACGACGATCTCCCGATGGTCCAGCGCCCCACAGGCGTCGCAACCTTGCTGCCGAGCCTCAACCATCTCAAGTGAATAGTCACACACGCAGAAGGCGGGGGCGGGGGAATCAAACCAGTGCATGAGCGTTTGTGTGCGTGTATGTGTACGTTGAATAAACAAAACAGTTACCCACGCACACCGCCCACCGGACCCGCGTGCTCACTTCTTGGGCCGCGCGGCGGCGGCGTTTGTCTCCTGCAGCAGCGACAGCTCGCGCGAGCTCAGCGTAATGATCTTGAGGATCTGCTCCGAGTTGCTCTTGTCGAGCAGCAGCTCGCCGTCCTCGTTCTCGCGCATCAGCTGCATCTCGAGCGTCTTGCGCATCGCGCCGAGCGTGCGGATGTTTTCGAAGCGCTGGTAGCGCGCGTCGACCTTGTGCAGCTGGTAGTGCGCGCGGATCTCCTTCCACCCCCACGCGGGCACCGGCACGCCCTCGGCCTCGGCCGGCTCGGCCACGTTGGTCTTGTACTTGAGCGCGGCCATCTTGAAGAGCGAGGCCTCGGACATCTTCTCGCAGTTCTTCATCACAAACTCGTCGACGGCCACGACCTTGGCCGGCAGCGCGCAGCCGACGCACGAGATGCCCGAGACGGGGAAGGCACGCTTGTGCGCCGCGCGCGCAGCCGAGGACGTGATCGAGGCGGCATCGTCCGTGTCCGAGACAAGCGACAGCTGGGTGCCGTCGTTGTCGCCGCGCCGCTTCTTGCCACCGCCCTGCTGCTTCTTCTTCTTCTTCTTGCCGTCGCCGCTGCCGCTGCCGCCACCGGTGCCGAACGCAGCGCCCGCAAGGAGTCCGCCGGCGTCGTCGTCGCCATCCGCGTCCTCCTCGTCCTCGTCCTCGTCCTCCTCCTCGTCCTCGTCCTCGTCGTCGTACTCGCGCATCCTGCCCGCGCCGCGTGCGCGCTTGGAGGATCGCTCGCGCGCGCTGCGCCCGCTCTCTGACCCCACGCTCGACGCGCCGTCGAGCTCGCCCCGCTGGCGGATCTCGAGCGCGAGCATGGAGATGGGCGCGTACCGACCAGGGTTGGGCGCCGCCGGCGCCGGCGCCGCCGCGGGCTTGCCAGTTCCCTTGCCGGCCGCCGCTCGCCACACGGGGTGCTGGTGTGCGGCGTTGTGCACGGCCGCCGGCACGGCGTCGCCCGCCGCCGACGGCGGTGCCGACTCGTTGTCCGACCCGGCCGCGTCTGACATGTGAGGTGTCGTAGCGACGATTGCGTACCGTCATTGCGACGCCCGAGGCCCTGGTTAGCGGGAGCGCTACACATACTGAGAAAAGGGTGCGAGAAAACGCGGTGCGCGCTATCGGAAATCAATCAGGCTGTTTGGCGCACGAGCGCATCGATGCGACAGCGCGCAAGTATGGCGGAAGACACACCGTCGCCACCGCCCGAGTGCTTCATCTGCACCGAGAGCGAGCCGCGGCCGCACCGGTCGGCGTGCCTGTGCACGGACCGGCACATGCACACGGACTGCTTCGTCAAGCTGCTCAAGGCGCAGAAGAGCGCGGAACCCAAGTGCGGCGTGTGCGGCGCGCTCTACGAGGACGTCGGGTGGCGGACAAAGCGCACCCCACAATTCATCAGCCCGTGCGGCTTCGTGGTGCTGCTGGCGTGCACCGCGATCGCGCTTTGCGGCTGCGCGATCAACACGGCCCTGGTGGTTCCCAACCTCCGCCAATCGCACACGGGGCTGATCATCTTCGTGTCCATCATCATGTTTCTGGGCATGCTCTCGTCGCTGGGGTGCATCGCGCTGACGGTCCGGGAGCGCGGCTGGCGCGCCGTGTGGGCTTCGCGGTACAGGGAGGAGAAGGTGATCGTGCTGGGCGCCGTGGCGCGCCTCCCCAAGCGCACCACGCCCGTCGAGCTGGAGCTCGGCGAGCTGGCGACGGACGCGGTGGTTGGGTAAAAAAACTTCTATGCGTGTTTATAAACAGACTTACAACTCACTAGACCGCATACTCTATCTCAAATACGCTGTTGCCGGCACCGCAGAGGCCGTTGATGGCGCCGGTAGCTGCTGAGAGCTGCGGCATCGCGTTAGCAAGCGCCGCCTCCACCTGCGCGAGCTGCGACTGCGCAAACCCGTTCTCCGGGATGGCGACCCGGTACTGGAGGGGGGCCAGTGGTCCGGCCGAACAGGTGGCCCCGTCCGCGCACTGGTTTGCGCAGTTGTACACGTTGGTGATCTGCTCCTGTGGCGGAGAGGGCTGGGGCGGCGGCTTGGGCGACGGCGGCGGCCTGGGTGGCGGCGGTGGAAAGGGATCGGGCGGCGACGGCGGGGGCGGCCCCGGGTAGCGTATGCACTCCTGGAAGCCGTCGTTGTCCATCTCGCACACCAGGTAGGGCACGTAGCCCAGGGTGGCGTCGTAGCACCTGAACTCGCAGGTGCCGTCCGGGCACTCGTCGGCCTCGTTCTTGCACGCGG
>Ga0209503_10000759_pt1 | contig 18000 bp, 17 predicted proteins | sample SouAtlMetagenome_2_FD_187448 | JGI IMG/M metagenome (GOLD analysis project Ga0209503, IMG submission 187448) | Marine eukaryotic phytoplankton communities from Atlantic Ocean - South Atlantic ANT15 Metagenome (SPAdes) (version 2) | ecosystem: Environmental > Aquatic > Marine > Oceanic | place... | reverse complement strand
GGCGGCGGCGACGGCGGCGCTGGAGGATCCGCTGCCGGCGACGCCGGGCGCGGTGGCGCCGGTGCCACTGTATTATTGTCGTCGTTGTCGCGAGCATCGTCGTTGTTGTTGTCGCGAGTAGTAGTATTAGTAGCTGAATTCCTCGTCGCGTCATATTTAGCGGCCCTCGCGTAGGTCGCCATGCTTAATCCTGTTCCAGAGCTCGTTGAATAAAATCTCGAGGTCATCGCTCGTCTTGGACTTACACGTTTTGAATACATTTTCTCGAAATACTTTCGGTATTCGCTCGGCGTCATGTTATCTACTTTTGTGCTAGAACGGCGGCGGCGACGGCTTGTGCTGCGACTGCGACTGCGACGGCGGCGGCTTGTGCTGCGACGGCGGCGACGACGGCTTGTGCTGCGACTGCGACGGCGGCGGCTTGTGCTGCGACGTCGGCTCTTGCGCTTGCTACGTTTGCTTTTGCGCTTGCTACGTTTGCTTTTGCGTCTGGAAGATCTTTTTGAGTTGATCGTTTGTAAGATTTCATAATATTTTTCATACATATTATTAAGCTGCCGTCGACGCGCTTTAGCATCATCGTCGCGACCCCCGGCAGTTAGAGGAAAATTTGATTTGCTAGAAAGCCTGTTGTTCCAATTGCGTTCAAAGAACAATTTAAGTTTCTCATCTGACATGCTTTTCGATCTCAAACGAAATATGGTGTCATCAAGGATATTATTTGGAATAAAATGTGGCTGTTGGTGGTTGTACCGGGCAGCTCTCTGCATCAACGCGCTTTTTTCGTAAGTCACGCCATTTTTTGCGATTACTGGCTCAATAAATATCATTTTTGTGATTGGACACAACAAATATTTCAATTCTACATCAGTACTAGCCCCCCCAGAGAATATTTGTTTCTTATCGTCAAATCTTATTCCCAATTGCTTCAAGTAGTTTTTACGGGCACGTGGGGTAGGCAATGTTGTCAAAGTTTTTTTAATAGCTTTTTTTTTGGAATATAATGTAGCATTTTGTAATTCGACCACCGAAAGTTTTTTTAAAAAATCAATTACATCCTCCATGTTTTCTTTATAATGCCAAAACAAAATTATTTGTTGTTGTTGAATTATTCGGCCGCGATGAGATCATATTTATGTTTAAAAGACTGCAAAACGTCTTCAAGTTTGTCTTTCAAAAGTTCTAAAATAGCCGATTGCACAGAATGGGGGCAATTCCAATCAGTTTTAGTTTTGCTACCGTCTGAATTTTTGTCAAACAAAACTGTTTTTGAGTTAAATAATCTTGTTTCAAATGCCATGTGACTAGTCTGAACAACTGCATCGCATTCTTGTAAGCGACATACGATGAAGCTATCGTCGAAGCCTTCCGAATCTGTATCTTCTATAAAATGCACTGATTCAATAATATCGATGTACGGATGCGGTTGTAAATGTATAGGAAGGAAATGGCAAAATTCTTTACAAATGGCAAGCATGACGGTTTTGTGATTTATTAAATTATAGCAGTGATTGCGATAACTTTCATATTGAATATACTGGCGTCTGATCAAGCTGGTACGCTTGTCGTTGAAAGCTTGCAAGTCCTTTGATGTTGCATAAAGAACGCAAAAAGAGTGATCAACCCGACATTTTCGTTTGAGGGTATTGATAAATGAATAATTAAAAGGAACGATTGCGTATTTGGGATCTAACGTTTTGGGATCATAGTTTGTATTCATGTCTTCTAACATATCCAGTTTTAAGTTTTCCATAACAATAGCAAGGGCCTGATCTTTGAGCCCAGACATGTTGTGGTTCAGTATGTATACATACATACCGGGAGGAATCTAAGTCATATTTTCTCCACTACGTAGAACCTAGCAACCTAAGCAACCTAACTACAACTTGGCGATACTCAGTCAATAATGGGACAGTATTGGACGTGGATTTGCAAAGAAAAGAAAGAGTATTTCACAGGAAGCTTTCTGGGTCTCGGCAGTAAATATCTAGAGCAATTTTACAGTGGAGAGTTTTTATATCCGATGCTTCAGATATTAATGACCGACTGTTCCTCTTTGGGTGATGGAGGTGGAGACCCAAATCACTGTTCCGCTTTTTCTACGGATGCTTATGGTCGCTGGTACGGAAAAGCGGCTGCTATTGTTGGTGATTATACCAAAAACGAGGTGAATCTCGACGACTTCACTTGTATTGACGATATTATTGGACCAGCTTTTATAGAAACACTGTGTCTTGACAACGACCGGGAAGAGATGATTGCCTTAGTTAAGAAATTGGATCCTAAAAATTATATCTACATTGACGAGCCGCGGTCCAATAGCGCGCTCCGCAAAAAAATAATAGAATTATTGGAAGATGAACATAATATCACCGCTGCTGATTTTGACGAATCTGGTGATGACGAAGAGACTGGCAAAAAGCGCCCTCGCGCGACCACGGCTTAACTGCCCCCATCCCGAAAGCTGGAACCAAATACCTAGCCCCCCCCGATTAAGATATATAACTAGGTACACTACGCGCATTTGTCAAACAAACAAAAATGTTGCCAGTAGTAAATGGAAACGAATTCTCGGAAATCCGCCCGAAAACCTGCCCGAAAACCTGCCCGAAAATCCGCCCGAAAACCTGCCCGAAAATCCGCCCGCAAACCTGTCCGCAAACCTGTCCGCAAACCTGTCCGCAAATCTCGTCGCAAATCTCGTCGCAAACCTCGTCGCAAACCTCGCCGACGGTCGTTCAATAAATCCAAGAACAACATCAAGGGCGGTGGAAAAAATAGTATTTTGAATCCCGTGAATCGCGGCCGCGAACAACGAGATCGCTACATTGCCAACGCTAAAGCAAAAGTAGCGACCGAAAAAGATATTGCTAATATTATGTTAGGTTTATCACGTACACGTATACACAAAAAATCAATAATTGGCTCTCGCGTGTCCAAGAAATTTCCAGGCACTGGTAAACGGGTTTGGGAGGGAAAGATTACCGCAGGGCCGGATTCAAAAGGACGCTTCCGCGTCTATTGGCCAGGCGACGATAGTTACACCTGGCACTCTCGGTCGGTGTTGGAAAAGATCATAATACGGTCATCAAATAAAATGCGCGGGGGTGCGAAGAATCGCGCCGCGCGTCGCAGATCAAAGTTGCGACGGTCTAAGTCAGTAGATTCTAAATACTTATCTACTGAGATGTTCAATTATATTATCTATGGTAAATATGGATTTTTAAAAAATTTTGGAATAAGCTTTGATGCTCATCAAATTGATCCAGAAAAATGGGTTGATTTCACAATTAAGTCGATTAAGTTAGGTGAACTTTTTAGAAATATGACTGCTTTTCCAAAATTGACAAAAGATCAATTGTACGACTTGTTTTTGATTAATAGTGTAGATTTAGAGAGGTCTAGTGAAAAAGGTGAAAAATCCTTTGGTGTATTGAATCAAGTTATAATAGATGCATTTGATGATGAAGAAAAGGGTATGGAATTCTTAAATCATGTCGATTATCAAATGGACGAAGAATCGTACTGGGATGAATTCGCGTCTAAAGCAACTGAACTTAAGCAAAATGGAAAGTTGTATGATGCTTTTCATTCAAGGTTTATAAAAGACGAAGCAAAAGATATAATTTTGCCTGTTGGAAAGCATTTATATTCAGGAATCCATTCTTCTTCAAAACCAACAATAAAATCTATAAGATCCTATAAAGATTACTTTTGGTGCTCTGATGGGTTTGGAACTGCTGTTAAATTTTCTGGTCAGTTAGTTGATAAGTCACCATCAATTGTCGAATATGAAGTGAAAAAAGATATTTCTGCTTTAGAGATGTCTCCTTTTACATATTTAAGAACACTAGCATATATTCATTTTATGAATACTGGAGAATATAAAGAATTTACGATTGCAACCCCAGAAGGAAGAAAAGAGTTGAAAGAAATCTTTTGTGGCTTGGGATACGGTGCGTGGTTCATAAGTGATTTTTACATAAAAAAGGATTACTTTTTACCCAATTCCAAATTGTTACTTAAAAAAATGTCTCCTTTTACATATTTACATGCTTCAGATATTTTAATCTGTGATGTTGAAAAAGTTACTATAAAAAATATTTATAGTGGAGAATTAGGGTTAGTGAAATTGCAAAATGAAGTCTTTCTTATTTATACTGGGAATGACCAAAACAAACAAGCTAAAGCAGTTGTTCTAGATATGTTCGTGAATGGCAAGACAACAACACAAATTCGCCAAAAAAGACTGGTTGATGCTATAGGTTCTGATCGACAATATACTTTTGGAACCAAATAAAGTTTTGGTAGTAAGATTACTGGGTTGTATCAAAACATAGGAAAGCCCAGATTGGGCGGGGACAATCTTTTTTGATTTTCTTTTAATTTTTTATTCTCATTTAACAAATCTTCAATTATTTTATTAAGACCATCTATAGTTTTATCTGCAATATTTATAATATCATCTTCACATTTTGATGATGCGGAAAGTAGTACAGTATCTACATGTTCAATATTTTTAGCCATATTCCAGAACTTTTTAGTAGTTAAGGCTATTTGCGTATCAAAATTTTGATTGATTTGGTCTCGTCTCTTCTGATGTTTATAGAGAAGCCAATTAATGGCATCTGTCTCATCACCGTTTGCATCTTCTAAGGCTGCGACACATACATCTCTCTCATAACCAGTTTGATCCATGAGTTCCGTGACCTGGGATTCAAACTCTATAGAGTCCTCCTGTTCTCCGTACCAACGATCACTGCTGGTAACTTTTTCGGAATACATTATGGGTTGGACTTTAAATGTATTATGGCGGGAGGAAACGTAGTGTATATTTTTCTCCGTATTCTGGTCATGAGCCAGACGCAAAAGCTGTCCAAAACTAGATTTAATCATTTTTAGCATGGGGATATTGGGGGAAGCTATTGATTCCTGATATCTTCGTTAGAGTATCCTTCAAGCCATTCCGATTCTGAATCTGAGTCAGTCCAATCGTACTCTTCGTGGTACCAAGGAGCGTGGCGCGGCTGGTTGAAAGAGGTTGCGTGTTTAAACATACGTTTCATTTCAACGATTGGAACGTTGGACACGTTCCAATCGTTGAGCGGCTGGTTGAAGGAGGTTGCGTTTTGAAACATACCTATCATATACCTCACGTTGGAAACGTTCCAATTGTTGAGCGGTTGGTTGAAGGAGCTTGCGCCTTCAAACATACCTATCATAATCGCCACATTGGACACGTTCCACTTGTTGAGCGGTTGGTTGAAGGATTCTGCATCTTCAAACATACCTCCCATAGTCGTCACTTTGGACACGTTCCACTTGTTGAGCGGCTGGTTGAAGGATACCGCCTCCCTAAACATTTCTGCCATATTCGTCACTTTGGACACGTCCCATTTGTTGAGCGGCTGGTTAAAGACTATTGCGTTTGCAAACATACCATACATATCCGTCACTTTGGACACGTTCCAATTGTTGAGCGGCTGGTTGAAGGATCCGTTTCTACCTGCAAACAAATATGCCATATTCGTCACTTTGGACACGTCCCAGTTGTTTATCTCGCCGTATTTTTTCACAATGTCCTCTTTCCTAGCTCCGCCGGCAAGATAATCCCGAACGGCGCGACACAGAGTGAGGTTGGTAAAGGGAGAGATGAGCAGCGGGTGCCGTTTTCCAATTTGCTTGACGACATCGGCGGGCAGCTTCTCCAAAGCAGTCAACAGTTCTTGCTGGGTCAGTTGCGACAGCCGTTTTCTCGTGACGCCACCGCGCATCTTTTTGGGGTTGCGAGCACGCGCAGAGCCCTTCTTTTTTGAGCTCTTCCTTCTTGACAAGTGGCGCGTTGGCTTCATGCGCCGTAACGGAGACAATACTATTATTTTTTCTCCATAAAAGTTTAATTTGAGGCACCAACGCATCAACAACAACATGCCTGAGACCACGTGTTTTATAGCTCCGATTGCGTCAAGAGACGACTTAAAGAACGCGATCACGTCGATCGTTCAGCACAACACCTCGGCCTTTGAACCACTTGGTTACTACACTGACGCGGAATATGAAGCACTGGATCCCAGACGTTTTAAGAAGTACAAGTCGATCAAGAATATGGGATTGACCATGATCTGCAACCTCGTCAGCGTTAGCCCGAAGCCCGACGGGAATGGGTCTGTGCTAGGACCGTTTAAATCGACTCGCGGCGAGAACATTGTCCCGGGCGGTTGTTTCGTTCGCTTCAAAGGCAAGCTCTGGCTTGAAGTAACGAACCGTGGTGGCGGTCCTTGCTCTACAACATGGCTAAAGACGAATTCGCCGCATGTTGGCTGGATTGGCACTGAAGGCAAACCCAGGGGATTTTACGACGCGTCTTGTATAGGACAAGCCGACACTCTGCGAGAACTCGCGGCTTTAGGTATAGACTGCCTTGATCGCAGCGCCGTCGCGGACGAGGCCGGCGACTACGAGACCGACGACGACGAGGCCGGCGACGACGAGGCCGGCCATGTCGTCGCCGACAGAGGCACCGGTGAAGTACGGATGGTTCGGATGGTCGGCACAAAACCTGAAGACTTAAGTCATGATACATGGCAATATATGGTTCAGGACCTGCAGACCTAAGCCATGTATCGATACATGGCAACATATTATCCCGTCTCTATAAGTTATTTTTTTGTAAAAATTTATCTAGACTGATAATTGTCAATAATGTTTCTTCATATTAAGAAATAAAAATGTCTATGTCAGGTTGTCGTAATATGTCTCATTTAAAAAAATATGCCAATCGACCCTCTCCCCCATACCCGGCAAACGAGTGCCCCAATCAAACTATGACGGGCAACGACGGCAAAATATACACGTCTGTTGACGGGAAATGGATGAGAACTGCGTCTGAGTTCAGCTCGAAATTCTGGCGCCCGCGGGCGCCGTCGGCGCGGACGAACAGAAACCTTTTTGGCCTGCGGGGAGAAAAATCGACCAAAAAAGTATCCCGAAGGAAGTTGCGCGCGCCGAAACGTTCGTCAAAACGTTTGTCAAAACGTTCGTCAAAACGTTTGTCAAAACGCACGCAAAAAACAAGTCGGAGGCGTCAATCCAAGCGGCTTTCAGGATTGATGGCGGACTTTGGTAGGTCCTTGGACACGCTTAAAGTACCAATGAAAAAATTCTTTGATTCGGAAGCTTCTCCTGCAGATTCTTTAATTTCGGATTATTTCGGTATGCGTATAATCTTTGAAGCTGCCAAAAATGGAAACGTTGAGAAAATCAACAAAATTGCTCCCAGGGTGAACTCTACGAGTATGCATGTGTTTTATCAACATGGAGGAATAAAAATGACGGCGCTTCAAGTAGCAAGTTATTACGGGAACCTAGAAGTAGTCAAAATTCTATTGGCACAAGGATTAGATATTGAACAAAGAGACGATGACGAAGACTATGAGCATTTTTACCATCAACACAGGGAACAACCAAACGCTCTATGGTGGGCTGTGTACGGTGGACGTTTAAAAGTTGTAGACGAGCTTTTAAGAAGACGTGCTAATCCGTGGACAAATTTGAACGGAAGGAGCATATTTGAAGATGTGACAAAAGAACTTGAACAAGTGTACAATAAATATAGAATTATGCGGACCCAACTAAAAAACGGAAAATGGCAGCGTCAGTACATGGACGAGGACGCAGACGTAAAGAACGCTATGCATGGCACAAACAAAAAAATCCCGAAAAATCTTATGGAGATGGGCAAGTTGTACCTTATAGCAAAAGAAAAGGGAGAAGGCGAACGCTTTACGCATGCGCTCTGGAAATGGAAAACCGCGCCGGCCAAACCCAAACTTTTCCCAGGCGCGGGCGTTAAGGTGGGCAGTGCGAGCGCGCGGCGGATGGCCGCTGCTCAAGCACAGAGGCGTGAGGAGGCTTTAAGAGACGTGACAGCTACGCTGTCGTAGTAGATGTGCATTTAAAAAAAATAAATTGTGTTTTTAAGTATGTCGTGTTCTAGAACTCTTGACGGATACTCTTCGTTCCGGGGTCACCTCGAAGAAGTGCTTCGAAACCCTCACGGAGAGCCACGTGGTGGCGCCGATACTTACATGGGAGCCTCTGCAGTTTTTCTCTACGTCTCTTGCAATGAGGAGAGCACCGCTGAGACGGACGAACCTGTTGGGGGAACGGCTAAAGTAGCGATACATGAGTTAATTCACACTATGCAAGTTCAAATGCTCCGAGGTCAGCTGACAAACTTCGCGGATGGGCTGGATCCGGATAACGACACACTGGGCGTAAACCGCTTTCAAGTAAAAAATTTCACAATTGATGGAGAGAAAGTCTGCCCGGTGGTGTATGAGACCGCAATCAAGGGTGTCCTGGACGCGCTTCCGAACTGGATGAAAGTATTTTACGTTCCCACATACGTAATCTTAGTTCCGGAGACTCGTGGCATCTCCGATAAGGAGGAGGATATACAGGCGGCGGCCGATGAGCTTGAATCTCTGATGTTTCCCGGCGACGACTGCAGCGGCGTAAAACATCCTGAATTGACAAATGCACAAATGAATGCTTTTAATGTTACATATAACGGAAAGACTTGGGAATTTAGGCATAGTTCACACGCCGGGGCTGATTATTTCCATCGCTATGGTTTTATGGATAATACTCAAAGTAAATATTGGAAATCTGATCCGGATCATCTTTACAATGTGCCTGTTGCTGATACACCAACAACCCTTGTAGTTACTGCAGCAAACGGTAAGTACTATATTGATGATATTCAATATTCCACATGTCCTACGCTGGCGCCGTTGGACTCCTCGCAGTGTCCCGACACCTTCGCCGAGGCGAATATTCATAATTGCGCCACGCCTGGCTTGGTCAGTGGTGATCTTTGTGAAGGTGACGGCGAATGCGGCACGAATATCAACCTCAACCAATGCGTATACATAAACGAGAACGGATCTCAAAATGTCGCCGACATGTACGTCGTGGTCAGCAATGTAACTTTAGAATTGATCGAAGGTAATACTTATATCTTTGATCAATCTGATGTTACAAACGATACACATAAATTAAGGTTTAGCACAACATCAGATGGTACGCATGGTGGTGGAACTGAATATACAACTGGAGTAACACATAGTTCAGCAGCCCCCGGAAATGCTGGTGCATTTACACAGATTGTTGTACCAGTTGGTGTTGGAACTCTTTACTACTATTGTGAAAACCATGCAGGTATGGGATCGCAAGTAAACACACCTGCCGCCACAACGTCTTTTTATGAATATTCAGGAATTGAAAATTTAGGTGAATATACAGGCGAATGGTTGGAAATAGAATTTCCCGATCCACTCTTTATAACCTCTTTTACCCTAAGTGGGGTATCTTCTGAAAATCTCCCAAGGTCGTTTAAAATTATAGGCTCAAATGATCGCACAAATTACGACATACTAGGTGAATATACTGATGTAACAGTAGCTACTGATGAAGGAACAAATTTTAAAATAGATAGTGGCAATTATTATGATCACTACGCAATCATAATAACTCGTATACACAAAATAAGTTCTACAAATAACGTCGCTATTCGATGGTTGAGATATTTTACTGCCCCTGTGGTGCTTAATGATAAAACGTGGTGGCATCGCGAAAACAACCAGATGGCTGAAGGAGAAGCCGAGTATTATGCGTCCAGTCTCATGGCAACAGGCGTAAACTCATACAATGACGACTACATGTCCTGGGACGGACAGGCGGATTGGAATCAAAGGATGAGCGAAAACAACGCCATGATGAACGAGGAGCGTTTTTTTAGGGATGGTACCGTCGTGGTCGGTAAACAGCTCTTGCACCTGCCCCTTACGTACGGGGCGCGGAATTCGGAGTGGAGTGACAAGCTTGGTTGCCTTGGTTGGCGCCGAAATCCGGTCGGCGAAATCGTTTATGACTACTTTGTAAATCACGACGTAGGGCAGAACTTTGTACAAGCGCGGCAACGCATCGGGCATTGGATTAACGTATACAACAGTGCAACATACGAGCAGGGATTTGAGACGTCCTTTCAAAAGAGCTGGCAACAGTTCGTCTGTGACTTTGAAATTTACCACGGGATCAATCGACAAACTGACACCTGTGCCAACATCGAGGTGGAACCAGACGTTAGCAACGTGACCTGCGACCTTGGCGGCGACAGCGGCGGCGACAGTGGAAGGCTTTTAATTGTCATCGTGACACTTGTAATTGTCGGGGTCGTGGCCCTCTGCTTAATTGCGTGGCTGTGTATTGCGAGGTGGCGTAGGACGTGGCCTTTTTCACAATAAGAAACCCTTTGCAAAGGGCAATTTTTTTTATAAAATATTTTGCCTCTGTATGTTAAGTAAGTATGGGGAATCGTATCTCAAATACAAACAGAGATTGTATTTTTGAAATTGATTCTATAAACAAAATTTCAGGTATTCAGGATATTCGAATTATGCACTGTAAAGGAAAAAAGGTGTATCTTGTTGGGGAGATACATACACGTGAAGGAAGTTGCAAACCATGCGAAGACGGTGCATTGCCAGAAGATACGGTCGCAGTAAACGACTATTTGAAGATCATCACAGAAAGTTTCCACAAGAAAGGTAAAACATTCGATATGTTTTTGGAAAACGACTACGTGTACAAGACCAGCAAAAAACATAATTTAGACCAGCAAAGTGATGCGCCATCCTGGGAGCAAGATATTAATGGAATGCGAGCCTACGTACAAAATTTCAGAGTCAACCACCCCCGGTCTACTGTGCGGTTTCATTACGTTGACGTCCGAGATTTTTTAGGCGGGTTGCCTTCTTTTGTACCCGGTCTTTGGGACGCAAACGCCATAACTAGTATACTGAACCATATGCTTGAAAACTTTGATGTAGACCACAAAGGTTTCAGAAGAAATTTTGTGGACATGCTGGATCAGATGTATATTCAACCATTGTTAAACTTCATAACCAAATCGGGGTTGAGACATGGCAACATAGTTCACAAGCAAGCGATTAAGAGTTCCCTTTTTCCTGATGAGATAGCAAAATTGCAAGACACATTTCACGATCTTTTCGACTCATACTTGAAACAAAAGAAGAATTATTTGGAATATAACGAAAAGGAAATTAAACAGTACTTGAGGGAGGCCAACGTCGAACACGTTAAACTCGAAGAACAGGCGCCGCCGGGCGAAGACCCGTACTCACCAGAAGAGATCGAGGAGGGGAGAAAGTTAGTCTATAAATTCAATACGGTTGCACCGTTGGCAGATACTATTTCTCTGTTGTGGGCCAACATTCATGATTTGTATACTGTTTTTAGAATGTTCAAGCCTTACACAAGTTGCTGTCTTTTTTACGGAGGATCAGCACATACGAGATCCATCAGTAAGATGCTAAAATTGTTGGGAGGAGAAGTTGAATTTTTCATTGAAGCTCCATCAACTTCGTCGTCGTGCGTGACATTATCGGCGGATAAAGCGCAGACATGCACGCGTGGTCGTCCCTCGGGTGGATAGAAGTTTTCAATTTTTTTGCATCTGTATATTAAGTAAGTATGGGGAATAGTATCTCAAATACAAACAAAGATTGTGTTTTTGAAAGTGATCATATAAACAAAATTTCAGGTATTCAGGATATTCGAATTATCCACTGTAAAGGAAAAAAGGTGTATCTTGTTGGGGAGAATCATACACGTAGAGGAAGTTGCAAACCATGCAGGGCAGGCAACTTTTTGAACACACAGAAATTAGATTGTATTTTCGTCAACGACTATTTGAAGATCATCACAGAAACTTTCCACAAGAAAGGTAAAACATTCGATATGTTTTTGGAACATGATTACACTTACAAGACCAGCAAGTCGAAAGTATCCGCCCATGGGTTTGTAGTTGACGCTTCAAATGACGCTACACCGACCAGCCCTGGACGCTACTATGAGGACTATGAGGTAGGTAGGAGAAGGCACAGAGGTCGAGATCCCTCTTCCATGTATCCACACGGGCCGCCTTCGCCCCGAGGAAAAAATATCCATGGCATGCGAGCCTACGTACAAAATTTCAGAGTCGACCACCCCCGGTCTACTGTGCGGTTTCATTACGTTGACGTCCGAGATTTTTTAGGCGGGGTGTCGAACTTTAGTCCCAATTATCTTACTGATGAGCACACTGATGGGGCGATGAATTACATGCTGAACGAAGTGGTTGGGCATATGGGAGGGGAAAAAAGTTTCAGAAGAGATTTTGTGGACATGCTGGAGGAGATGAATGTTAATCCATTGTTAAACTTCATAACCAAATCGGGATTGAGACATGGCAACATAGTTCACAAGCAAGCGATTAAGAGTTCCCTTACTCCTGATGAGATAGCAAAATTGCAAGACACATTTCACGATCTTTTCGACTCATACTTGAAACAAAAGAAGAATTATTTGGAATATAACGTAAAGGAAATCGTACAGTACTTGAACGCAAGGGATGAGGAGCTTGGAGTCGAACCGACGAAATATTATAAGTACATGGCAAAATGGGAAACTTGGTTGGAGCGCGGTTGGGCGCAAAATGGAAAACCTGTCGCCGAAGATGAGACTGACGCTAAGAAACTTAATAAGTATATGGTTACCCCGTTGGCAGCTACTATTAAAACTTTGTGGGTCTACATTCATGATCTGTACACTGTTTTTAGAATGTTAAAACCTTACACAAGTTGCTGTCTTTTTTACGGAGGATCAGCACATGCGGAGTCCATCAGCAAGATGCTAAAATTGTTGGGAGGAAAAGTTGAGAAATTCATTAAAGCTCCACCACATAGTTCATGCGTGACATTATCGACAGAGTCAGATCCGCTGTCTGCAGAATCTCTCGGCGCCGCTGATAAGATTGCCGAACTGCTGCCCGGCTAACTTGCCAGCAATCACCTCACCTACTATGACCGGGGCCGGGGGTTTTATATTATTTGCGGGTAGATTTGCGGGTGGATTTGCGGCCGGATTTGCGGGTGGATTTGCGGGTGGATTTGCGGCCGGATTTGCGGCCGGATTCCAAAGGAATGACAGTATATATATCGTATCTAATTTTTCCATTCCACATTGTTGGTAACCTTATGAAATCTAAATTACAAGGGCCTATAGATTCAAAGTAAACAGTTTTTCTGCTTTCTAATAATAATTTCATTTTTTCCTTTACTCTTTCGGTTGCCTTTTTTATAATATTTTTTGGAATATTTACTTCTTTCGATTGAGATTTTAATGGTTCTAACAAAATAAATTCACCATAACTCCAAGGCACAGGATTTCCTACGACGTCTTTACTACTCTTATAAGTATATTGAATTCTTAATTTATTACCATTTTCATAGATTAAATCATTAGAAACAAGGTTATTATGCTCCTTGTGTGTTTTAAGTAACGCATCTTCTGTAGGACCACCTAACCACGGAGCACTTATCATGACATCACAGGGCACACTTGCTTTTGCACCATCTTTTGGTCTATGCAACTCTATTTTTACTTTTATACTTTTAAATGGAAATTTAAATGGTTTTATTTCTTTGTCATCTACATAACATTTTCCTACTTTCCAATCATTTGTTTGAAACGGTACATATTCATTATGATCAATTAAACCATCAGAGAAATAAGAATGTCCACAATCCTCTTTTCTAATTTTCACCCATTCCGGAAGATTACCATAATCATCTGGGTATAAAGCAAGTGGGTGAACTTCATCATCTTTATATATGTAAACCCCTTGATTTCTATAACCTTCTTCATCTTTATTTACTACAATATCATAATTTTGCAAATCGCTTCTTTTTATCAAATCTTTAACCACTTTACCAAGTTCTTCTGGTTCAAGTTCGTCATCGCCACCGAAGCCCCAATCTTTGTTAAAACTGATGTAGTGCGCATCTGGTGGCCGAGAATTTTGTTTCATTATTTACTACGGGAAATTATTTTTTTTACCCACGCATGCGAGGGTTGAACGCTAACCGGGGTGGGGTGTTAAACACCCCAGCCATCAAAAGGGTAACACCCCATCCCAGCCATCATGGGGGCCGTCCATGTCTTTCCACGGGGAATCCAACACTACCGCAAAATATCTGTTCTTGTGATACTCAGAAGGTCTAAATTCCACGTTGTGTTCGAGGTGTTGCCGTAGCAAGTCAGGGGCGTCTACTAGACTACCGATGCTCCCATAGAGCGGTATTATGCGTTCACTTGTCCTGTGCGTTTCGTTTTCTGGAATAAAACGAAACTTAACTTCCTTCGTGAAGTTAAGCTTTTGTGTGAGGTATTTTTTTTGTAACGTGAATGATTGTACACCCGCAAGCCAGCTGAGAGGGTGATCGTCATTGCCCTTGTCACCAACAGACGAAAAACGGACCACGTCCGAAATATATATATCCTTGACAACATCTTGCCACGCCGAATCTAACAATATTGCATATCTTGCCCTCTTTTTAAACTCGGAAGGTCTAAACTCGAGGCGGTTTCGCCAATCCTTGTCGTTTTTTAACTCGTCTGGTTCTGCAAGTAGTGGTACTATTTCTAGAGGTCTTTTTGCGCCAGACATGGCAGTTTTTTTGTATAGTAATAAGCGAAGCTTTCCCTTTGAGTTTTCTTGTGGTTTGTATAGTATTCCTTTCTGCACCCCAGCCATATCTTCACTGTCTATTTGGTAGCCGGCTATTTATGTATCCACCAGTCGCCTAGCAACCTACCCCCGTGTGTCGCGCACGGAGAAGAATATAATGGCATTCCTCCGGTGAGGAATAAATAAGAGAGAAAGTACAGGGAGACTAAAACGGCAAACGCCCTAAAAATTCAAATTTCAAATCAAAAGCAAGCATGCCATTTGTGTTGGAAGTGGTGCGCTTCATTCAAGACCGCGACGAGTGGATGGCAACGGGCCGCAAGCTGGAACATGTAGGATACATGCGTGCTCATTTTCGCACGAAGAAGGATGCGGCGTCGTACTACCATCGTCACAACCCACACATGCGAGGGTTTAACGCTGATTACACATGGAAAAGCGATTGGGATCCGACCACAAGTCTGATGTACATTGTGCGAAAAGACCATGGCCTGAATCAGACGATACCTCCATTCGATCCGACAGATGAACCAGCCATCGAGCGCACGGAAAGCTCTGCTCGTATTGAAATCCGTTGGTTACGCTGATTTCCGGCAGACATTTCAATTTTATTTGAAAATTTTCTTCTCGTGATAGAACCACTTATACACATCTAGTTCTTCTCGAGCTTGCCGGTGGTAAATACACTAAGTACACTTAAGGCCTTTTCTTCTTCAGCCGCACGCGCATCGTGCCGCCATCATTCCCGACGGGCTCGTACCCATACTCGAGCTTGCCACGCTTGGCCGGCTTCTCGGGCGACGCGTCGTCGCCCGCGTCGACGTCGACGGCGTGGCGCTTGAGTTCCTCGTCGCGCTCCTCCCGCGTCTTCGTGCCGGTGATCTCGACGTCGGAGAGCGTGCGGATCTTGGTGCGTGGCGAATCGCGAGACCAGCCGAAGCCACTTTGCTGACTGTAAGCCACCTCGTACTCCGTGTCGGGCGACAGGCCGGGCACGACGACGCCTGCATAGCAAGCAGCACGTAGTACTGCACGACCCCCATACTTCACGAGTTTGTTGCTGCTTATGTGGTCGACTAACAGATCAACTCCAGTGCCCACCGCTCTGAACTTGATGGTTGCTCTAATACAGGTCGGCAGCACCGCGCAGAACACGCGCGCCGAGTCCGCGCCGATTTGGTCCACGACCGGCGCAGATGGCACCGGCGGACTAAAGTCCAGGAGCTTCATCGGCTTGCTCAGTGGCGACCAAGGACCCCACCCGATGCCGTTGCTCGCAGCTACGCTCACCGTGTAAGAGATCTTACTTGACAGGCCTTCGACGACAATAGTTTTGCCGCCCGTCACGAGGAGTGCTTTTCCTTTTTCGCCAGCCTTTCTCAGAGTAAACGACTCGTGACGGAGTGCTAGTGCTGTTTCGCCAGCCTTTCTCAGAGTAAACGTATCAAAAGCGACACGTCGCCCACTGCTCGCTCCGTCTTCGACAAAGTGAACAGCTCCATTTGTGGAGCCTTGCGGAACCGCAAGGTGGACCCTAATTTCCGTATCGGAAACTGGCTCGAGCAGCGGCGCGCCACAAGCCATAGGCACCGCGCGCACGAGGGGCGCGCTGCGAGGCGACGTTGGGCCCCAATCGAAATCGTCGGCTCGGCGAAAGGCCACCGTCGCCTCGAACGCCCCGCCTTCCAGGCCCGTGGCGATGAGGCTCTTGCGTGCCGGCGGCTGGCTTTCCTCCGGCTCTATCAGGGTGACCACCCGTCCTTTTTCACCAGCGGGGAGGACCTTCTTCGACGCCGCGTCGTACATGCGCGTCGCGCCGCCGGCCTCGTGCAGGTGGACCGCCGCGTGGGTTTCGCCGTCCTTCGGCACGTCGAACTCGATGCGCACCGCCTTGGAATTGTCTGTTGCAGTCAGCGTCGGCGCGGTGGGCGGACGCGTGCTGCGCCATTGGTGAGACCGATCCCTATGCTGAATGGCTCGATGCCAAGTGTTAGTTTTTTCTTGAGTCATGGAATGTGGACCGTGACCCCAAAACGAAAGAAGTATTTGTTCCAAAGGAATCTTCCCGCGGAGAAGAATATAATGGCATTCCTCCGGTGAGAGCTAAAATTGGCAACTACCCTAAAAATTCAAATTTCAATAGCTCAACGACTCGTTGAAACACGACAATTTCGCAGTCGGTATGGACAGCGTCCTAGATGCAATTCAGTCGCAATTCGTAAAACAATTTGCCACAAAAGATGATATGCAGAAGAAAGCCTTGATTTATGACGCATTCCAGTACGAAAACGCAAAAGCAAACAAGCCTATTACGCTCAATCTGTTCAAACTTTATATTGACGATCTCATAAGAAACAGACATTTCAATCATTGTCGGAAAGCTATAGAATTTATTACCGAATTCAACATTTGTTACTTTCAACTCAAGCCAGTGTTTGGTGGCGGTGATGATAATTGGGTTTTAAAAGAATGGTGCAACAGAAACCGTGAAATCGCGATTTCTAAAGCGAGAGCTGTCCGCGCGCGAGACTACTCGGATCGTACGGCACTTTCACTGAAAGAGGCCGAGGAGTCGCGGAAACGCCAGCGACCGCCGGACGCCGACGACGACGTGGTCGTGACGGGCTCGGTCAACGCCATCGACGCGGTCGCCGCGCGCATCGCCGCCGCGGAGAAGAGCGGCGACGTCATCGAGTGTATTTAGTCGATCACTCTAGATAAAAACCCCTAGCATGTCGCGTTGCATAACAATCTTGTACATAATGCCCAACTCTTCCGCAGCGGTAACACCTTTGATTACTGGTCCTATATTCAAAAAAAGGAACGCTTTCGCTTTCGCTTTCGCTTTCGCTTTCAAAAGGACATTGAGCAGCAAAATGTCCCGATTGTCCACACCTGTAACAAATGTCTGTTGCACTGTTTAATTCTTTTTTTATTTGAAAATTTTCTTCTCGTGATAGAACCATAGAACAATACGCGCCCCCGCGAACATTATTTATTCCATATTTTCCCATGTATTTTTTAGTATATTTATCTTCGTCATATTTATCACAGTTGGGAATTAGTTTTACTAATCTGATAGGTTTATATTTTTTTGTCCAAGCACTTCCGTTAAAATTAAAATGCTGCGCCAAACGAAAATTGGGATTTGATGTTTTACCAATGTAATATTTGTTGTTTTGTAAGAGTAATACATAAACGAATGTCGAGCTTGTCGAGCTCATCGGATATATGTTTGTTCCTTATCAAACAACTCCTGGAGAAGATATTAAAGGCGTTTCCCCCGCGGAGTTAAAAAATTAATCTAGTTATTTGGGGGGATAAGCGTCGACCGCGCGCCGCATCGCGGCCCGACGCCCGAGGCCCTCGGCTCGCGCCGCGGCGTAGATCTTTGGAAGTAAGATGCG
>Ga0209503_10000756_pt1 | contig 18031 bp, 10 predicted proteins | sample SouAtlMetagenome_2_FD_187448 | JGI IMG/M metagenome (GOLD analysis project Ga0209503, IMG submission 187448) | Marine eukaryotic phytoplankton communities from Atlantic Ocean - South Atlantic ANT15 Metagenome (SPAdes) (version 2) | ecosystem: Environmental > Aquatic > Marine > Oceanic | place... | reverse complement strand
TCCTGTCGGAGGTCTTCCGAAGGTGCGTACCTTCATCCGGAGCTCGTCAGCCTCCATTTTTTTTCCGTACACTCATAAATTTACTAGCACGCAATAGAGTATTCAGCTACCCTAGTCTCCCTGGTGAGTATCAACACAAGACCTGGAACAAACTTGAAGAGCTATCATAGCTGCATTGTGCACTTACTGCACTGGCAGTGCACCCAGCTCATCAGATCCAAGCACATACCAAAGTTGATATCGCTGAATGGACCCAGCCCGGGCCCTCCGAGTCCGAATCGGCCCCTGGCCGGCGGCCCGGGGACGGTGCCAGTGCCAGTGACTGTGACACTGGCAGTGACGTTCAAGTTGCCGCATCATCTACCCGGGCCAAATGGATCCATTTGCCGGGCCTACCTGGCGCATCATCTGCCCGGCGCCGGCCCAGTGACTACTAATCAAGACATATCTCGATCTAGATACAGACTACTAGACTACTAGCAGCTGTCCTAGCCTGCTAGACTACACCTAGGTACTAGTTAGCTGCGCGTTAACTACGGCGATGTCATTATCCTCTGTCGAGGGTCGGCGCGCTGCTGCAGTTTTGGAGGAAACTATTCGTAAATTAACCTTTCTTGAAGCAATTTCCCCAGATATTCTCCAACATCGTGATGAGTTGACGAAATTCGTTGGGGATGAGGTATCACAGATAATAGGAGACCAACGACTGTTAGAGGAGCGCTACGAGGGCTTAATCTCACAACGAAGCAAATTAAGAGGGGTTGCAAATAAATTTAGGTACAAACTCGTGCAAACAGAAATTGAAGGCGTGTCGCGCAGTCTAAGGAATTCTACCAAAAGCCTATGCCAGAATTTGAAAGATAACCCCGACATATCTGGGAATCTATTTAAAATTCAGCGCGAAAGACAAGATCTCATTGAAATCATAGAGCAAACGATCAATGAGGTAGGCACACTTCATGCTTGCCTTGCCCATCTAAATTTTCGTACAGCTTAGGGAGAATGGCTCATTTACAACACTCATCGCGAAGGTTACCAAAGACATAGACGACCAAAACCGTCTTCGGGGCAGCCTTCGCAGAGAAAGGGAGATTTCTGATACTGCCCGGCAGCTTGATAAGGAAATTGCTCAAGAAAAGCTCCGTCATCTGAGACAGGTTGCTGAGCAGCAAGCATTAATCACGCAGCTGAAGCAGCAGCTCAAATCAATCAAATCCAAGACAGCCATTGATGTGAATTCTCTTCAAACCGTGGCAGAGGCACGAACTTGCTCTACGGCAAGAGTCCATAGACAAACCGAACGTTCCCAGGAAATAAAGGCTTCCAGTTTAGAACGGCATCGTGAAACGGAAAAGATGGTTCACGCCTCAACTTTGGAATTTCTTGAGATGAAACAACAAGAATTGGCAAACAAGCTTACTTGGTGGGCAAACAAATATCGAGACGACTACGCTAAGTTGGAGTTGCGCCTCAAAACGCTGACACAGGAGCGAATCTCCAATTTGGATCGACTGACTATCTTGAAGAAACGACGAGACTCTGAACTAAAAGCCGAGCATTCTATGAGGGCTAACATAGAGAGCAGGGATGAACTTGAAAGGCGCTGTTTAGTTAAGTCTCACAAGGAGCGTGGAGCTGCCGCGGCTATCCAGTCCGCTGTAAGGGCATTTCTTGATCGCAAAGCAGAAGAGGATGCGCGTCGGGCGGCAGACAAAAAGAAAAAAAAGGGAGGTAAAAAGTAAAATGGGCTGCTTTCACTTAGAATGACAAAAAATGAACAACAACAAGACAATGACTCGGATCCGGACTTGCAGCCTCAAGAGGCCTTCACCCTGCGCAGCCGCGGCTAGGTGATAATTTGCAAGTAGATTTGCCTGGTGATTAATTCATAACCAGCCCACCCGTGGATTGGAATAGTCTGTTAGGTTGGTTTGTTGTTGCGCGTGGAGGGTCAGCCCCGGGCCCTAGACGCTCGGGCTTCGAGCTGACTGCCTTTCTCTGCTATTTTGCGCTCCCCCCTCGGCGCCGACCGTGCATCGCCCTGCCAGACCTTTAGCGTGTTGCGTATCGTAAGCAAAGGGCGAAATACGCGACGAGGACGACGGTGTCTGGGCACCAACAAAAGCTAGGGCTAAACCTCATTCCGCGCAGGGTCCTGCCAGTGCGCTCATATAGCACTAGAATCGACGTGGTTTCCGAGTCAAGTTTGCCTGGGCGGCATGGAGGTCGGCAGAGAGACTGCCGCGGCATGGGTTTTGCCTACTAGACTGTGTATAAGAGTCAGACGGCTTAAGTCAGCCTGAGCACCGAACTTCGCTTCGCTCGCTCAAGTTCGGTTTCCTTTTGATGTATATCTTGTATCACTGATCCTGGACCCCGGGCCAGCCCCCCAGAACACTGGCATAATACCTAATACCTATACCTATACCTACGGTACCTACGGTACTTTACTAGTACTCTAGTTTTCCCAATCATGATCTCCTCCGCCACTGGCATTCCACAAATACTCCAGACCGTGACTCGGATCTATCATGATGAACTTATAATAACTTGGCCCGGGTGGCAAACAAGAATTGCCAAAAACATGAAGTACCCAGGCCGGCCCGGGCCGGGGGCAACTTTGACCTATAGGCCCCTTCAAGTTAGGCTGAATTGCAACCCGGGCCCGACTTGAACCAGACGCCCAGTTATAACGTTATAAAGTTACGGCGATTGTTGTACGGGGCACGAAACGCCACTGGCTCGACCTTCGCAGGCCCGGGCCACTAAAATTTCCACTGGCAAACCTAATCGCTTCGCTTACCCGTTTCGGTCACGTCCTAGAGGGGTAGGGAGGCCCCTTGGGCTCAATTTGCCGACGGCCAAGGCGTCTAGTTGTAGAGATACGGCAAAACGGCAAAGCAAATTTGGGGTTCGGTGTCCGCCCCCGTACATGCGGGTATTTGTATACTCAGGCTAGTACTAAGAAGTAGGGGGGATACCTCCGGTGCAGTGCTGTCTAATTGCCTAAGCGCGTGAGAACGCAGTAATAAGTACTACACTTGGGCCTTCGAGTTACCGAAATGGTTTGGTCATGGGCACCGGCTCATAACCGAGGCTATTTTTTCTTCGGATTTTGCTTAATTATAGTGTCCTTTCACTTGTGTCTGAGTTACAAGCCCAAGGGTTTCAATGCCAATCAAGGCGATATTGCATGTACTGCAAATATGGCCTTTCATGCTGTTTGTGTAAGCAGATTTACAAAATGAGCATCGTTCAAGCTGACTTCCTCGATAAATAGGGTCGAGGCTTTTACAATTGATCTCAAAAGGATTTCGTTCATCATAATTTAGTTTGAACTCATTTCGTGCCTTTTGCTCGCTCTTCTGAAGGACGGTTTGCGCTTTGTTGTGTAATTCTGACTTTCCCTGCGCCGAAGAGTCTGGTAAATCTAGCAGGCGACGCGCAAATGAAGCTGCCGTGATAAAGTTCCCTCCTTTGTATGCTTGCGTCATGGCCAAATTAAGAGCAAGAGCAAGATGAGCCGGCTGTAGATTGCAGTGCGTGAAATAGGCGGATAATTCCATTTGACGGACACCTTTTTCGATCGCATTTGCATGTTTTAGACGGATTGCAGTGACATATTCGCGGGTTATGTCCATCAGCTCTCTCACCTAAGCCCCCAATTTTAGATAACAAGGCACACGAGTGGAAAGGAAAATAGGATAGAGGAGAAACCAACCTCATTGGCATGTGATCGGCTTTCTGCTATTATCAGAGGGATACACCGCAATATGTGATGAAATCTTTCCCGGGAAGCTTGAAAATTGCCTTTCTGGAACAGCCGGTAAGAATTCCTAAGAGCATCGATAAGTTGGGGCATTGAATTTGCTATTCTAGGGAAGCAGCTACCATTAGCCACGTTGCCATCACGCAGCATTGCAATCCCATATGATGAAGAAAGGGGCAAGCCAGGTACCGAGGATTTAGAGGCAGCGTGTAAGACCAAAAAGCGTCCCCGCATAGGACTAAAATTGACGATTGATATTTGGCGATTGAGATAATTCATTGATGATCCAAAAGACCCAGCCGCAGCATGATCAGCAGCATGTGCAGAGTTCTTGCACCAACGGTTTTCGGGACAAATTCCAGCAACCGGGACTATATATGTGCGAGATACTGCCTCATCAGCCTTGAGATTCGAGCTTGCATAATCGGCATCCTCGTTGGCCGCATCATCGATGTCTAGATCCTCGCCCCATCCCCCTACCTCGTCGGATTCCGCCTCCACTTCATCAACTTTGACGTCGTCTAGATCAAGGTCGGCATCCCATCCCGGGGAACTGGTGTTATCGACGGTGTCATCGTGTTCGCTTTGGTCCTCATATGAGTTCCGAAAAGTGCTCTTTGGTATCGCGAGTAGAGGCCAATTATCAGATCGTAAGATTGGAGTCGGAGGTTGCATGAGCTGAGAATTGTGCAATACAATTGGGATGGGGCGGCCCGCACTTTGCAGCAGCTCTTTGATTCGCCCTGCTTCCTCCAGCATCCCATGTGAGACTGCTGTCACATAAGCAAGAGGAGACTGACCGGCCTCTTCTAGAACTCGAGTGCGTTCAGTGGCATCACCAAGAAATAATGAGTTGTGAAAGCGCCCCATAATATCCCTACGCATCTCTGCAATCTTCAACATCTTACGAAGTTTCTCGATATTCCCAGTCAATAGATAGAGAAAAGAAAGCCGCTCGAAATTCTTCGTTCGTTGATATGACATTTCAACCACCTGGTGATTGCCTTGTCGAAGTGCCTCCATACCAAGCCTGTGCCAACATTCATCATCACCAATTTCGTAGGCAGTGTTCATGGCCACTTCAATATTTCCACAAGCAAGTGCTAATTTGAATCGAGTTTGTAGGTCATCAACAAAGTGCAGGGCCACTTCAGGATATCCTTTCTCTTGTAAGTAAACAATTATTGCTTTGCCGCAAAGCTTTGAGTGCTTGATCATGTTCATAACCTCCAGATAGTTTTTATCCTCCAGGGCTAGCTTAAATACGGCCTCTGTATTATCAACAGAAAGAATGCAATGCTTCAACTCGCGATCAAGACAGTAGAGCTGTTTCTGATTTGCTCTGGTTATGTATACTGGGACATCAAGAGTGCGAATAATACCCGTATCCCCATTGGTCAGACAATACTTCACATGGTTTAAGGTGGTATAGAGAAAAATACGATCGTCCCAACCTCCACCTTTAACGCGAACAGTTTCAGTCACACTACACAGCTGCTCGAGATCTCGAGAGGCAATAGTTATACCTTGATTTAAGATCATTAGACTATGTGAGACTAAAGACAACGCACCGTGTTTGCTCAGAAGTGCAACCCTGCTACAGTCTTGATTCCATATTACGTACTTGATTCGTGCAACTTGCAATTCAGCAAGAACCCTTCTCGATTGAGGCTCAAAGAGCATGACTCTGTCATCTGTACGCAAAAGAAGGCGGCCTGATGTTCCAGCAAAGAACATGCAATCAGTGCTGGGATTAGGGGGAGGGACACTTTTTCTTTTCTCATTGTTGAGATCCTTGATGATTATCTATGACAGATTTGGTCAAAGGAAGGAGACGGGCTAATTAACAGTACCTGGCGATTTTTGTCTAGGACCGCAAAACGATTTCGAGAGAGGAACACAGCAGATAAAGCCAATCCCCGCTTTGGGTCTGAACTTTCGCCCTGTTGATTTGAGGCAATTACATCACCAGGGAAAACAAGCAACTCGAAAGACCCACCATCCTGTTGAGAGAAAAGTATTACGTTGTGTTCGGATGGGTTCATTGTATTATACTCCAAAGATCGAGGTCCAGCGCATACTCCATTCTGCGCGTGGCCGGTGGGGCGACGTAATGATAGCATTGGCAAGTCTCGGCGGGTGCTATATTCATGAATACGGAGATATCGATCTTTTACATAGAACAGAGTATCCAGATGGGAGCCAAATGCCGGCCTTTCACGTTCAAGTTTGAAAACAATCATCCCAGAATCATGCCCAGCAGCTAACAAGTTTTGCACGGGGTGAGCTGCAAGAATCCAGAATCGATCATTTTCACGTCGAAATGTTTGCACACCAAGTCGTTTTGATATGTCCCAGACTCGGATAGAACGATCTTCAGAGTTTGACACTATTAACTCATGCTTTGGATGGAAAACAACACAAGACACGTTATTACTATGGCCGCGCATGGTATCAACTTCCCAGGCCTTTGTCTCATTCATGCGCCATAACTTTACTTGTCTATCATCTGCACCACTAATCACCAACGGTAATGTTGGGTGAAACGATGCCCAGTTCACGCCACGATCATGCCCTTCCAAGACATACTTGACAATGGCGTCATTCCCTCCAAAAAGGTCGGCATTGACTCTCGAGACAACGCTACTCGCACTAGTGCTACTGGCGCCAATCTCTTGTAATGATGATGAGGTGATATGGGTTCCGATTGCCACGGGGGGGCCCCGTACAGTTTTCTTTCTGAGACCAGTAATGTCCCAGACCCGGACAGTCTGATCTAAGGATGCCGAGACGATAAGGTCATCTTTGGGATGAAATGAAGCACACATCACATAATGGTTGTGTCCCGTCAGTACGCTGACACATGATCGACTTTGCCAGTTCCAGATACGGATTGTTTGATCGTCACTCGCAGAAACTACCCAGGGATATTCGCCATGGAAATTGACAGTGCGAATATAATCCAAATGCCCAAGCAAAGTGAACAGACATCTTCTGAGTTTATAATCCCAGACTTTGATGCGATAATCATCACCACCACTGACTAATAATGGCTGAACATGGTGAAAATCGATGCCTCTGACAGGGCCGTCGTGCTCATCGAATCTCTCGAGCAGCGTACCCATACGATAGTCCCAGAGTTGTATTACTCCATTGTGCAAACTTGTCAAGATCCATGGTCTCTGAGGATGAAATGCTAGTCCTTTCACTCGATTACTTTTGGATTCAAATTTGGTCAACATCTCTCGACCGCGCTGGATTATTCCTTATATAATTTAATAATTAGATTGCCCCCCAATAGATACCCGGGGCTCTAGTACAGTAGGTAGCTTCGTAGCTTCTACCTATTGCCTACGGTACTGTCTAGTTCAAGTGGAACTTTAAACCTGAATCGACCTGGCGACCGGTCGTGAAAACCTAGGGCCGACTTCTTTTGCAGGTCCCGAACCCGGGCCGAATCGGAGGTGAATTTCCGAGAATTTCCGCTCCACACGATTTTCAAGTTCGGCGTACGCGGGCGGTATCGCCTCACACTTGGATCTCGGCGCGAGGTGCGTATTTTCTAGGCTGAAAAGTGGAGTATACCCGAGTGCGTACCTGCTTCGAGTATACGATGCGGCTTGAGTGCGCGGCCATTACCAACGACAAGCGAGTTTGTGCACGGTTTTGTGTCCCGAACACGACCTGGAAACTCACCACGAACGAGTTGGGGCGAGGGCGCTCCGTTGAGGCCACAGCCACCAGTCGATATATAGCTTGGACTCGACGGCACGGGAGGGGACGTGGCGGCTTGCGCCGAGAGTCGGCTGCTATCCGCAGCATTATGAGGATACGGGTGCTCTCCGCAGCTGCGACGTCATCGGTGCCCCTGCACGTTCTGCTGGTGGTAATTCATCGGGCCGCCATGCCGGTCACGGTCATTTTGGCCCGGATGCGAGGCCTTTTTTAGATGCTACGAGCATATTCACCTAAGGCTGTCTGCCTTGCCGTGACGGCTGGTGGGCTTCGGTACCTTAAGGGCCTTAGGCGGCTGTCTGCCGCCCCTCGCTTCGCTGAGCCACAATATTAGGCCAGAGTACGCGGCGGTGGGGGCTCGGATGCGAGCCTGCGAAACCACGCAAGCTCCACCTGTTCATTCCGCCTTCGGACGGTCTGGATCCTTCCTGTCAATGGATATTGTGAGCCGGTGGCCCCCTTCGGGGCTCCAGGAAGTTTTGGGGCGCGCTAACTTTACTTTACTTTACTTTGGGTACCTACGGTACCGTAGGTACCGTAGATACCGTAGGTACCTACGGTACCTAAGAAGGATAAAAACGCGTTTTTTGTTGTTTTATCGCGTGGATGGGTAAATCTTCACTTCACTCGGTAAGCTTTGATTGCTTGCATGATATTCTTATGCTCTGATCGTGCCAGATATAGAACAGCTGCGAAGCAAGCAAAATAATGGATTACAAAAAGGGCGGCGGACTAATTCTCTCCTCAGAGCGAGCGCAGCTGGTTGACGGGCTGTGGACAATTCAAAAGTACGGTGATTTCGCTCCTGGGGATAAGCGACTGGCGCGTGTGTTTGTGACTGGCCGAGTAGAGATGCGACAACTTGGAGGACTGTTTAAATTGTCTTTTGATGGCTTGGCCGTGCAGCGACTGGCAGATAATCCTTCCCAAAGCCCTCTTAAAGCAAAGGTGTTCCTTACTCGCAAAAAGGCAAAAAAGCGCATGGCAGATTTGGAAGAAACGGGTTACAGTGTGCCCATCTCATGTGATTTAGATAAGAATGGATTCGTTTGCAGTGGAGACGCGACCCTGGGCACATTTGACTTGACACTGAGGAACGCACCCGACAACCCGCTACTTTATCGCGGGCTATGCATAGCAAAATCTGCCCAGGACACGCCATTGACAGAAGAACCTGCAGTCTATGGATTCGTGAGGTTCGTTGACGACAGACCGCAGATAACTACAACGGAGAATGTCCTCGGTCTCCATGAGAACGAGGATTTGATGGGGAACAAGACTATTATGTATGATGGCACAGACTCAAAATACAAGCCAATCCAGGCATACACGCGCACCGCACTGCGCAGGGTTATTGGACGTACATTTCATTGATTGTTACCAGAGGCGGAACTGGTTGTCCCCTAGGCGCGAAAGGCATGGAAGGCGCTCGAGCTTGCTGAAGAGCAGCAAATCGGCTTCGATGAGTTTAAACGCGCCCTAGATCTCCTTGATTTGACACTTCTAGAAACACGTGCCATGCGACTTTTCGAGGCTGTTGACCTAAATCAATCAGATCAAATTGGCATTACAGAATTTGAGATTGCTCTCATGATAAATGATAGTAAGTTTGCAGTATAATATAGTAACCTCACCAGTCGCGGTTGGCCCATCCTATCTAACCTTGTAGGTACCCCAGATTTGGGTCTTACTCCAAATGACGCCTTTCGTATGTTCGACCTTGATCAGACTGGTAAAATAACAAAAACGGCGTTCCGGAGGGTTATTGGCGCTCTGGGGGCGGGTGAAAAATTACCCGGGAAGACGGTGGACAGTGAGGAACGAAAGATGGCAATTGAGGCATTTTTTGACAAACTCGACCTGGATAGAAGTGGCGAAATCAGTTATACCACCTTTAGAAGCGCCTGGGTTAAGCTGGTAGATGTAAACACAGAGTTAACGAAGAGACAAAGAAAACCGTATTCAGTCCCAAGGGCTCTTCAAATATTCCAGTTTTTGGCTGACATACTAAATCGTGCAGCTCTTCTCACACTATCTGCAGCAGAGGAGGCGGAGGAGAAGCAAAGTTTCCAACGCGCCAGACAACGTATAGATCGGTTGAGAGTTGAAGCACGAACACGCCGAGATGAACACCGTCGAGCAAGACAAGCGGAAAGGGAGCGTGTGTCACTGGTAGCAGCCAAAGATATTGCTCTCCGAAACAAGGATAGAGCCGCGCGGCTGGTACAGGAGCAAAAGTTGAGAAATAAGCAGCGCGCTGAAGAGAAATTGATGAAAAATCGCCTGGAAGCAGAGCAGGCTGCAGCGAAGCGCCGACAGAATGCAGCTTTAAAAGCAGAGAGGAAAAAGCGAGAAGCCGATCGCGTTGCTATGATCAGGATGGCCGGTGCAGATCGCCTGGACTGTTCCCGGCGAAGCTATCGCTTGCTACCAGCAGAGCTGTACATAGGACGTGGTGCGCAAGAGGGACTAGCGGACCTAGTAATGTTAGACCTCGGAGAAAATTGTCTCGAGACCTTACCAACAGGATTCCTTATGTGGTTCGCGTCGCTGAGATATCTCAGGCTTACTGCGAATCGCCTGGAGTATCTCCCAAAAGATGAATTGGGGGATATGGGTCAACTAGAGGTGTTGAAAGTTAATAGCAACAACCTCATTGATATTCCAGATTCTATTGGTGAGCTAAGTATGCTCAGAGAGTTGCGTGTGAGTAATAATAACCTCAGGAAGTTGCCAAGTTCAATTCAGCGCGTTGTGTCTATTGAATGCCTCAGTGCATCTTCCAATCAACTTGTTTCACTGCCAGACATGTCTGGGTTGCAATTCATGAGAGATCTCTGTTTGCGGGGAAACAAGTTATTTGAACTACCAGAATCTCTACCCGACATGGTATCACTAACAAGGCTGGACGTGCACAATAATCAGATTCATAAATTACCTCAAAATATCGGAGATTTAAAAAAATTGCGTGTACTTAACATTAGCGTGAATCGAGTAACAACATTCCCAGATAGTGCATCTGGCTTGAGTGGCTGCGAATCTTTTCTTCTGCAGGAAAATGAAATTCTTCATCTTGGCGTTTGGGCTGGCGGGTGGAAATGTGCCTCGTTTTTAGACATAAGGGGCAATAAGATTGAGCATGTTGACCGGTCTGTGGGTTCTCTTCGAAATCTAACCGTCATACGACTGGACCGGAATAAGATAGAGCAACTTTCTCCACAAATAGGCCTCGCCCAGTCACTAGAAGTCTTGCATGTTTCTGACAACATTCTAAAGAAACTCCCCGTGGAACTTGGCGCCCTGGCGCTACTGCACACTTTAAAACTATGTAAAAACTTCATTTTTAAGCACCTGCCAGAGCAATTGGGACTGCTCAGGTCGGTGACTGACTTGGATATCTCTCAGAACATGATTGAATCACTCCCAGACACAATTGGTGGACTTGGAGAGCTTGTAAAACTCAACTTGGCGCACAATCGGCTGTCAACTGTACCGGAAACTATCATCCAGTGCACACGATTGCATGAACTCTATCTATCTTCAAATCACATCAAGCGATTGCCGATGCACCTTGGAAAGTGCACTCCTCTCCGCATTCTTGATCTTCAGTCTAATCTCATCGTGGAAATACCTGCAAACCTTGCATGCCTGATAAATCTTCGATCTCTACACCTTGGGAAAAATCTTTTGCGGGCCCTGCCTCTTGATATCGTCTATCTCTGCGAGACTGTAGAGAAGCTTAGTTTGGATAGAAATCCATTCACTGACCTCCCACCTAGGTGGGCCAAATTTTCAGGATGCTCTGCGCACGAGCGGAGCCTTTGGCCTTCAGGTTACAACAACGAGCTAGCAATTTCCTGGGTAAAGGACCATTCTGCCTTCTACCAAGCTGCCTCTGAAGAATGGCAGATGACCGGCCCCATGCATGTATCCAGCCGATCAAATCTTGCCGCTTACGAGGCTGCCGTCAAGAAGCGCTGCGGCCCTGCTTGGCAGCCTCACCTGCTTTCTCTTGTGCGTGCATACTATTTCAAGGCAAGGCATACTGGCAGCTGTCCGAAGTTTAATTATTTAACAGCAATAGAATCAAAACTTCGTTCCAGAGCCAGAAACAGAATAGCTTCAATCCGCAATAACCGCCATCGGGTGGCACTTGACGCTGCAGCAGAATACAATACTGTTTTAACAGAACTATACCATAGCAATCTTCTGTGTCGCTTGGGTAAGATTCAAGACCTTGGGCAAATCAGAAGAAAAAATAGAGCCTCGCGCCACTCGAAACCGAGAAAAACTATTGCTCTCAAACAGGCTCGTGTACTCAAGGCCGATCAGGATCGTGAAGGACGGATTGAATTGGAAGAACTCCACGCGCACCTTTGGAGCTCCTTTGGGTGTCCAGCTGATGGTGAGCATTTTTTTCCTTCAGGATTTACACGATGTTGACATTAATGCAAGTCAGTCAGGGACATGTACGAGACAACCCGTCTCCGGAGTTCAACCAAGCAAGTGAATCTAGCGCCCCTGGCGCCTGCTGTAGTCTGCTGGCGAGGAGGACGCAAAACGAGATTGACCGTGTTGTCTCTGAAATTAGATGTGAGCTCGAAGACGCGCCTATAAAGACCTTTTGGAGCTCACTGGCCAGGTTCGAGCCGATTCAGCGAGACCGGGTCCGCTAGAGTTTGCATGGGTCCGGCGCGCCTGCGAGCCGTACCATTGATCCCCGGGCCTTTTTTATTCTATTCCTAAGTATTGCGCACGCGCACTTAAAAAGGGGAATAGGACACCTCGCGAGCGGCAGCCCGGGCCCTAGCGGCCTAGAGCCGGTCGAGGAAGCGGTCGAGAGGCGGGATTTCGGGGTTGAGCCCCTTGCGCTTGCGGACCTGCCCGATGACAGCGCCGGGCTTGGATGCAAGGTCTGTTGGGTCGCCCTGGAGTACAGCCCAGTGTGAGAATACCATCTGGGGGAATGCCTTGCCACCGGTGGCCGCGCGAACGTCAGCGTTGAAGCCGAAGGACTCCATTACCGGCATGTGTGCCTTCATTTGGACCATCGGCGTCCCCGGGCGCTGCTCTTCGGAGAACACAACGCCGCGGCGGCGAGTGAGCACACCGTAGCAACCGCCCATGGCGTCCTGTGGCACGGAGATATCGACAAGGAAGAGAGGCTCCTGGAGAACAGGCTGCGCCAGCAGCAGCGACGCGAACATTACGCGACGCGCGGTTGGCATGATCTGACCCATGCCGCGATGTATCGCGTCGGCATGAAGCGTTACGTCAAGGAGCTTGAATGAAACACCACGCATCTGCTCGTCACAGAGGACAGAAGACTTGGACGCCCACTGGAAGCCGGCAACAACAGACTCGCGGATCTCACCAAGATAGTTTACACCCTTAGTCTGGTCGTACAGGAGATTGGCACCGGACCCGTCAGGCCCAAAGCCCCAGATCTTGCGTGCATCGCCAACATCCCAGCCGTATTCGTCGGCCATGAGGCGCGCACGGAGTTTGGGGTCGTCCTTGGCCGAGACCTTGCCTGCCTCGATGGCATCAGAAAGCTCGTCGGAGAGGGGTGCCGCCTCCATGTAGAGCCGATTATGTTTGTTCGGCGACTTGGAAAGGCACGTCTGCGAAGAGTTTGCGGAGCACGACTCGCGGTATGAGACGACAGGATCGGAGACCTTGACGTCCGTTCCCATAAAATCCTCTTGGAGGTCCTTGAGGCAGATCTCGAGGTGAAGCTCACCAGTTGCCGCTATGATATGTTCGCCCGACTCCTCCGTGTAGCAGAGGACCATGGGGTCTGACTTGGCGAGGCGCTTGAGGCCCTCGACGAGCTTGGGGAGGTCTTGCGCTTTCTTCGGTTCGACTGCGCAGCGAACAACAGGCGAGACGCTGAACTTCATCGTTTTGATGCAGTGCGCTTCATCATGTGTCGATATCGTACCGCTCTTGAGGAGGTACTGGTCGACACCTACGAGGCCGCACGTGTTGCCGGCAGGTATGTCCTGGACCTGCTCCTGAAAGCGTCCCATCATAATGAGCGTACGTTGGATATTCTTCACCCAGAGATCACTCTTCTTGCCAGGGATGTAGTTGGGGCCCATGATGCGAACCTTCTGACCTGTCGCGATCTTCCCCGAAAACACGCGGCCGAAGGCAAAGAACCGACCCCGATCAGAGGACGGGACCATCTTGGAGATGTACATCATGAGCGGTGCACCATCGGACGTGTCACAAGTACGGATTGCGTTGGCACATGCGTCGTCGAGCGGCCCATCGTACAGGTTCTCGACGCGATAGCGCTGCGCCGCTGCTGGCGAGGGTAGCTTGACGACAATCATCTCGAGGATTGCGTCACCGACAGGTAACCATTTCTGCATGACGCATTTCAAGAGGGGCTTGCCTACCAGCTCGTCCTCCTCTTTTTTGAGAGTCACGCCAACAGCCTTGAGGAGCTTCTGGATCTTCAGCTTCTTGTCCTCCATAATCGCCGCGAACATCTTGCAGATAGGAGTCATGATGAACTGGCAAAATGCGCGCTCGAGTTGGCCATCACGATCTGACTTGACCCATTTCTTACCCTTGGCATCAAAGTAATTGTCGCCCCAGAGCTTCTGCATCATCTTGTCGTATCCTATGCCAAACTTCTCGGAATACATGCGCGCGAACTTGCACAACGTGAACCCCCACTGGTGGAGGCCCGAACCAAATGACACAGTACCCTTCTCAGGATACACCTGACAGTCGCCGAGCAACTCATCGTTGTACGTTGCGATGATGACGTTGACCGACTCCACCGACCGCTGAAAACACTGGTACATATCCTCAGGTGAGAGCTGGAGCTCAAGCAGGGCGCGGTCAACCTTGTTAACGTGGAGCACAGGGCGAACACGCTCGCCGATCGCTTGGCGAAGGACGGTCTCAGTCTGGACACAGACACCTTCGATGGTGTCGACGACCACCAAAGCGCCATCAGTAATACGTAGTGCAGCAGTCACTTCAGATGAAAAGTCGACGTGGCCCGGCGAGTCGATCAGGTTGATGAGGTAGCTGTTCTCAGTGATGGTCGGCCCGTCGTCAGATGACGCAAGCGCGAACGCCGCGGCGGCAGTCTCGTCACCCCCCGTGACTGCGAGCGCTCGGCCCTCAGCCTTGGCTACCTCGGCCTTCTCGCCATCGGACATCTTGTATTCGAAGAACATGGAAATGCCTGTCGACTTGATCGTGATGCCGCGTTCTGCTTCGTCCGCTCGCGTGTCGGTGTAGCGCATCTCGCCGGCGTGCTTCTTCGCAATGATGCCCGCCTTGGCGACGAGCGAGTCTGTCAGCGTCGACTTCCCGTGGTCGACGTGCGCAATCACACTCATGCTCCGGATGTTGTACTTGAGGTCCATCAGTGACCGCAGCTGCTCGGTGGTGAAATTCACCATGGTGCCTGCTTCTCACGGCCGCGGCCGAGCCGAGCGAGACGTCGCCGAGTGCCGCCGCTAGTATGCTCGTAGGATGCCAGCTCGAAATGGCAATAAGATACCTGTATGCAGTATTCTCAGTCTCGCGTGATACACATTACTAGCCTGAGGTTTTTTCGGTCGTCGACCGCTCGGCCGGTAAGTTTTTTTTTCAATTGCTACCTGCCCCTCGGCGGCCTCGGCCCCCGGGGGGCGACCCGGCCGCGGAAAAACCGTCGGTGTTGTCTACCTATCCTGACCGGCGGGGTGGCGTGGGACCCGGTGGGCGATTCGCGCAGAACGCGTCGAGCAACCGGCCGGCGAGAGGCGCATTACGGGGGTGGGCGGGCGTGGAACGCGGCCTCGCGCGGGGTGTCACGCGGCCCGCGCGGCGGCGACCTGGGTCGTGGAGTCGAACGCGTCGAGCCAGGCCGCGTCGTCGAGGTCGAGCGGCCCGTCGTCGCGCAGCGCGGCGAAGTCGTCCGGGGCGTCGGCGACGGTGAGGAGCAGCGCGCCCTCCGCCGCTAGTGGCACACGAGTTCCTCAACAACAGCGCTCGGGGCTCGAGGACTCTTAACCCACGTCTTCATGGGGGTTACTTTTACCGCGCGCAGGGTTGCCGCGTAGGGTATAGTGCGTAGGGTCGTGAGCCTGGACTCGTACGCATTTTTTTTACGAGTGCTCGGCAAGTGTTGGCGCAGCCCCGTACCGTTAATGCCAGTGGACGGGGCACACAGGCCCTGGTGTGTTTTGCTGTCCTTCGCCGAGCGCTCGCATAGTAGCGCTCGCCCCTTTACCCCGCCTAAAAATGCTTCTCTTGCCCCCGCGCTCCGATGACCACCTTTAATTTAAGCCTTCCAAACCATCGGGGCCGATGCTACCGCGAAACTGTCGGCCAAGTTGGCTAATACCGTCCAAACGAGTTTTCCACAAACATAGCTTGGGGGTACCGAGCCGTAGGCCCGTCTACGCCCGTGAAGGTAGCATCGAATAGAAACCCGCCACGGTCCAAGCCGCAGCTGGCCAGGCGCCTGGGCTGGTTGAGATGGCGTCCCCGATGACGAAAAAAGTTCTGTTGATGGGTCGCTCCGGCTCCGGTAAAACATCTATGAGATCAATCATTTTCGCTGACTATATGGCCCGTGACACAATGCGACTATCCCCAACTATTGATGTAGAATACTCTCACGTGCGTTTTCTGGGAAATCTTCATCTCCATCTGTGGGATTGTGGAGGACAGGTTTGCACATGTGCTGACAGCATTGGACTGAAATAATCCCGTAGGACGATTTTTACCGCAACTACCTTGAACACATGAGGGATCATATATTTCGATCAGTGGAACTTTTGATATATGTATTTGACATAGAAAGTGAAGAGCAAGGAAGCGATTTTTCACAATTCGCTGATGTAATTGAAGCTGTGGAACAGCATTCACCTGATGCCCGGGTCTATGTCCTGGTACACAAAATGGATCTTGTGAAAGAGGATGTTCGGAAAGCCGTCTTCTCTGAGAAAGAGGCCAGCATCCTCTCCCAAGCAAGTGATCACTTGCGTATTCAGTGCTTTCGTACATCTATATGGGATGAGACCTTATACAGAGCCTGGTCTCATATCGTGTACTCTCTAGTTCCTAATACAGCCCTTCTAGAATCACACTTGAACGAATACTGCACAATCTGTGGTGCAGACGAAGTTGTGTTGTTCGAAAGTACCACCTTTCTTGTGATCGCACACGCAACCTGCATTCCACATAGTGATACACATCGTTTCGAAAAAATTTCCAACATCATCAAACAGTTCAAGCTGAGTTGTCGGAAGGTTCAGGCGCATTTCGAGGGAATGCTGGTTCAACATCATCAGTTGATTGCCCTTTTTGAGAATCTAACGAGAAGCACAGCAATCATGTTTATTTCCTCTGATCCTGATTTGATGCACACTGCATTGATTTCTTCTAATGTGGCACAGTTTCGGGCGCAACTAAAGATCTGTGGTCTAATTGGATAACATGTCCGCCTCTGGATTATTGAGCTAGAGAGCTCGGCTCAACGGAATCTCTACCGGAATGTAACTTGATTGGCTTCAGTAGGCGGGGTAAGGAGCCGCGAAGCAGTGGCTGACGAGCGAGCAGCGATGACTAAGAGCACCTAGGCTATCATGATTCAAGTTGTCTCCAAATTAGTTGGTCACGGCTTTAGGTTCGGCAGCGTGCAGAGTAGTGAGGGTCCTTGGTACTTTTAGCTCCGGCGCGAAGTGCTTGCATTCGGCTGAGTTACAATAAATAGAGACTCTGATGCATCAGCGTGATGTGAGGCAGGCGTAAAGCGAAGGGACAACAAGTGCTGTTAGAAAGCCTGGCGATTCCGCAGCTACAGGATATGCCATTGTGACATTCCCACCCGTCATCAAAATTGCACGTAAACCAGCAAGATTGCGGATGACGGGCTATTACGTAGTAGGTTCCAAAGGGGATGGCCAATGCAACTAGCAAATACCGAACCGCAACGCAAATTCTTTTTTTTGGCCTCAAGTGTCTGTCCAAGCATGTCCTGCGGTAGTGATCCCGGCAGCCTTTAAAGCCCATACGCTGTATCATGATAGCACTGGCAATTGAGAACAGTCCTCAGGCACGTTCATGGCCGGCGGCGAGACTTGAGATTCGAGGGGTCCCCTAATTTGAGTTTCGAGTTCCGCAGCCCAGCCAAGAACCCTATGTACGCCCCGAGAGACCGAGCTGGGGGCTGGTCTGGTAATTTGGTCTCCCGGGGTTTTGGGTACCTATGCCAGGTACCCGATGGGCTGCCAGATGCACGAAACGCCACTAAAATTTCCCCATCTGGCCACTAAATCCTAGTAAAATTTTCCAAACCAATCTTTTTTGCTCGCCCGGGCCCGTTTCGGTCACTGGCACGTCCTAGAGGGGTAAGTGGCACCCCCTATTCTCGATTTGCCGCCGTATCAGACGTCTACTTATAGAGATAAGCGCAGTTCTAGGAACTTGGGAAGAAAGGGGGGGGGTGTTAAGAAAGGGGCGTCCGTCGAAATCCCGTAATAAATTATTTTGCGCATTTTGGTAATT
>Ga0209503_10000755_pt1 | contig 18035 bp, 32 predicted proteins | sample SouAtlMetagenome_2_FD_187448 | JGI IMG/M metagenome (GOLD analysis project Ga0209503, IMG submission 187448) | Marine eukaryotic phytoplankton communities from Atlantic Ocean - South Atlantic ANT15 Metagenome (SPAdes) (version 2) | ecosystem: Environmental > Aquatic > Marine > Oceanic | place... | reverse complement strand
GTTTTGGTATTACAGACCTTGTCACAGCATTAGTATGGGATATAGACCTAAAAGTTTCTGAAACAATCTATACATCATTTGTTGTAGTGACACTTGGTGCATTTGGTATATCAGAAGCTGGACAAGCATTCGGAAAAGGCAAATAGGATAAATAACTAAATGGCACTACCAAATCCAAATAAAGAATTAGTCGGTCAATCGCAAACACAAACTTTAACACTTAAAGACTTACTGTTCTATCAAAAAGAAACTGAGAAATGGTCTGAGAACACTGATGTTAATACTTACAGAGCATATGTTGAAGAACAAAAAGCTACAAAAGAATTAGCGGAAAAAATAGAGAACATACAAAGTGGTGAAAAGAATTCACTTGCAGTTTTAGCAGACTCAAAGAAAGGCATATTTGCTGAGTTTAATAATAAATTTATGTCTGACATGGAGCAGATTAAGTTTGCTGTTGCGAAAACTTTCAATGCTTTTACAGGTCCGTTTGATAAACTTTTTGAAGACCAAAGAGGAAGATTTTTTGGTGATATGGGTGAAAATTTCTTTTCTGCTAGTGCTCAATTAGAACGAGGTTCAAATAAATTAAACTCAGGTTTTAAAGAACTCACAAATGGTATTGGTGCTTTAGGTCCTGTTATCAACTCATTAAGAACAGCGATGTTTAAAGGGGTAGCTGTATTCAATGTGGTTATTGGTTTTTTTCAAGTCCTTGCTGGTTTTGCTGGAAAAATAATTAAGTTTTTTAGTCGTCTAGCTGGTTTTGGTAAAGAAGCTGCAGAAAGAGAAAAACTAGAAGAAGAACATTTAAAAGCACAAAACGAATTAGCTGAAAAAGAAGCAGAAATAGCAAAACAAGAAAAACTAGAAGGTGTAAAACAAAAACTAGTAGACCCTCTTCCATTGCCAGTCACTATGGGTGGCTCTTCTAGTGTAGTTCCTAATCAAGAACAAAAGAAAGAATTTAAAGGTCTATACATGCCTGATGGTTCTATGAGTTTAGAAGCAGAAGAAGAAAGAAGTAAAAAGCTCATGGAAATGGATAAAGAAAGGGCAGAACTTCAAAAGAAATATGATTTATTAGACGAAAAGAGAAATAAAAAATTAGACGAAGAACAAGGTAAGAAAAGCAATCAGTTTGGTAAAATGGGAATCGCTCTTCTAGTGGTTTTACTTGCTATGTTGATGTCAATGGGAAGTGGTTTCTTTTCGGCTCCTGCCAGACTTATTGGAGAGACAGCAAAAAGAATGTCTAGACTTGTTGGTGAAGGAGCTAAAAGATTAGTTCAAGGAACAAAAAATCTTGTTAATAAAGTAGGTAGTTCAGCATCAAGACTATTTAATAATATTCGAAGCACCAAACCTAATGTTCCAACATCTGCGACTAGAATTATAGACCCAACTTCTAACCCTAAACCTCGAACTACAACACCTAAAATACTTGATGCAGATGGCAAACCTATTAAAGTTGATGAACCAAAAGTAAAACCAAAAGCAAACAGTGCATTAACAAAGGCTCTTAAATTAGGCAAATTTGCTGCCGGAGAAGCTATTCCTGCTGCAGGTTCAATTTATGAAGGTATGACAGACAAACAAGCTAACGAAGCAAAATTCAATGCTATTCAAGATGCTTTTTTGTCAGGAAAAGAATTTGACTTTGCAGATGGTCCAAGAAAAATTACTAGAGAAGAGTATGAAGATGCAAAGAGAGCTTATTTTGCCAGTATAGCTGGTTCAGCAGGAAGAGGTGGTGGTGGATTTTTTGGTGCTCTTGGAGGATTCAGATTTGGTCAAGCTCTTTCAGGTGCTGGTTCAGGATTTGTTCAAGGTCTAAAAGGATTAAATCCCTTTCAGAATCCATTCAAAGGAGACACCTTTATGGATAAAATAAAAAATGCTGGTAAGTATGGGTTTAAAAAGAATCCTGTTGCGGCTGTTATAACAGTAGGTTCTTCAACCCTTGCTGGAGGATATGCTGGCGGAACTGCTGGTGATGACGCTTTAACTAAAGTGTTTGAAGGTGATGTTAAAGATTCACAAAAATTCTTAGATGACTTGTCTGCAATTGCTCCACCTACTACAGCTGAAGAAATAGATGACATACAAAGACAAATTTTTGAAGATATAATGAGAGGTAATGATGGAAGTGTTGGTGGGAAGTACCCCGCCGTTAATACAGCTATTGATAATAGTAGTTCAACTACAATTGAACCTGGAAGAACAAGTTTCTTTGATTACTTTAATAGTAATTCTTACACAAATCCAATTCACTTTAATTCAATGAAGTAAACTAGTCTTTATACTTTTCTTTTCTAGGAATAACTTTCGTTTTATCTTTATGCACCTGAGTAGATGCATGTGAAGGAGTTTCTTTACGAGATTTTATTTTAGGTCTAGGTTCACCAAAGATTCTTTCCCACGCTAAATCATATTCATTATCTGATACAACTTGTGGTCGTCTTTTACTTCCTTTACCTGACATTTCTATATCCTTTAGTCGAACTTCTTTTCGCATCTAACTTTCTTCTTCTCTTTATTGCTTGATTTTTTTCGTTCTTAATGACATTTGGTTTGATATAGTATTGTCTATCTCTACATTCTTGAACAATACCTTTTCTATCACACGCCTTTTTAAATCTACGCAACATTCTATCGAAAGGTTCGACATTCTTTGACTTAGGATGTATTCTTGGTTTAACACTTGGCATAATATAATTCTTTAAAAGTGTGAAGTCGCCCCTACGCTTACAGCAACCCGCTCTTCACCGATTATCCCGCTTGCTTTTGCTGATAACCTTTCCCCTACTTCGATACCCCCATATCCACGGCCGAAGTCTGTAGTTGCTTTCAAGGACACATTAATAAACACAACTACACCCTAATGAGAAACTTACTCAGCGGCAAGTTTCTTAAAGTAATCCATCGCTTCATCTTCATCTGAATCACCTACTGTTGAAGAGTCGGCTGATGCGATTACAGGTTCTTCTGCTACTGTCTCAGTATTTACACCAGACCATGGCACTTCTTCCATGTCTTCTGCAACTGATTCAGCAGTAGAGTTTGCTACGCCACCTGAAAGACCAAGAACTCTGTCGAGTTTCTCTTTTAGTTCATCGTAACCTTTGAACTTTTCAGGCGAAATAATATCCGTTAATGAATGAGTTGAACTATTTATAGTGTTCAACTGATTTTCATCATCAAAAAGTGGTGCTTGTGCATCAAATTCTGATTTGTCATAGTTCCAGTAACCATCTACTTTTCTGATTTTGATTTTGAAGTTTGCACCCTCATCTCTCAAATCAAATGGGTTGATAGCACTTTCATCTTCAAATGCAGGAGAGATTGCCTCTTTAAGCATTTCAAAGATTTTTTTACCATAACGATACATGAAGACTTTACCTTCATTATCGGGATTCTTAGGGTCTGAAACAACATAGATGTTTGACACATAATGAAGTCTACGCTTCTGTTTACGAGCCTGTTCTTTGTTTGCTTCAATTCCAGTGTTCCACAACTGAGTGTTGTAGTCACTTACAGGGTCTTTCTTACCAATGGTAGTCAAAGACTTTTCAATATACCATCCACCAGGACCTTGGAAACCATGGTCGAAGTAAGATACCCATGGCATCTCTTCATCTGTTGGTGTTGGTAAGAAACGAACTACTGCGTATCCGTTGCCACTCTTATCGAGTTCTGGTTTCCAGTAGTTATCATCGTTGTAGGATTTTTTATCACCTTGAGCTGGTGATGCAGACTCCATTGCCTGTCTAAGCTTATCTAAAGATGTTGACATTGTATTCTCCTATTGTATTCGTATCGCATTGTATCGCATCTTATTATAGTTCAGATTCAAAGCACGCCGTGCCAAGAACCCACTTATCTTCGATATTTAATCGAGATATAATATCATTATAGTCGATTTTATCGAATCCGTCAATGGGGTTTTTAAAATATAACTCCACATCTGGATACTCCTTATTTATGTGTTCCAACAATGCAACAAATTGTGCCTGTTGAGGTTTTCCCACACCTGAGTTCTGTTCTGTATAAACTGTATTGTATGTATAACAATCATCTGGACCATATATGTTTTGTAAATCACCAAACTGTAATGAATCATATCCTGCTAAACATATCTTCTTATGACCATGATGAACTGCATAACCTAATGCATATATTCCACAAAAGGTGTTCTTGAGCAATTCATTTGTATATATAACTATGTTGCTTACATGGGAATAGGAATATCCAATCATATAAGTCCTCTGTCCCTCACCTCTGTAATCTTCTCCTTGCACTACAAATCTATCATCCCCCTCGACTCGATTTTCAATTACTTCTCCTGGCAGTCCGTGTTTCATCATCTCCCACATTTCCATAGGTATCTCATTCCATTCGCCTACGCATACAGGATGATTCTTGTAGTATTGGTCTGTAATCATTTCATTCTGTGGTGCGACATCTTGCACAAACAGTAAGTCTGGTGTATGGTCACGATACACCATGTTCATGCCCCACCAGTTCTCTAGTGTTTCTAAATCTAGATTCTTTCTACTTGGTCCGTTTCCTATTAGATAGAGCATAAGTCAATTAGTTTTTTCTTATACACCTTTTCATCAAAGTGCATGAATGTTTTGTATTTGTTTATTCTTGTCCATACATCTGGATAGACAATTGTTTCAGTAATCATTTTGTTCCATGCTTCACTGTAGTTTGTAATCATGTCTAGTATACACATAGTCTCAATAGATATCTTTTTACCTAGAAACTGTTTTAGTAGATATGGGTGTTGACCATTCTGAACTCTAAGAACTTCTTGTATATTTTTCTTTTCGAGTAATTCAGATACTTCTTGTTCAAACATGTGTGATAGTTTTTGTCTTCTTTTCTTCCATTCTACAAATACTTTCTTTGATTCATTCTCTAGTAAATCGCCAACCCACATATCTTTCTGAGATAGATTGGCAACATAGAAGTCTCGTAATTCTTCTTTGTATAGTCTTGCAAGTTTACCAAAATGATACTTATCTTTTCTTTTTATAAATGCATTTAAGTCTGCTTTGACTTTACCATTGTATTGCACAAAGTCATAGTCTTTAGAATTGAAGTGCAACTTAACTGCAAGATACAATTGATAACTATCAAATCCTTCTCGACTTGACATTACTTATTCACTATAATCTTTTTCTTTTTAGGTACCTCAATACCTGATAAGGCAGTTCTATATGCCTCTGCAACTTGTTCATTTGTCTCTGCAACAAATACATAGTTTTGAATGAACATTGACTTAGGGTTAATTGTGCCTGTCACTGCCACACCTTTTGCGAAGCCCATGCCGCCATCTGGCGCCTGAACAATCATCTTAGGATTGGCAAGTTCTATGCCATCTTTGTTATCTACTAATTCGCCAATGTATTCTCCTGACATTGCGACTACTGATACTATATCACCTTTATTCATAATTTCTCCTTATGCAATAAAACTTTCAAGTGACCCACGACTCGCTTTCTCTCTATTGATGAGTTTAAGTTTCTCTGCCTCAGCAGTCAACTTCTCTTTCAATGGAACAGATAGCAATCTCTTTGCACCCTCTGGTTCTACATTATTTAATTCACATACTTTGAGTATTGCACTCATGATGTCCGTTCTATTACCTACAAGTAATTTTTCTACTTGTTCTGTAAATTCTTTTCTAGTTATCATTAATAAATTTCTCCTCACGAAACCAAAGATTGAAAGCATACTTCTCTCCTTCTAATACAGGCAAACCTGCATGTTGAGAAAACTCGTCTCTCTCATTTGTTTCTGGTTTACAATTATACCACACGATGATTGAACCCATTTTAGGTTGTATATTCAGACCCAATCTATTGAATCCTGTTTCACCACCCTTTGGGACATCTCGTAGATATCCTAAAACAGTCAACAACCGTTGACCGCCTCTCTTCACATATCCATCGAAATGCGACTCATCACTTTCATCAAAAGAATCAAAGTGATAATCATATTTCTGCCCAACATCGTAATGGACAATTTGAAATGGTTCTGCGTTCTCTAAAGGCATACGAACCATTTGTGAAATTCTGTTTGCGACTCCTAGTATAACAGGAGTGGCGTCATGTTGCAACCAAGTATGTGAACCTGTTCTGCCTTCATGTTTCTGACCTTTACCATCTGCACTAGCAACATTTGCTGGTTTTAAATTTTGCCATGAATATCGAAGTATCTCTTCGCACTCTTCTTGTAGTAAGAAGTCATGAACAACTGATATTCTATGAATATCATTGTGGTAAATGTTTATCATATGCCGTATAGGTTCTCGTATTGTTTTCTTAGTTGAACTAAATCTTCTATGTGGTCATCTGGTGTAGATGTGAATATTTGAAATGTATTTAAACCCTCGATGCCTACTATTGCAGTAATCTCTTCTACAGGTTTGTTTGTAAGTTCTTCAACCATCAATGCATATGCTGTCATTTGAATATACCATTGTTTCGCCATGTATTCTTCTTTTGGTTTAGAAGATGATTTGAAATCTATTATCGCAAGGTTGTTATCGAATAACCCAACACAATCAACACGACCAGCCATTCGAAGTTCGTTAGAATATAGGGGCGCTTCGAGAGCAATAGGTATAATCTCATCAAGAACAGGTTGAACAGCCTTGAACATTCCTTCTTGTAATACATTCTCAAACTCGATGTATTCTTTTTCCTTTCTGAGATAGTCTTCAATATGTTGGTGAAACGATGTTCCTCTTGTGGTTGCTTGTTTGGTGATTTTGTTTGCCTTTTCTTCACCGACTCTGGCTCTCCATAATTTTATCTGGTCTTTACTATGTAAACTTGTGACCGTGGTGACACTCGGATATCTAATAGTTTCTTCTGCACCCTCAGTAGTGTAGTATCTTTTACCATCTACTGTTATTGTTTTTAAATCTATGTTTTCAAGCTCATGAAGTTCTAGATAGTTTGTTTTAACTTGTGTCATTTTTTTCTCGATTGTATAGCGGCATGTTTCTTAATTGTCGCTACTGATTTTTCCCTCTTGATGTCCTTACTGCCATGTTTTGCATGAACATCTGAACCTGGGTGTGCATCGCCTATCTTAGACAATACTTCTTTGAAACCATCATCTGTTTTTACTCTGTCGCCATGACCACCAACAATGTTAGGTGCTGATATCTGTTGTAATAGATGTGGATTGTTTTTCTTAAACTCGTCTAGTTTAGTATAAGACATAAAGTGGTCTTCGAACTGACCTGTCTCTTTATTTAAAAATTCATATGTTGGCATTAATCATTCTCTATCAGATTATCTTCAACAATCTGTTTCACTGTCTCTTCTTTATACCATAGACCACTATACATTCTTGTGGTGCCATCAGACCATTCTACAATATATCTTTTATAACCGTAAGGTCTTTCTGAAAAGATTCTTACATCACCGTAATTTGCTACTAACATTCTCATAACATAAATTGTGGGACTTCTCTGTTAGTCCATTTTGCGAATGACTTCTTGTATTCTCGATAGTATTTATGATACGCATCAAGACTGCTTTCTGACTTGACATCATCTGGCATTGCCTGTGGTGGTTCTCGCCAATCACCCAAAGGCATATTGTCTGGTATGTTGTTTAGAACATCTCTGAGTTTACTATCAGTCATATGAACTTTGCCATAACGATAGGTATACTCATCACACAATGCAACAAATAAATCATACATGTATTGATACTGTATTGCGTTCTCACGAACCCATACAGCACTAGGGTGATTGATATGAGATGCCTTGTATAGAACATTCTCTAGATTAGAGTTAGGGTGTCGCCATCTTGCGATACGCCTGCCGTTCTTAGACAAACCATAATACTGTTCACCGTCAACCATACGATGTGCAGTTGATAGCATTTGTGCATACTCGATAATCATCTTGACTACATGTTTGTCACAATGCAATCTTGCTGATACTTCTGGTTCTTTGTGTAAATAGAATATGTTCATAACTTGAATATCTCCTCTAGTATCTTCTCTACATTAACCCATGAGAGATGACCAATAACATCTTGTGTTATAGGAGTATGGTAAGTTATTTCTCCTGTTTTGTCAATAGAGAAATCATATACTGCAAGTTCCCAAAGTCCATTCTTACCACCATAACTGTAATCTGTTTTGATTACTGATGCCCCATAGTCATTTGGGAACTTGTAAATGTGTTGAAGTCCCTTATCATAGTAATTAGTATCTGATAGATACTCCCTAAATTTGTCTACACGGTCATACATAAATTCACCTACTTATAAAATATATGGTCTGTTATCTGAACTGTTTCGTTCAATGTTTCTGCCCAATATGGTTCAACCATAATTGAATGATAATGTGTTGCACCCTCAGTGATATCAGGATACTTACCCATAAGAACATCTGATGCAATCAAATAAGATTCAAAGAATGTATCAGTGTCTAAAGGTTCATCTGATTTACCATCACAGAACCAACTGAACTGGCATCTGTTTCTGACTGGTACCAGATTGCCTTTGTAGTTAGTTCTCCATTGTGATTGATAAACAACACCACAAACATCTCCTGCATATGCACTATGTTCCATTCTGTTTAGAACAACTTGTGCAACTGCAACTTTACCTGCGAGTGGTTGATTACCTGCCTCGAAGTAAATGTTCTTTGCAAGACAAACTGCCTCGCCATTCTCATCTGATGCCTGCAATGTATTAGGCAAGAGTAGTAAGAACATTAGAAAGGCACCGAAACCCATGCCATATAAAAACGCTTTGAACGGATGTGTATCTCTATCCATATCTTTCTCCTGTATCTTCCATGATTGGTGAATCATAGTAGTTTGGTCTGCCTGGCTGTTGTTGATTAGCATACAAAATCAAAAGTAATGCCATGGCGATTACTAATGGTATGATTATTCTTTTATAAACATTCATATTAATACCCACTTGTATGACATGCATATTCGGTAGCACAATTTACAGTGCCACATACACACTCATTTTTCTCTGCCCTCTTGGCAGCTTCTAGTTCTTGTTCGGCATTGTCAGCCTGATAAGATTTTAAATCTTCTAGTGTTAATTCATTCATAAAAAGAACTCCTGGTCTTTAGCGACCTCGTGTAGTTTAGCATAAACTAAACTGTCATTTGTTTCTTTGAAGATGTCTAGCGCCAAATCAGCGGCACAAGAATCATCAAAACTATTACCACCAACATTCCAAGTTGTCACCTCATAATCGTTGTTGAGATTTCTTGCAAAATGCCAATCGTATAATGTAAAGTTGCCATACTTTCTATCACCCTCGCCATCACTAACTTGATAGTCAATGACAAACTCAGTTGTTATCTTGTCACCAATGCCCTCGAAGGCAGGTTTGCCGAACATCTCTTTGAGGTCAGCAAAACTAGCCTGAATAGAACCTCTCAGTGAAGTGCCTGAGTAACCCTCAGTGCATGGTATGAATTGTATTGTTTGCATAATTAAAAGCCTCCCATTTGCAATAATATAATTAGACCTTGAAATAGTATAAACAGAACTATCGCAAGGATTGTGTATTTGATAAACTTGAAAATCATTCTCATCTTAGATAATCAGGACCGTAAATTCTCATAGTGTAAGGGTCAATGTCATAACCATCAAAGAGATTACCCCTTGGTGCATTTAGAGCAGGTGTCGCCCAACCAGCAGCCTTTAGAACATCACCCTCTTTGAAAGTAATACCTGTCATGCCCTTTTGCCATTCTTTCTTGTTAATGAAACCCCATACTGTCCTATCGTTTCCGTTTTCACAAGATATTATCTTGATGTATTTAGGACCAACTTTGTAAGTGTGGGTTGTAGTCTCACGAGAATGTTCCCACCTCTCGTGCATCGCCTTAGTAAGTTTTTCACATAACTCATTTACTAGATACATAAGGTCTTGTTCTTGATTGACCTCGTTTACTAACTCTGATAGTTTCATATTTTCTCCTTTATTACTCATCATGTATAGGATAACAAAAAATGAACCCCATTGTCAACCCTTTTGTTCTAGATAACCTAGCACTGCCTGTTTCTCTAACTTGTTGAAACTACTAGTATCCTTGAATCTTGCCCACGGTGTTCCTGCCGTGACTAACTTATTACCTGCTGTCACAGCGGCATTCCATAATGCATCATCGTCTGGATATAATTTGTTTTCTTCTGCGAGACTTATCAATTCACGACCTAGTTTCACGAATTGTTTCACCTGTGGTGAATCGTCATAGTATGAATATTTACTGTTCACTTGTATTCTCCTTAATTAATAAGATACCATAGTATCAAAAAGTTAAGGTCACAATCAAGTGGTTTACGAAATATTTTTTTGGATAGTGTCCAGTTCTTCTAGTTTCTTAAAAAGAATCTCTGACCTGTTGGGCCAGTAGATGTAATCTTTATCAGAATCTTTTGCAAGATTCTCTAGAAGTGGTCTAATAAAGTTATCAAGTTTCTCGATAACTTCTGTTGCTGTTGTAGTTTTTTCTACGATTTTGGTATCAACCGATGCAAGCTCATCGGCATCCATAGCAGTAAAACCAAAATCATTATACTCTATATCTGCCATTATTTCTCCTTCGGTAAGTTGTCCCAACGATAGAACTGTTTGGTCATATGGCACCAATACCAACCTCTGAATCTTTGTTCAGATTGTGGTAAATCGGATTCGTTGTAAAGTCTTTTATCGTCACGAGTTGTATCAGTATACATTCCTTGCTCCTGTAATAAGTTTAAATACCATATAGCCATTATTTATATGCACACACCAGGTGTCTAGGATAATCTTCTGTTTGCTCTACCGAGGTCATTGTTATATCGCCTGGGGAGAATATTTGATTTGGAACTAAAAAGAATTGACCATCTTTCTCTTTATCGAAGTCACTATTCATTGGGTTCTGTCCTATCTTACGCCAATAGATTGCACTGTATGTGATTGGTGTTTCTTCGAAAGGTTCTAATGATACATTGAAACCATCTTCTGTTTTGTAGATGTTCAATATGTTATATGGTTGGTCATCGTATCGTGTGCCGAGTATTGTTGAATGTTCTGGTGCCATGTCAACACGATAATACCCTGTATCGCCGATATTGTAATAGATGCCACTAAGTTTTCTTTTGTCTATCTTTTCAACTCTACTACTAAAAGTAGCCGCCGTCTTTGATATTGGTTTTATCATCGCCATCTTCATCACTATCGGTAGCAGACACGAACTCACCTGAATCTTGTAGACTCTGGATGAATTCATCAGTCTGCGTTTTGAAACTATCAATCATCTTTGATTTAGTTAGAGTTGTAGGAACATCAAAGCCTAATGCTGATGCCTGTTCATTGATTTTACTTTTAGTCATTGACTTCAACTCAGACTCAGACGGTATGACTACTTCTTCATACTCTTCTTCTACTTGTTCTGGCATTTCGTCAACCATTCTTACTGACTCTCTATGTAAAACGAATTCAGGATTATCTTCTGCAAGTTGTTCTGCCTGTTCTTCGTTTACTTGACCAGCAGATACTACAGGCGCTGATGGCGCTGGTGGTATATCTTCTGATAGTTCTTCATCTGCATCTGCAACTTCTTGAACTCTTTCTACTTCGTCCATGAATGACTCTGTAGTTGTGCCACTTGGTTGAAAATCAAATGACTCTTGTGTCATTACGGCAAGGTCATCATTTGTTGGATGACCATTCTCTTCTTCCCATTCTTTGAATGACTTCTTAGCGTCTGCTGTTTTCTTTTCGAACTCTTCTAAATCATCTGCAATATCTACTGCCTCTGCCATTTGTTCATCACTGACAGCAGGTTCTGGATTCAATGCTCTTGCTACTTGAAATGCACGAGATGGTTTAGATGTAATGTTATCTTTTTCTACTTGAATCATTTCATCTACTTGTGCTTGTTCTTCTTCTGTAAGTTCGTCTGCAACTTGGCCATCAGTAAGACCTACCACACCGTCTTGGTTTAAGTCCATTGAGATACCATGCGATGCCAGAACAGCTTCCATTTGTGCAAGTCTATCTTCTACATTTTTTCTACGAGCTCTTTCTGCATCTCTAGAATCAACGATGTCTTTTATCTTCGCTTCTTCAGCTGCAACTTTCTCTGCTATCTCTGTAGCAGATAAATCTTCTAATCTTCGTTGAGCGTTTTGGACTTGTGTGTTGTATTCGATTTGTGCTTTGTTTACTTCATCTCTTAACATGACCAAAGCATCTAAGTCACCAGGTTTCATTAGACCTGATTTGAGTTGAGTCTCAAGCATAATCTGAATCACCTGTAATGTATTAGGTGATAGTTGTGCTTTGTATTCTTGTATGCGTTGACGAATTCTATCGGACTCGGAGAGTTCCGGTTCTGTCACTCTTTGTTCTGCGAATGTTTTATTCTCTTCTGCCATAATTAAATTACTCCATGGAGTCCGACTCGACTAGAAGTATGTATATCGGAAGTTTCATACTTCCCTAATCTATATCTATAGTCTCTGCGGACAATAATATTTATCTAAAATTGAACATCAGGAAAGGCCTTTTCAGCGAGTTCCTTTGTTATGTTTTTGAACGGCCATACTTTGTCTTTGACCAAGTCCATTAGTTCTGCCTCTTTAGCAGGAATACTTTCTAACAATTCAATCCACATTGTTTCTCTACGAGTTTGTGGAACTTCGTTTGTCACAAAGTATTTAAACTTTCTAAATTCAAACCTTAGTGCTGATTCTGTTAAATCACTTGCAGGTGCATCGTTTACATTGAAAGGTGTTTTACCCTCAGGTAATTTAGATACGATTCTATCTGTAAACACCCATTGTAAAATAGCTTTGACTGCACCATTGTTCTCGTTAAAAGTTCTAAGACCATTTACTGCAAAGTCTTCGTTCTCTTGTGCAACAATATCTGCTTGGCAAAATATCTCAAATGCATCTGCATTTTTCATGAGTTTCTGCCTTTCGGTAATCAACTCCATTTTAGGTTTGTTAGGGGCGCCTTTCGGTCTGCCTCTTCCTCTTTTCTTTTCTGTCATAATGAAAAATCTCCAATTGAATCCATTAATTGATTTAGTCTATGATGTCTGAGATAGTCAAAGACTTTACCCTTGACTGGTTCAGCATCTTGATATTCACTAAGAATTGCATCTTCTATTTTCTGTGGTATCATTTCAAAATCAATTAATGTTTGATTTCTTAAATAGTTTCTATAGTATTTATCGTCATTTTCAATACTAATCCTGAGATACTTTTCTAACACAGGTTTTCTTAGTGGTGTTTGTCTGATGCCTAAATCTAAACAATCATCGTTAGATAATATATTAGGTACGCCATCTGACTTGTCACCCTTTAGTATATGTTCTAATAAAAACATATCTGCATCTTCACAAATAACTTCTTTGTTTAGATTAGGTGACCATTGTCTTACATAGTCATACTTCTGTAATTGTTGAAAGTCTTTATCACCAGATACAATCATAATATCTTCTGTTGCATGTTTAGTCAACACTGCAATGATATCATCTGCCTCACAATTCTCAACATAGAGATACTTATATGGAAAGTTTTCTTTGATTTCCATTTTGACTTCATGCAGTGTATCAAAGATTAATTTCCAATCTCTATCATCTGCCTCTCTAGACTTCTTACGATTTGCCTTATACAAAGGAAAGAACTCTCTACGCCAAGGGTCTGATGCATCAGTGCAAAGAACCATCTGACCATAATCTGGTCCATACCTCTTCTGATAATTACGCAATGAGTTTAGAATCATATGTCTAAGCATAGATTCGTTTATCTCATTGTCATTAGATTTGAGTTGTGCCATCAGACCTGCGATGACTGTTTGAGTAAAATCAATTAAAATCATGAGTCCATGATACTACAATGTATGTGCTAATGTCAAGTGTGTTTTTGTCTGTTGTCTTCTGAGTTTACATTCCAGATGTTTACATTACCTGCAACACTTATTCTAACTTTGTTTTCTTCATAGTGTGCATATACTGTATGTCTCATCCAACTAGGAAATATTATAATATCTCCTCTACTAGGCACATGTCTAAATTGTGTCCAGTTAAACCATGATGGTTCACCATACTGCAACTCAATCAAACCTGCGAGTGGTTGATTCTGCATTTCGCCTTGGTCATTATTATTTGAGTGAGTTCTGTCATACTCATTGTCTTGTATTTGTTCTAAAGACATATGTTCTAAATCATTACGAGTGTAGATTACAAAAGAAAAATCACCTGTGTGTGCATGTGGTGGATTGTATTCTCTTGCCTCTTGTATGTTAGACCATATAGATTGAATCTGCATAGAGAGTTGTTCATAGCCTGGCATATCTGACAATGGTGCCTGTCTTACATGATTAAAGAATCTATTACAATGCATAATAATATTTTCTTGAATAGTAGATGTCACATTTTCTGTAAGACTAGTTTGTTTCTTAATTCTTCCTGCGAGTAAACCAGATGCATCATATTCTACTTTACCACCTAGTGTTTCTATAAGAACATCTAACTCACGAATGATTTTTTCTGGAACTTTATCTAGATATATTGGTGGGCCAAAAGGAAACAAAACTGGATGTTCATTGGCATACTCACTACCCTTTGCGATTACATTACCGTGTGGGTCTACGAACTCTTCGTCTTTAGCTCTCTGTCTAATATTTTCTTCACCTTTACTCATACTATTTCTCCTGGTGTAGTTTTACAAAGTATTCTGCATCAACTACTACTAATGGTTTCTTGTGATTCTTTTTAATTACAACTACAGGTTCATACTTACCACAGTTTGCTGTTGACTGTTCGTATGCGGCCCATACATTGACCTTCTCTTGATTCTTACATTCTACTGAATATGGAAAGAGTTCTCTTGTCTGAACTCCCATGATGACATCTTCGCCTGATGAACCCATAGGTCTTGATTCTATGTCTTCTGGATTTGCACCTAGGTGTTCTACAAGTTGTGAGACAACCCACTTCTGTAGATTACGACCTTTTGCTTTTGCCGATTGTGTTTTCATAATATATCATACTTCTACTGCAAAGATTTTATTTTTATCTATCTCTACTTGTTCTAAATCAAAATTGATTGACACACCACAACCACAACTATCTTTTTCTTTTGGGTTGAGAAACTTAAATATTTCATTTAGTCCTTCTTTCTGCCAATCAAGTGTCATGCCATTTATATAGGGCACTGACAATTTATTTACTACAAACTTCAACTTACCATAGTCGACAATGATATCGTCATCGTCAGCAATATTAACACTATCAAAGATATATTCAAAACCAGCGCACCCGCCTCCTGTGATACCGAGGCGGATGTATTTGAAATTCTCTTTCTTCTGTTGTTCGAGTAGTTTAACGATTGCTTCATCTGTAATTTCTATCAACTGCATACCAGTATTTAGTCATCTGGTATGTATTCTGTCTTATCTCTGATTGCATCAAAAGGTATATGAACATCTTGGTCTTCTGGAATATATAAATGATTAATCATAGAACGATTACAAGTATCGATTGCATCGTATACTGTTTCACATATTGATTCACCACCAAGATTAAATGATGTGTTGAATATAATCGGCACACCAGTTCTCTCATAGAAACCTTTGATTAGGTTATAGTAGTTTGGGTTTTGTTCTTCTGTCACTGTTTGTATTCTACATGTATTGTCTGCGTGAACGAGTGTAGGAATATCTTTGAGTGCTTTCTCTTTACACTGAATTGCAAAAGACATCCATGGTGACTCAGGCAGTTGCAACATATCAAAGTATTCTTCTGCGTGTTCTAACATTACAGTGCAGGCGAAAGGTCTATATGCCTCTCTCTTCTTTACTAGATTGACAATACCTTTGGCGTTAGGGTGTCTAGGGTCAAACAATATAGAACGATTTCCTAATGCTCTTGGTCCCCATTCGGACTCATTCTGGAAGATTGCAACAATTTGTTCGTTGTCGATAAGTTCATCTAAGACTGTATCAAGTTCTCTATGTATATTAGTTGTTAGCATTTAATCTCCTATAATAATCTAATGCACACCCAACTGCTGTGCCACCGTCATGTGGTATAGGGTCAACAAAGAACTGATGGTCTGGAAATCTTTGTAGATACTTGTAGTTGTTTGTGCAGTTTAAACTGTAACCACCAGAGAGAACAATGTTCTTGACATCTGGTAAACGATTGATTGCGTTTTGTATTACACCACATGAGTGTTCTAATGAATCATGTTCAAGTCTTTGTGCGACTGCATGTTTTGACCAAACCTTTTCTTCGAGTCTAGAGTATGATGCCATACCCATAACTTTACCTGCGGCTCTTCCGAGTTCATCACAACCCAATGCGTAAGACATGTTAGAAAAGTTCATACCCATAGACGGCATAGAAGTGAATACACTTGGCACACCATCGAGTTCATACTCTTCTTCATCATACACTTCACAACAGTTCTCACCGAACTGCCCAAAGAGTCTTTGTGATATATCGTTTGTTAATCTATGATTTGAATATCTTTTCCAGATTGGTTTAACTTCATCACCTTTGTGATGCCATATTCCTTCAATCTCTTGATAGCCTGGCCAGTCTTCAAAATGAGTATTAAAACCCCCACCGTCCCAAGTGATAACAATAGACTCGTCATAAGGACTGAGATGAGAGGCACACACAGCATGAAAGTAATGATGTTCTTTAGTAAAGTCATATTCTCTTTTCTCCTGTCCGCCGAAGACTTGCCTTGCGATTGCATCATTGATAGCATTGTCTTCTTCTATAAAAATACCATTCTTCTTAAAGACTGTAGGACCAAATTGTTTTTGTATCTCATCGAGTCTCTTGCGAGATAGTTGTTGTTTACTAAACTCATCCACCATCTCTCGTTGCAGGAGACGGTCTCTCCTGACTTTTTCATGCACATCTATATGAAAGTCTCTCCTATCAAAACTAGCGAACGCCAGATAATCAGGAGAGTGTAATTGCTTGTGGTCGATACACAACAATCCCATTTCATCGTATGATACGCCTCTGTCACCCTCTACAGTATCTTCTCGTGGTGACCAATATTTACTTCTGCGACTTCTTTCTTCTTCGTATACATGTTTGACTTCACCATCAATAATCACTGCAACAGCAGTATCGTGGGAAGTATTAACACCTAATACAGTAGTTTCACCTTTACTCATAATGTCCTTTGTTTAATTAATCGATGTATTCTCTTTGTAATTGTTCTTGTGTGACTAATTTTCTATCAAGCATGTCTATCACCATGTCTTGTTGTCCTTTCTTTCTTCCTGTCCATTCACCCCATGACCAAGAGGTCGCAGTGGCGATGATGAGAAATATCATAAAGAATAGATAAATGTCCATAACTGTATTTAGTGTTACCTTTTATGTCTTGTAAAAGGACTTCTGAATTTATATGTGTATGTCCATTCGTATGTAAATATAAAATAATATATTCCATATAAAAATGTGAACCAGACTACACCACTAAAAAAATATTTGAGTGCCCACCCAAATATAGTCCATGGTAATAAAAATAAATGCATTAAAAAATCCATAATATAATCCTAAATTAAATCTGGCAGGGAGAGATTGCACACATCAATCGTATAAATGCTTGTGGATTTTGTGATATTTAATCTCTTTATCCCTTGCCCGAGCTTTACGCCCCTATTATTTAAAATCATGTATTCAGTATACACTACTGACGAATTATTTTCTAGGTGGTTTTATTTTCTTTTGCAATGTTTTTTTACAATGAGGACACTTTAAAGGTATATCAAGTAATTGTGAGATTGCAACATGTTTCTCCCACTCTTCATCTCTTGGTGGAACAGGTGCAAACATCTCAGACGGTAATGGAAACCCTATATGATTCACTTTCTTTTTTTATATCCTGTTGACTTAGAGATTTCCTCTATGCGTTGTTGATGTCTCTTCTTAGACTTATTCATAATACGCCTACGAGCTGACTCTGCTTTCCATTCTGCCTCATGTGTTGCAATGT
>Ga0209503_10000754_pt1 | contig 18064 bp, 6 predicted proteins | sample SouAtlMetagenome_2_FD_187448 | JGI IMG/M metagenome (GOLD analysis project Ga0209503, IMG submission 187448) | Marine eukaryotic phytoplankton communities from Atlantic Ocean - South Atlantic ANT15 Metagenome (SPAdes) (version 2) | ecosystem: Environmental > Aquatic > Marine > Oceanic | place... | reverse complement strand
CAATACCTTGATGCAGATGGAAATTTACAAATGATGGCAAATCCAGATGAAGGCACAGCATCTATAGAACATACTATCTCAGTGGGTGGTGCTTCTGCAGATGTATCTATGCATTCTAAATATACAGTAGTGGACGGAAAGCAAACATATACAGACCCTATTATAGAAATACGTTTACCAACAGGTACACATCTTAAAGATGCCATGTATCTAGTATTATCTTTAAGTGAAGATTTTGTTAATAAAGCAATAAAAGTAAAGAATCCCGGATCAACAGATAGAGCCGAGGTAGTTGATTCATCATATGTAAGATGGCTTACTTTAGACACGAATCATTATTATGATTATAGTGATGATGGATATGATGAAGAAAAAGGTGTTTATGATGAATACTTTTATGTAAGACCTGTGTTGAGTTATAATAGTAGTCCTAACATGATGGTATTCAGAGAAGAATTTGAAAACGTTGTGAATCCTGATATGGAATTAATTACAAGACTCATGAATGAATTAGGCATACAAAAGGAATACTATTATAGTTTTACAGGATTAAATGATCAAGTTGTAGGAATAGATTTTAATTTTGATGAGGCGTTTGCTATACAAATACCAACTTTTTCAAGGCCTAGTTATGCACAGCAAAGTATTATAGCAACGTCATCTTCTTTAAGTGAAGACCAAGCAAATAAAAATACTAACAATGCAAAGGGTGTTGGTGATCAGATGGAACAAACAAAGAAAGCATCTGGTATATTGGATTCATTAAGTGAACTTAGTGATGGTGATTTAACAAATTTTGCAGAATATGTTGGGTATTCTGACGAAGAAGTAAAACGACTTATAAATGAAAAAAATGCAAATGGAACTGGAGTAAGAGGTTCGGCAGGTTGGCGATATGAAGACCAACTACTAATGAAAGATTTGGCCTCAGCATTATCCGTAGAAGAAATAGGTGGCGCATTGTTATCAGGTTACAGCATGACTCCAGAAGGCCAAGCGGCAACGGCTCCTCAACAAGGTGACGAAGAAAATCCAATTTCAACACTAGTACTAGATTATGGTGCCAGTGGTGCCAAATACATATATGCTTCTGAATTAGTATTAGGACTAGAAGGGCAAGATGCTAAACAAATGGCAGACTTAAGATTTCAGCAAGACAGTGAAGCGGCAATAGACGAAGCAAGAAAGCAAACTCTCAAACCTAGACTGGAAGTTGTTGATGTAGAAGATACAGTTAAAGAAGCACCTATTGAAATGGATTCTATAAGACCTACTACAATGAGTCATTTAATGAGGCAGGCAACTAATGCTAGATCACATTTACAAATTGACATGTCGATAAGGGGAGACCCATATTGGTTAGGGACCGACTGTTTTTATGGACAAAGCAGAGAAAAAGTAAATGGTGCTGACTGGGTAAAGAAAACACATGACATATTGTTTGTGATGGAGGCACCTAGACGTTTAGATAATAATCTTGAAGACGAAGATAATAACACAGGATTATTTGATTACGGTAATTTAAATTATACAATGAGCGGAGTTTATCAAGTAACTGGAAGTATATCCAAATTCAGTGAAGGTCTGTTTACACAAGACTTAAATATGTTTTTTAATAGTAAATATGAGATGAGCAAAATTGAGATGATCAAGAAGACCGAAAGAAAGTGGGATGATCCTGATAATCAAAGTAATTCTAATCATTCAAATTACGATAAACCGCCAGAAGAGATACAAGCATTACTCGACGATATGGCAAACCCAGGAGCAAATGCTGATTCCCCAACACAGTCTGATGTACCAGCAGGAGAAAGAGATATTGATCATCCTAGTTATAGACCACACATAGATGATAATGCGGCATTCTTTAACAAAGATGGTTCTGAAATAAATGAAAGGTATCAATTTTATTATGTTGACTCTGCTAAACAATATCAGGTCGAAGACATCTTTGATGTTAATGTTAATAAAGGAATGTTTAACAAATATGGTGAAGAGATTAAATTTGATATATACACTAAGAAATGGAAACTAGTAGAGAATGGTAGAAAAATTTATGCAAGTCCAGGTGATCTGGTAACCTTTTATACATTCGGAGATGATGACGATACTACTACTGATGATACCCGGCCTTATTACGGAACTAATCCTATGGGGCAAAACTTACAAGCGGATGATTAATTATGGGATTGTTTGACGTTGTAACAAATAGGATATTTATAGGAGAAATCGTAGAAACATCCGATCCGGATTTTAATGGAAGAGTTAAAGTATATATTGCTGAATTACACAAATCCAAAGAAGATGGTGATAGGAAATCTGCTACATTTAATTGCATTATGTCCTCACCCTTTGCTGGTGGTACAAACTATGCTGACGAATCTGTTAATCAGAAAAAAGATTACAGAGGCAGTTTAAAGTCTTATGGTCTATGGATGACGCCTCCTGATAAAGGAACACAAGTTTTAGTTGCATTTGGACAAGCAAATTTAAAATACGGTATTATAATGGGTTGTTTATTCCCAGAAGACAGAGCACATATGGTACCTGGCGTAGCAGGACATGTTGGTAACTATAATAAATTTGGATTTAAACTACCGGTAGGTGAAAAAAATAAATTTGATAACGAAAACCCAGATAACGGTCTTGACGCACAAAGACCAGCACATTTAGATCATGCTAAGGCAATATATAATCAAGGACTAATAGGGGATGGTATAAGAGGGGCATCTTCAAGTACTTCTAGAAGAGAATCTCCTAGTAGTGTATTCGGTGTCTTAACACCAGGAAACTATAGAGCAGATACTGTATTTGCGGGAGATAGGGGAGCCGGGCATCAATTTGTTATGGATGACGGAGACATAGACGGTAATAGTAAAAATATAAGAATAAGAACAGGTGGCGGTAATCAAATACTACTTGACGACAATGAAGGTATAATATATTTTATAAACAAAGACGGTAAAGCCTGGATGGAGTTGAATAAAGCAGGTGGTATAACATTATTTGCAGAAGGATCTGTTGATATTAGAGCAAAAGGTGATTTTAATTTAAGAGCAGATAGAAATGTAAATATAGAAGCAGGTGGTGATCTAAGTTTAAAAGCCGCTGGTGATACTGCAACCGGAGGAGGAGACCAACATGTTGGACCTCCACCACAGCCTGGAATTGTTCCGCTTGGTTACGGTGGAAATTTAAGAATGGAAAGTGTAGCACAAACAAGCATTTTTTCTGCCCAAAGTGCCCAACTTACATCAAGTGCTGGAGATATTGATATTAGTTCCGCTGGCCGTACGGCAATAACAGGGGGAACAACAGGATTAGATTTATTCGCAGGTGCTGGAGGAATTAGAGCCTTATCAGCATTAGGAGGAATACATTTAGATTCTACTATAGGTATTAATTTAACAAGTCCTGCACCTATCAGTTTAGCAGGACTTCCTGTATTACTAAACTCACCTGGCGGCATACCTTCATTACCAGCAACACCGGCTCTGACAGCAAATCAAATAACAACTAGAAAACATGACGACTGGTCCTCTGATATGCCTGATTTTGGTTTTGATATGAGCTCTAAATCAACAAGTGACTTTACTGCAACAATGTCAAACGGTCCAGAAGAAATTATGCCAAATACAACATTAGAAAATGCATCTGGTAGGAAAAAGGCACCAGCAATTAAATCTATAGTGTCAACAATGCCCACAGCAGAACCATATCGTAATCATGCTGTATCTGATGCACTAACACATAATGCAAACTCTATGTCGGAAGGGGAGTACGACGACGATTTAGGACCAACAGATTCTGATACTCCAGACGGGTACAACGGAGGATAACATGGCAGAAACACAAGGACATAATCCCACACCCGCAGTTGATTTTGAAAAGGGTTCAGCAGATGCACAACAAAAAGCAAGTCAAATTACAGCAGAGCAGAAAGCGGCACAAGATAAGGTAAAAGAGGCAAGAGCAGAAGTAGAAAAGAAATCCTTAATGGACAAAATTACAGGTCCTATAAATGATATAATTGGACCTATAAAAGATAAAATTAGTAATTTTAGTGATCCTATAATGAAGCAGATAGAAGAAATACAGGGTTACATGGACGTACAGGCAATGCTTTTATCAGTCATCCCTCCAATAAGAGTTATGATGTCAAATGCATTTGGAGATAAAATTATTGGCCCTCAAAAGATACTAACAGAAGCTCAAGCATTAAAAAAACAATTACAAATGGATATCAATAATGTTATGACAATGGTTGACGATGTTAAGGCCTTACCCGCACAAATGGAATCAATGGCCAATGGAGCAATAAATGATGCATTTGCGGCCGCTGGATTAAGTGCAGGGGATTTAAAAGACTTCTCTAATCTTGCAAACCAGTTACAAAATGATTATACATTATCGTCTATTCAAGATGTTATAAAAAATACATCAGCGGCGGCGGCTGGTGAACCTGGTAGTAATTCAGGTATTACTAATAAGGATTTATTTACTAATGTTGTTGCTAATCTTAAACAACAAGGTATAACACCTGTAATAGACGGGCCGTCTGTTATACTTGTAGATGACAAAGGAAATAAAGTTATAGATTTTTCTAATGGTATTGGACCTGTTGGTATAAATCTTACTGCTATGTCTCAGGCAAAAGGCGCAGAAAATACTATTAAACAACTTGTAAAAGTCGTTATAAGCGATTTCCAATTTATAGCATTAGTTAGTTTTATAAGTCATGTTGGGTCAAGTAATTTTGCTGGTAGTTCTGTATTAAGACAATTAAATGCAGGAAACTATAACCGTGTTGGAGCAATGATAATGAAATGGAGATCAGGATCTATATCACCTAATGCGACTGCTTCAGTAAGACAAGACTATACAGACAGAAGACTATTTGAAGCAGAATTATTCTCAACTCCAGATTGGGTTAATTTTAATTATAAGCCTAGTGAAGGAAGTACTTTAACTTGGGCACAATTAACAACAGAATTGAAAGAAGCCAAAAGATTGGCTTTGGAAGAAATACAAGGAAAAGGAATTGACCCAAGTGTTGATTCACCTGAAGATCATATTACTTAAAGTTTTTTTAATGCTTTTTTAAGATCTGCAACCTCAACAAGCAATCTATATTTTTGTTCCTGTTCTTCTGCAACTGCACTTTCTAATAATTCTATATGATTTCTAAGATTATTATTTTCGTTGTTCTTTTCAACGAGCATAATTCTTAATTCTTCTTCTAATGTATTATTAAGAGATTTAGTATCTACCATATTATTTCTCAATTAATTCTTGTAAAAAATCTGTAACACTATTATTTAACAAAACTCCACTGTGCCCTGCTTCTATAGTAATATTTTCAGTGTTTTTAAACTTTGGAGGTGTTGACAGTTGGCTGTCAACTGAAATCATTCCATCATTTGCTTTACCACCTAAACCTGCAAGTGGATTAGAACCACTTGTACATACAATGTTTGTATGTGGTCCATTGTACACTTTCTCTTGTAGTAATGCTAAAACTTCTGCACCAGGACGTGTATTATCAAATACTTTCTTATGTCTAAATATCATAGATAAAATTCTTGCTACTGGTGTGCCTTCCCAAGGAGTAGCAATAGTAACTAAATGTTCTATATTTTTTGGATATACACTAGCATACCAACTTGCTAATAATCCACCAAAACTATGCCCTACAAGGATAACTTTACCCTTACCAAACTCCCTTTGCTTACGCAATCTAACTAATTCTACTAAATCATAGGGATCATCTTCCATATTATAAGCAGGACTTATAAAATTGTGCTCTGGCAACTTTAATGTGTAATAATTAAAGTTATCTGGGTCTGCATTTGCACCATGCATGTATATTACATTTTTCATCATACTATTATACATTCTAAAATGATCATTGTCAACAGTTAATTAAAACTAGTTATAATGTTTTTGATAAATACATATATGGCAATATTCAAAGGATTTAGTACAATAGATAAAGTTAGAGCACCATATACTCTAGTGGACGTTGAACTTGTAAAGAGGGACTTGCTCAATCACTTTTATACTAAAAAAGGTGAAAGACTAATGAAGCCTAATTTTGGTTCCATTATTTGGGACTTACTAATGGAACCAGAGGATACTGTAACAGAAGAAGAAATAAAAGAAGATATACAAAGAATTATAGATACTGATCCGAGAGTTGAATTGAACGATATTACATTATATTTAATGGATCACACAATTAGAGCAGACGTTTCCTTGAAATTTAATCCAGGTAACGAAGAGGATGTACTTTACTTGGAATTTATAAATGAGAATGAGGGTTTTGAATAATGGCATTATCACAAAGACAAACTAATTTATTTGCCGCAGAAGATTGGAAGATTGCCTATAAGGCATTCAATAATATAGATTTCACATCATACGATTTTGATACGTTGCGACTAGCAATGGTAAATTACATAAGAACAAATTTCCCAGAAAACTTTAATGACTACATAGAAAGTTCTGAATTTATAGCAATTATAGAATTACTTGCATTCCTTTCACAGGCATTAGCATTTAGAATGGACCTAAACAGCAGGGAAAACTTTTTAGAAACTGCGGAAAGAAGAGACTCAGTATTTAAACTTGCAAGAATGCTTGGATATAATCCACGTAGAAATATTACAGCAAGTGGGTTAATGAAAATAAGTTCTGTAAAAACTAATGAACCTTTAATAGACAGTTTAGGCAATAACCTTGCTAACAGACAAGTTTTCTGGAACGATGTGAATAATCCAGAATCATACGAACAATTTATAACCATACTTAATAGTACATTTAGTAATACAAATAGATTCACATCACCTATAAAAACAGGCACAATAGGTGGCATACCTACAGAACTTTATAGAATTACAAAACAAATTAGCGGTTCACAAACATTCCCTTTTACTCTTAATGTAAACGGTGTAAGTAGAACATTTGAAATAACAGACGGTGATTTTATAAATGGAAAATATTTTTACGAAAGACATCCTGATCCTTTAAACAACGTTGGAATGTTCTATAGAAATGACAGTAAAGGTTTAAGTAGTATTAATAGTGGATTTTTCATGCTATTCAAACAAGGTCAATTACAATTTACAGATTTTAACTTTGATTCCCCTATCCCTAATAGGGTTGCAGATATTACAACACAAAATATAAATGAAACAGATGTATGGTTGCAGGAAATTAATACATCAGGTGCAGTTAGAAGTAAATGGGTAAAAATTCCTAATACAGTAGGCCAAACATTAAATTATAACAGTCAAGCATATGGTACAAGAAATTTATATTCAACAGAAAACTTAGATAATGATGCAGTAAGGATTAAATTTCCTGATGGTAACTTTGGAGCCATGCCAAATGGAATTTACAGAGCATGGTATAGATCAAGTGATGGAGTTTCATACTCTATGCAACCAGACGATGCAAGAACTGTTACTATAACAATACCTTATGAAAATAGAACAGGAGGAGCATACACATTAACAGTCACATTATCCCTGAAAACACCTGTAAATAATAGTTTACCTACAGAAACAATTACAAGTATTAAACAAAGGGCACCTCAAACTTATTATACACAAAACAGAATGATAAGTTCTCAGGATTATAATATATTTCCTTTTGCAAAAAGCAGTAATATACAAAAACTATCAGCAGTAAATAGAACACATGCTGGACATAGTAGATATATTGATATTAACGACCCAACAGGTACATTACAAAATATAGATTTATACGCAGATGATGGATTTTTATATAAGCAAAATAAAACAACATCTGAATCTACAGTTATAAGTGGTAATAATACTGCTAATAATGTTGTAGAAAATATATTGCCAACTTATTTTAGGAATCAAAATTTAAACAATTTTATGTACGATTCTGCTAGAGATAAATGGAAAGAATATAAGTCAAATAGTTTTGACATAGAAAGTTTAGGTGTTAAATGGAATCCTTTGCCTGTAAAACTTACAGGAACGACCGGTTACTTTACAGAAACATCAAGTGCAGGAGCGGCTGGTACAGAAAAAATACTCACTAATACATTTGTATCATTTAAACAGTTCCAAGAAAACAATTTCTTAAAATTTGTTAATCCAAATGACTTAACAGATTACAAATGGGCCAGGATTACTAGTGAATCCAACGCAGGACTTTTATCATCTGGTCTAAGTACATCTACAGGACCATGGACATTAAGTACAACAGTACCTACAGGCTGGAAAGTTACAGAAGTTATAGTTACACTAAGGAAAAAATTACAAGGTTCAGAACTAACAGACGTGCAATCTCAAATAGAGAATAAGAAAACATTTGGAATAGGGTTTGCACCAACAAATATTAGTAACAGTCTTCTTGCAGATGGTTGGTACATAATAGAAAATGCTAATTTAGATAAAACAAGTGGATTTAATGTCACTAATGCAGGTTCGACAAACGGAAGTTCAGAAGATGCAAGTTGGTTACTGTTATTTGAATATGAACCAATTGATTTAAACTCTTATAGATATAATGTTACAATACGTGGCGAACAATATGTTTTAAATAGTAAAGAAGACATAAAATTTTATAATGTTAAAAATATTAAAGTACTTGATAGTAATAACAAATCAAATACAGATAAAATTTCCATAACTACATTTAATAATAAGCCAGGTAGTTCAGAAACATTTAGATGGTACTTATCTGGTGCTGGAAATACTGGAAACCGTTGGTTTAGTGAAGAAACTGGCACAGTTACAGATCCTAATTCATATGAATTGGAATTACCACTAAGATCAAGGGATACAAACTGGTTTGATATAGAAATTGATTGGGTAAGCAACTTTGGTATATTAAGAGCGGACGGATTAGCAAAAGCAAACGTAATTTCCAACAATATTTTTGTAAATGATGCAACTGTTACTTTAAATACATACTTTGATGATGGTGTTTCCCCAGAATTGAGTGCAAATATGACTGTAGCAAACAATATGGGAAGAGTAAGTAGAATTCCAGGAAGTTTAAATGTAGAATTTACAAATGCAACGTTTGGATACAATATATTTGATAGCACTGGTAATATTACCTACAAACAATACAATCCTACAACATCACAAGTAGAAATTTATCATGGAAACACTATGCTTATTCCTGGTAATGCAAATAGTAGAGTTTTATCTTACGGTGTGTCTGGAAATACAGTACCTTTAGCACATGGCGGGACAGGAACTAATTACGATGGTAATGTACAATTATTAGCCGCAAATTTATCAGCAAAAACAGGAACATTAAACTACGGCAACCTAGAAGATAACAATTATCTTTATGCAACAGATATCACTGCTGTAACAAGTACAGATAAAATTAAAATAAGATATGAAAACTATAAAGAGAGACTTACAGAAAATATAGATTGGCACATCGTAGACATTTTTAAAGAAAGCGATGGATATACAGACCCGTGTAAAGTGGTAGTTGCTCCTTACGATACCGACAATGATTTAGTTCCGGACAAGCCACTTCAATTTAAAGACTTTGTTGGTGTAGATGACTTAGTATTTTTAGAAAATTACACAGACTACGACGGGTACACATACCAAAAGGCTTCTTCCGGCGGAATATTAGATTTAAGAGAAGAAGTTACGTTTAGTGTACAAGGTTCTGGTGCAAATGCTACAATAAGTCCAGGAACTTATACTAATGATGTGGCATTTAATACTTTAAGTTGGATAGTTGTTGATACTTATAATTTAGTTACAACACATTTAAACAATTTAAATGGAAGAGCATCAGGTATTAAGGTCTATGTAGCAGATACAGAAAAAACATATATTATGACGCCAAGTAGTACTAATTCATTACATGTGAATGCTGTAGAAACTACTGAATGTGCAGTATATAATGGTAGAGGTATGACGCAAAATACATTACTTCCTGCTATAACACCAATGATATTTAAATGGGAACATGTTGCTAACAAAGATGTTAGAATTGATCCTAGTATTAGTAATGTAGTTGAAATGTTAGTATTAACAAAAACATATTATCAAGATGTACAAAAATTTATAAATGTTCCTGGTACTGCATTTCCATTACCACCAACTAGTGCAGATTTAAAGACAGAATTTAGAGAATTAGAAGAGTTTAAGAGTGCAAGTGATACTTTAATTTTTAGAAGTGCTAAATTTAAAAGATTATTCGGCAATGATGCAGACACAGAAGTACAGGCTAAATTTAGAATTGTAAAATTAAGTGATGGGATAAGTGATAACGAATTAAAGTCCAGAGTTATTACAGCATTTAATGAATACTTTAATGCAAGTAATTGGGATTTCGGCGAAACATTCTATTTTACAGAATTATCAAGTTATGTACATTCTAAACTATCTGGACTATTAGGAAGTTTAGTGATATTACCTAAAAATTCTTCAGGGCAGTTTGGAGATTTATTCTCAGTACAATCAGGTGCAGATGAATTGTTTTTGAGTACAGCAACAGTCAGTGATATAGAAGTAATAGATAAAATTACTAGAACAACATTATCTGGTGCAACAGCATCAAGTGTTTATACAACAAATAATGCAACAGCAGGAACCGGTCCATATGCAATTAACGGATATTATCCGCTTTATTCTAATGAGACTAATTCTAATAATGCTGGTAACGGAACAAGTCACACTCATACATTCTATGGTACAACATTCTACATGCCAAATGGATTGGTAATGGGGTCAACAATGTTCCATGGAACTTATACAGGTGGTGACAGCACAACAAGTAATACAACTGGTAGCAGTAGCAGTAGCAGTAGCAGTAGCAGTGGCTCCGGTTCAAGTGGAAGTAGTTATTAATGGCAAAAATTTATGAGCAGTTGCCTACAGTTTTACAAACTGAGGCCAATAAAAACTTTTTTGACAACAGTAGAGCAGTTATTTAGTCCCTCTAATGTTGAAGTTATATCTGGATTCATAGGAAAACAGGCATCGTCAGACTATAACACACAAGGTTCGTATATAAGAGAGTCAACTGCAACAAGACATCACTATGGATTAACTCCAGCAGTAAATACCCTTAACACCACAACTGGTGAAAGTGAAAACTTTATATTTTATGATGAACTTGTAGATACTTTGCAAATAGCAGGTGTAAATACACGAAATCATAATAGATTATTTGCTACTGAATATCAAAGTTTCTTACCACCAATTGATGTTGATAAATTTATTAACTATCAAGAATACTATTGGAGTAATAATGACTTACCTGCTATTACAGTTTCTGGAACAGCAAGTAATCCTATAGATATAGACAAAGAAATATTAGGCAAAAAAACTTATACATCACCTAATGGAGTCGTATTTAAAAATGGTATGGTTATTAACTTTGGTGGACAATATGTAATACCAGGAAGCAAAACAAATTTAGACTATTATATTGAGGGTGTTGGAGAAAGTATTACCCTAGTAGTTAAAAGGCAAAATATCGGTTCTCCATATGCAGTTGCAATATTAAATAGTTGGGACAATACAAATTTTACTGAATCAGATGCTAACGTAAAATATACAGCAGGAAATATATCATCAGTAGTAATTACAAATGCAGGTATAGGATATATAAATCCTACAATTAGTTTTACAGGTTCTAATACTACTCTAGCAACAGCAACAGCAAATGCAAGTAGCAACGGTTCTATAGCAGATGTAACTATGGTAAATGCTGGTGCAAATTATAGTGGGCAGATTAATTTAGTTTTAGAAAGTGATTCTATAGGTACAAATATTAATACAACAAATACCTATGTTGATTTCTATGACAACAATCTTAGCGGAATATCTACACCATATAAAGAACTTGCCTTAAACAGCATAACAAATATTAAACAAGGACAACGTGCAACAGTTGACGGCCAAAGCAGTATTGTTACAGGCACAAAAGTTAATACTATAAGATCTATAGACACGATTGTAAATGACTATCAAACAAATAGAAAAGAAGGAGTATATACTGTATCAGGAATATCTAGTGGCAGTGGTACAGGACAATCCTTTAAGATTAATGTAATAGGAGAAACAAAACTACTAAGCATACATTCAGTAGATGATAGTTTTTCTTCCTGGTCAAGTAATTCAACAATAAAAAATGCAAGAACATCTATAGTAAAACAAAATCTTGCATCAACAACGTCTGGTAATGGAACTGGTGCAACGTTTAGAGTTGACTATAGTGATTTTTCCGGAAGTGAACCACATGTAACTGTTAGTGTTACAAATTCTGGTTCAGGATATAGAAGGCATGACACTATAACTATTGCAGGTAGTAGCATAGACTCTGTAGGCGGACCAAACATTACATTTAAAGCATACGAAATACAAAAACCGCAAGGAATCACAGCAGTAACAGGTATTGCTTTAAGCAACAATAGTGTAACAGGCACACACATTGTTGATATGACCAATACAGCACATGCAGGTAATATTTCAACAAGTGCAAACGGTGACGATGCAGTTTTTAAAATTGTTGCAGACGGTACAGGAAATGCAAGTATAAGTATTATAGACGGCGGTATAGATTTTATTGATAGCGAAACAGTTACTATAAATGACGGCTTACTTGGAAGTAATAATTCTGGCACACTAACATTTAATGTTTCTGAAGTAGTAACATTTGGTGATACAACTATAGAATTATTAGACGGTGGTACTGGTCATGCAGTAAATGATTTAATTACAATAGTAGACTCTTCACTAGGTAATGGCGGAGCAAGTGATTTAAAATTTGATATTGCAAAAGTAGGTAGTACAGTTCAACTATCTAAAGAAGTAATACTAGATAGTAATTCAGACGGTGTAATACGATTTGAAGGACAAGGAGCAGAGTTCGAAATAAGAACTAGCATGTTTGAACTTACTTCAAATGTTAGTGGAACATTTATAACTGGTTTATCCTCTATGGCACTTTCTGGTGTAGACCCTGCAACAGGAGAGTACTACTTAGGTGGTGCACCAGATACAAATATAGATTACGGCTGGGATTTAGATTCTGACGGTGACGGAGATGGAGATGCTATTTGGGGCGGAAGAACAGCACAAGAAAATCCAGACTATAACGTATTACAAAGAGGTTCTTCTAATAGAAATATTTGGAGTAGGATTAACTTTTGGCATCACAGACAAAACTTTTTAGATGCTGGAGCAACAGTACCAGAGAAAAAATATCAAGCAACAAGACCTATTTTAGAATTTAATAAGGACATAGAATTATATAACTTCGGTGACAACTTTGTTGGAGAGATATCAATAGTTAGTAACATACTTAAAAAATCCGAAGTAGAAGGTTTAGTCACTAGTTCCTTAGTAGACGATGCACCTTTAAGTGTTGGTACAACAATTATATTCCCTACAGATGAAAAAGAAATATCGCAACATGTATATAAAGTTTCGCATAATAGCGGTGTAGTAGTACTTAAAAAGGTTGGCGACGCGAACCTTAATCCTGCAGGTGTTGAAGACGGAGAGACAGGATTTGTTCCTATTACTTTTAGTCAAGGTGATCAGGTTAATATTAAAGCAGGTTTATTTGGATACGGTAAAGAATACTGGTGGAATAACAATAAACTGGTATTGTGTCAAGTAAAAGAAAAGTTACATCAAGAACCTTTAATGAAAATATATGATGACAATGGACAAGATTTAAGTGATGAAAGTATATTCCCTAACACATCATTTAAAGGAAATAAAATTTTTAATTATAAAGTTGGTACTGGTGTAAACGATACTGTTTTAAACTTCCCATTAACATATACACCTTTTAAAAGTACTAGTGAAATCAACTTTGAAAACTTTCTTGGAACAGAAATAGTTAAGGCAGGTAATACTTCATTAACAGAAATTCCGGGATACTATTATTACAAACTATTAAAAGCAACTCCAGAATATCATTCTTATTGGAAAAACTCTGCAAATAAATTTGAACAAGCAATTAAAACATTCTACTATGTAAATTCATTTGATGTAAGTAATGCTTTTAATAAATTCTTTATAGGATGTAATCCAAAAGTAAATGCTAATAATAGTTCAGGGTATGATATAAATGTTTTGGTTAATGGTGTTGTTAGCACAGACTTTACTTATACTGGAAGTGGGTTTATTGAATTTACAATATACAATTTTCTTAAAGATGACATTATAGAAATAAAAGCAATAAGTGATGATTATGGATTAATAAACGAAAGATCCATAAGTAAATATGAATCACCATTAAGTTGGTCTCATAATGCAGATAACGAAGACATCACAGTTATATCAGAGCCTCAATACTTGGCACACTTCGAAAAGTTTATGAAAAACCAAGACGGGTTTACAGGTGACGTATTAGGAAATAACACATTTAAAGATACTTCTAAAGACAGTAAACATGCTAAAGAAATAGTAAAAGTTGAAGAAGATTTAAGATTAAGTTCTTTCTTATTAGACGACCAACCTCATAACCTATTAGATGCATTAAGATTCTGTGAAGAAGAATATGTTAGATATAAAGGAAGGTTAAGATCTGAATTAACAAAATATTACAATGTCTTGAATACATCTGGTTTAAAAACAGATGTTATATTAGAAAACGTTTTAAGAAATGTTATAACATTTAGTGTTGGTAATAATGTATTCCAACAATCATACGTTTTTCCTTTTGGAGACAATTTTACAGAAGAAATATTAACAATAAATTCTACATCAACTAAATCTTATGATTTAACTAAGTATTGTGATCTAACTAAAATAGAAAACTCTTTACTTGTTTACAAAACTAGAGGTACATCACATGTCTTACTAGACGTTGAACAAGACTACACAATATCTAGTACTTCTTCAGTGATCACAGTAACATTATCTGACACATATGATAATCAATTAGGTGATACTTTAACATTTAGAATTTACGATAAAGAAAGAGATAGTGCGGAGTGTCCTCCTACACCTAGTTCAATGGGACTTTATCCTTTATATGAACCTAAGATCATAACAGATAATACATTTACTACTCCCATACAGTTATTAAGAGGACACGATGGCAGTAAAGTTACATTATTTGGTGACTCTAGGGACGATGTTTTATTAGAATTTGAAAAAAGGATTTACAATTCTGCTAAAAAAGAATTTAGAATTGCAAACAGTTTGCCATCATATAATTATGCAGACGTAAAATCAGGATACTTTAGAACTGCAAACTTTTCACAAAATGAATGGCACGATCTATTAAGATCAAGTTTTGCAACTTGGGTGCAATCTAATAATGTAGATTATATTACAAATGATATCTATGATGCAAGTGATGAATTTACCTGGAACTATAGAGGAAACACAAATATTCCTGCACATTGGAGAGGCTGGTACGATTATCACTATGATACTGTAACACCACATACAACACCATGGGAAATGTTAGGATTCACAGAGAAGCCAACTTGGTGGGATACAAAATATATTACTACCACATATACTGATTATGGAAGTAATAATACACCTATGTGGAGCGATATAGAGGAAGGTATAATTAGAGACGGTGATAGAGAAAATTATACATCACTTTTATATAATTCTTTAACAACTAATCCATTTAGAAGAATAGGGTTATTAGATATATTACCAGTTACATCTACGGCAACATTAAAGTCGCCATATGATATATTAACAACAGGCACAACAGTTCTTACAAAAGCATACACAAATGCAACATCTAATAATAGTATAGGATACTTAACAACAAGTTTCTTACTAACAGACGGCTTATCAATTGGGTTTGATACAAGTAACGTTTACGTTACAGGAAAATCTATACCAAACTATGTTACAAGTAAGATAGATACAACATTAAGTGATGTCAAAAATACAAACGGAAACTATAACATACCGAGAGTAAACTTAGTTTCTATTGCAAACTCTAACGGAAATTTTGGTACTAGTGCTATAGGTGTACTAGTAAATGGCTTACCACTTTATAATCCTAAAGATTCTACAGGATGGAACAGTGGTACTGCTTGGCACTATAATAAAGAATTTAGTAACAGAAATAGATCAACAGATTTAATAGCAGAAACAGATGAAAACGGACTAACTAAAACATACGTTCCAACTGTTGATATGTCAAGCACAACTGCATGGGGAAATGCAACAACACATTCAGGAATAGTAGGTTGGGCATTTGACGGCTTACCAATTTACGGGCCATATGGATACACTGATCCTTTAGATAATACTAGTCCTATAACAAATATAAAAAGTTCTTTTGAACTAAAAACAGGTGCAAGAGCAAGTGGACCAGGTGGAGACCACACGGGTGCATTTGTAGAAGATTATACTTGGAATTCTTCCTTAGCAAGTACAAATGGTTATGCAGGAAGATGGAATCAGAGAGTAGGTGTTACACCTGATTCAAGTGGAGCACAAATTAAATATTATGTTTGCACTATAGACGATAGTGGTAACCCAATGTTCCCTTACGCAGTAGGTGGTGGTGCCAACGATGACACAACTAACCAAACTGCATTAACATATGGTAGTAAGTATTACGCAACAGGACAAAATTTAACTTTAAATACTGTAGGTGAAGGTTATACTAGTGCTACAGGAACATCTGCTATAACAAGTACTTACTCAGAAACTCAAAATAATACAACAGCAATTAGTGATAACTGGAGATTCGGTGATGGTGCTCCAGTAGAGAATGCTTGGAAATATTCAGAAGCATATCCTTTTGCTATTGCACAGGCATTATTACTTTCTAAACCTGGAGTTTTTGCAACAGTATTTGGTGACCCTACAAGATTAATTGCACCTGCAATGAACAAGAAAGTATTAGTAGATAAGATTACAAGAAAACCTTGGAACTACAAGTCAACAGATAACTTTATTATTCATGGTACAAAAGACCAGGACGGTAACTTCCAAACAAATATTGGTTACACACAGTTTATTAAAAGTTATCTAAATTTCCAAGGATTAGATATAACAACAGATTTTTATGATAAAATGAAATCTTTAAATGTTAAACTTGGGCATAGAATGGCAGGGTTTATAGATAAAGATTCAGCAACAATAAGAACAGACCAGTATAGCACAACAGGTACATCAACGAGTTTAATTATACCTAATGAAAATATTCAATTAGAAATACACGAGTCTCCCTATAAAACAAGAAATGCTTATAGTGGTGTTATAATCGAAAAATCTACAAACGGATATAAAATAAGAGGATTCGATAAAAATGTAGCATACTTTAATATTTTAGAGTCAGATACAACTGGTGCTAGTCAAAGTATAACGAGAGGAGGAGACCCTGTAAGTTTTGCTAATTGGACATCAACAGTTGCTTACCCTCAAAATTCTATAGTAAAATATTTAGATTTATATTACCAAGCAAACACAAATGTAGCCGCAGATGTAGGCTTTAATGCTAGTGATTGGACACAATTAGCGGCATTACCTACAACAGGTGGTGCAACAGGAGTAATATACCAAACGTCTACAGGATTAACAAAACGTGTAGATTACGATACTGAATATACAACAGTACAGCAAGTATTTGATTTCCTAATAAGTTTAGGAAGATATCATGCTTCCTTAGGATATAATTTTGGACTTTATGACACTTCTATTAATGCAGTAAGAGATTGGAATTATTCAGCAGAGCAATTCTTATTCTGGGAAACAGGCGGATGGGAAATAGGAAACACATTAGAATTATCACCATTAGCATCCAAAGTATCATTTGACGGAGGAGAACAATTTGTTTCAGAAGTTAAAATTATAGATAACAACCAATTCTCATTACTAGATCAAAATGGTGTTTCCATATCACCACAAAATTGTTCTATTGTAAGGGAAGGAAATAAAATAGATATTACGCCTCCCACCGGAATACAAATTTATTCTGCTGTTTTATATACAAAGCAAACAGAACATGCATTAATTGTAGATAATACAACAGATTTCGCAGATACAATTTTTAGTACTTTATACAACCAAAAACAAGAAAGATTATTTATAAAAGCAAAAAG
>Ga0209503_10000753_pt1 | contig 18091 bp, 41 predicted proteins | sample SouAtlMetagenome_2_FD_187448 | JGI IMG/M metagenome (GOLD analysis project Ga0209503, IMG submission 187448) | Marine eukaryotic phytoplankton communities from Atlantic Ocean - South Atlantic ANT15 Metagenome (SPAdes) (version 2) | ecosystem: Environmental > Aquatic > Marine > Oceanic | place... | reverse complement strand
ATTAAATATCCATCCGCTAGCTGAGGCAGTATCAGGTCTTACCCATAATGATATAGTGGCTTTAGATAAGCCGTCTAAACCAGTGTAATTAGTATTAACATTTTGAGAACCTCCAAAGTCTAAAGCCTTTGTATAACTAGGTGCACTAGGCGTATAAACAGAATCTGCATTTATTTTCCACCAGTTTTGTGGAGCAACTGTATAAGTTGTTTGAGGAGAGCCGTTGTTATAAATATTAGCTATTTTGTTAACATCTGTAATCGCTGTATTCCATATAGCCATATTTGATAGCTTACCAGTAAAATGATTAATATTACCTGTTTGATTATAAGCTCCTAAAAATAAATTCTGCGTGTGAGTTCCATAGTTTCCACCAGTATGAGTAACAGTACTTTCTAAACTACCATTTAAATAGTATTTTATACTATTACCATCTTTTACAACTATTATATTGTGCCAAGTGTTTAAACTAAAATTCATAACACCCGACGCGTTGGCAGATCCACCTAAAGCCATATAGAACCTACCAGCACCTCTATCCATAGCTAAATAAAATCTTTGTGTATCAAAACTCCCAAAAACCCCTTGAAAACTATTTGTACTAGTATTAAACCATACAGAAATAGTAAAATTAGCATTTTTGCCAATCATAGTCTTTTGGCTTGCGTTTAAATCTATATAATCTCCTCCATTAAAATCCATTACATAATCTTGCAATACACCATTTGGAAATTGCCATTCTGATCCTGATATATCACTTCCTGGATTGCTAGGATCAAGATACCCTGTGTTCTGCGCTTGCTCACCTAATGGATAATAAGCTATAGGGTTTAAATTTGTAGCCATTAAGTTAGATGGGTATATGTTGGGACTAGTCCCTTCGTATAGTGCAGCTATTTCAGTAGTATTTAAAGCCCTGTTGAATATAGCAAATTCGTCAATTTGGCCATTAAAATACTTTCCGACTGGAACAGCCACGTCTCTGCCTAAATTAAAAGCGGCGGTGCTTGTTAAAGATTGATTAGCAAGTGATACGGAGTTGATTAAACTATTGTCAACATAAATAGCGAGAATAGCATTGTCGTAAGTTATAACAACGTGTGACCACTGGTTAAAAGTAAACGTACCAGTAGGAATACTAAGAATATTACCTTCAAGGTAAACGTAACTTGTACCTGTTAGATAAGGTCCGTGTAAGGCAAAAGCTATACCTTTATGCGAGTTATTAGTATCTCTATTTCCAAAAACAATGCCTTGAGAACCACCAAGAGGTGACACAGGTTTTATCCATAAGGAAAAAGTAAAATTACTTAAACCATTTATTTTGGTGATAATTCCCAAGTCTACATACGCACTACTAGGTGCGTTAAAATCCATAGAATACAAACTATTGATACCAGTATCATTAGCTGTGTTAGCTGAGGTATTTAACTCGTTAGGTAATAAAAAACTTGGACTTTTATACTTTGCTGACATATTCTATAATTTAACTATCTCCCATTCGGTTCCAATATACAAGTGAAGATGATAATCCCCCTGTAAATAAGTTTGCTGTTTGTGGTACACCACCTACTAACGCTGTAGCGTCGTATATTTGTTGGATTTTTTCAGCTGATAATGCTGTATTAAAAATTGCTACTTCGTCTATTTTTCCATCTGCGTAGTAATTATTAGATTGGCTTGGTCTACCTATATATAAATCAGCAAAAGCAGTGTGAGAATGGGAAGAAACTGTAGGTGTTATAGAGTATTGAGTTCCATTATTATAATAATAATAATTAGAATTTGCTCTATCATATACTAAGACAATATGATGCCAATTGTTATAAGTAAAACCAATATCATTGACATAATATGATATTGCTAAATTAGTGTCATCTTTTACACAATATGCAAATTTACCATTTGATTGAAGTTGTATACCAAAACCTATATCAGCATTTCCCAAAGTGTTAGAATCAATTAAATATTGAAATGTGCCAGTACTATTTAAATTAACCCATAAAGAAACTGATAAACTTGTAGTTCCATCCCAAACATTACCTGAGCTTCCTGTGTTTATATAACTGTCTGTCCCATTAAATGACATAGCTTCCGCATTAGCTATTTGCTCTACTGGAATATCTGCCGCAGCGGCGAGAAAACTAAAAGGAAATGGAAACATATATTATTATGTTTTAATTTATGATAAATCTTTAGTTATAGAACCGTAATAAGCCCCGGCTCCAGAAGCGTTGTAACATATTAAAGTAATTACATCTGTTTTACCAGCACCGCTAAGCGTAGGCGGTACAGCGTTAGAATCAGGAGCAGCCCATTTTATTAAATTATTCCAATTTGGCGTTACAGCTCCTGTTTGAACTAAAGACAATATATAAGTTGCTCCAGCTTTTGGACTTGTCGGAGTAAAAGTGTAAGCACCTGTTAATCCTGATATTGTTTGCACATTACTATCATTCCAATTTACTGTTAAAGTGTTTGATAAAGAATTTAACTCCGTATAAGCTTGACCTTGTATTATAGTGTTTTTAACAAATGTAACATCTTCATCAAATTGAACTCCACCTGTGTTACTAAATGTAACTTTAGAAGTTCCAGAACCAGTAAATGTTAAATTCTTACTTGCACCTAAACCTAAAGTTCTTGACGCGTCTAAATTTAAATCTGTGTTAGCTATATTTGCAGGAGTAACCCAAGTTCCATCGCCTCTTAAAAATGTTGTATTAGCTCCACCTTCTGGAACATAACCTACTTGATTTGTTCCTCCATACTTATTAGAAGTAATCGTAAGCTCTCTACCTGTTATAGACTCAGCTAATGGAGAAGTTTGTCCTGTTCCAATAGCTAAAGTAACGCCTGTTATACCTGTATCTGTTTCAGCGCCCCAAGAAGCTAATCCATTAGCATCTGATTTTAAAACTTTTCCAGCGGCTTGATTACCGTCTTGATACCAAAGTTTTCCATTACCTGTAGCTATAAATTTTAAATCATAAGCAGAAAAAGTAACATCTCTATCTGACTCAATAGAACCATCTCTTGCATATATACTATAAGGAGTTGCTGTAACAGCTTTTAAACCTATAGCAACTTCTCCAAAAGTCCATCTATTGTTTGTATTAGCATCACCTTCGTAACCTACTATATAGCTTCCATTAATTCCTTGATCTATTGGAGCAAGTTCTGTAAATGCTGAAAATTTTATATTTGCCATTTTATTTATTTATTTATGCGGTTTGTCTAACCATTTCGTTTTGATCATCTTCAGTAAGTAGTATTATTCCACTTTGAGATATGATAAAATTACCAGATGGTCCAGGTGTAGGCTCTCCAGCTTTGTCTCCTTTCATAGGAAGAAGATAACCAATTCCTAACCACATATATTAAAATATTGCTAGTACGTCTCCACCACCTTGAACATAGTGAGTAACTAATATTGGTAAAAAGTGTCCACTTGGTACGTTTTTAAAAGTAACTGATGTTGTATTACCTTCTAATATAACTTCAATATCTCCACCTGTGCCTATAAACAGGCAACAACCTCTTTCTTCAGTTCCAGCTATTTGAGTTGCACTACCTGATAATAGCACTGCGCTATGGCCAAATACTCTTGGCTGAGCTTGAAAGTTTCCTTGTAATCCGTTTACTGCCATTTTTTTATTTTTTTATTTTTGTAATTTTTTCAGCGCCTCTAGATCCAAAGTACGCTACATATACTGTAATCAGTAAAGTTTTTAATAATTCAACCCATGCTGTATCTACATCAAACAAAGTATGGAATGAATCAATTATTATTAATATCGTTGAAGCTAGTGTTAAATATATAAGAGTAAGTGGTCTAGTGTTTTTACTTAACCATGAATCAGACTTCATATCTGAGTCCCAACGCTTAGATACGTTTTCCATCTCTATAAGATCTTGCTCGATAAGCTTCATTGCTTGTTCCTTATCAACAGCTTTAATCTTAGTATCACTTGTTATAAGATTTTTTACTATTCCAAGTGTACCTTGGTCAGGTAAAATGTCGCCAACAGCATTTAAAACCTTAGGAGCTTTACTAGCTAAAAAAGCCCCTATTTTAGTTTCCCTTAGTTTTTTCTTTTGAGCCACTGTTTATGTTTTTATTTTCTAGAACATCCATATTTAGCTAATGGACTTCCACCCGTATTCAGCATTGATTTATTGGTTTTAAGTTTTTGCTTGCTTTTTCCAGTTTTCAAGTTAGTTTTTGTTACTATAACACTAGGGCTTTCACTATATGTAACTTTTTCTTTCTTTCTATTGCCTCTTGTTGTTGTTGTTACTGTTTGAATACCAGCATCACCAACATATTCACTTCTTGTAGTTTTTGTTTTTTTATTAAAAATTCCCATAACTTTATTTTTTATAAGCTTCAGCTTCCCACCAAGTTACTGGGGAACCATCGCCTTGTTTACTTCTTTTTTTAACTTTCCATTTACCTTTACCACTTTTTCTATGATAAATGTTGTTGTCATCATAAGCAAGTCTACCGTCTTTTATTTGTTTAACGTGGACCATTTCATGATCTATGATTTCTTTTATCTGCTTTTGGTCTTTTACTTTGTCATTAATAGTAATAGAACAATTCATATTGGTTCTACCTAATACACCATCTTCTTCCTTTACAAAATATATAGGAACATTCATTAAGTCTTTATTATACCAAGGTGGACTTGGCTTTAACTTAAACGCCATTACTTTTTAAAAGCTAATAAAAATTCTCTAATAGCAACACCTACAGCAATACCTGAGTATAAAGGCATTTTTTCAAATATAAGTACACAAGCTACAGCAAGTGACATACCTATTTTAAATAACGGATTATTTACAATTGTTTTTATTTTTTCCATAATTACCATTTTACTTTATCTGCCCAGTAAGCAGCTGACATTTTACCTTTAGCAATGTTCTTAGCATGTCTAGCTTTAAAACTAGCTCTTCTAGCTTTTGACTTTTTATCTTGCTTTTTACCAGCAGTAGAAACACCTTGTTGTCCAAATCTAATAATTTTTTCTTTGCCAGCGGAACAAGCTTTAACCACGTGTGATTTAGTTTTATGCTTAGGTGTTCTTCTAGGTTTATTACATTTTAAAGTCTTTTTATCTACAGCCATTACTTTTTCTTTTTCTTTTTAGTTGACTCACCACAAGGTCTACCTGTTTTAATATTAATCCAGTTTTCTTTTTCAAACCAATCACGAAGTGTAGCACCTTTTTTCCTTGCGCCTTTAACATTAGTTTTTCTAGATCTTTTATATTTGCCAGCTCTACCTGCAGATTCCTTAGCTCTTATAATTCTATCTTTTTCTTTTTTACTTAAGCTAGCAGCTTTTTTAGCCGGCAAACAAACTTTTTTAGTACCTCCACCTTTTTGTGCCATTACTTTTTCTTTTTCTTGCTTCCAAATTTACTTGGTCCACCAGCTTTAGTACATCTTACGCCCCAACCACTAGCATAAGCACTTGGCCATACTTTAAATTTTCTTTTTGCAGCAGCTTTACAGGGTCCTGATATTTTACCCATAATTTATTTTTTATAAGATTTTAAAAACTCTACTAACACTTTTAAATCAGACTTAACCTCAGCTAAACTTACTTTAACTTCCTCCATGTTTTTAGCCATAGTTTCGTGTCTTTTTTCAAATGTTGCTTTAACTTCTCTAATGCTAAAAAAGAAAAACTTATACAAAGCATAAGATGCAGCTACAGCTACTACTAATGATAATCCAAACTCTCTTACTAAATCTAATACTTCTTTCATTACAGTTTTCTACCTTTTTTATCTACTTTAACTTCTTTTACTATAACCCTAGTACTAGGCTTTTTATTCTCCAACTCCTCTAATTGTTTTTGAAGATCTTCAAATTTACTATCAGCTTCAGTTCCATCTTGTAACATTGCAGAAGTTATTTTAATTTCTTCTTTTAATATGTTTTGAGTTTCTTCAAGTACTTCTACAGCTTCTTTTAACTGTATAATCATATCTTCGTTCCACTCCTCTTTTAACTCATATTCTAAACGAGTTACTTCTATAGGTGGTAATTTTTTAGCTTCTTCAATGTCTGCTTGCAAAGTATAATACATACCTACGAAAGAGGCTGTAACCATTATTATTGCTACTACAGTTTTTAAGTCAAGTTGTACGGATGTGTTTTCAGATATTTTTGTACTCATTAGTTGCGTCGAATGATGGGCATGCTTTGTTAGCAAACTCGTTATGTGAATATATAGTAGCGTCTGGATACATCGCTTTTAGTGTTTTAAGCACGTGTAATAGACTTTCTTTTTGTTCCTCTGTTCTAGTATCCTTAGGTGTCTTACCATCAGTTTCTACACCTCCGCAATAACAAACCCCTATGGAATTTCTATTGTGATTCTTGCAGTGAGCGCCTGATCTATCTATATCTCTTCCTTTCCATATCTTACCATTGATATCAATATAAAAATGGTAACCAATATCTGACCAGCCTCGACCATCAACATGCCACTCTCTAATAGTGTCAACTGATATATCTTGCCCTTCTCTAGTAGCAGAGCAATGAATAATAATTTCGTTTATATTCCTCATTTCTTTTTCTTATGTAGTAATAACCACTTGTGAACTGTATACCCTATAGTTAAAGATAACAATAGTATTTCCAACGCTGGCTCTATCCAGTTTAAACTAGCTAAAGCAAAAGAAGAAGCATTTAATAAATACAACTTCATGTCATCAGTGCCGATCATTTCTGAGCGTTAAGAACTGGGTTACCTTTATATGGTAGCATATTCTCTATACCTGGTATATTTTTTTTGTTTTTACATCCGCAACCACTCATGCAGCCGCAGCTTAGCATTTTTCCAGCTGGTTGTTGATATTCTCCGTAACTTGGCATAATTAACTTTTAAATGTTGTTTTTAATTCTTCTGTAGATACTTTATCATCATTGTTGTGATCAAAGGCAGCTTTTTGTTTTACGCTAGGGTTTTCAATCATAGTTAATGCAGCAGGTACCCCATGCATAGCTAAAGCATTCATTTTTTTATTTTCACTGTATTGTCTAGCACTCATGTTGTGTGCTACAGTTCCTTGCATTTGTGTTAAAGCTTTAATTGGTTTTCCAGTCATAGGTATTCCTTGATTTATTTCTATTTCTTCTCCTGTCATAGGATCTATATTAGTTGTATATTTTGGTTGTTCAGGTTCTTTAGAAGATGTGCCATATTCTTCTCCACCTATATGAGCTCCAGGCTTGTACTCTCGACCAACAATCGTGTTAGATAGAAAGCTAACTGGATCTATACCAAATAAGTTTTCAGCTAAAGCTTTATTACCTGTTTGAAAACCTGCTAAAGCTTTAGTAAATATATTTTTCTTTTTAAAGCCAGCTAAAGTAGGGTCATTAAAAGCTTCAAGTCCAGCTTGAGTAGAAGGCTTAGCAGCTGCCATTATTTGACCCACTGGTATTGCCGTGAATGGTGATGGTTTATTTATCTTTGTTGGCATAATCTATTGCTTTTGTTATTACTTTGTAACTATATCTATTACTTTTTTCTAATTTTGTTGTAGGCATTTCTTCTTCGCCTAGCATAATACGATACATCCTACTAATTAGCTGTTTGCACTTATAGGATACTTTATATATATGATATTTTTGAGTGGTGCGGTTTCGTTTTCTCCACACTACGATCCACCCTTGTTTCAATAATCTGTTCCAGCGCCTGTTATCCCAGCTAAATGAGTACGTACCTTTTATAAAATCATCTTTAGTAAACATGTCTATAGCATCTAAATAAATTAGTAGCTCTAGATCTGCATCTGTTAATTCATTTGTTTTACAAGCCCACTTTCGTATAACCCTGTAATGTTTAAGTAAATTTAATTCTTTTAAGTCAGAAGACTTTAATTTTCTCATTAAAAATTACCTAGGCAAAGGCCCATATACTATTCCCTTTTCAATGCTTTTTAATCCTTTAGCTATCTTATTTATACTTCCTAATGGATTAGATGAGTAGTTAAAATCGTAGCCTGGCTTAGTTAACTTTAAGTTACCTTTTCTTATTTCTTCCAATGGATTAACACCCATTTCTTTTAACTGCTGTCTAACACTTATAGTTGACTCACCTTTTAAGGCTCTTGGGTGACTTTTGTCTAAGCTAATAGTAGACATTTTATTGCCTAAAAAATTAGCTTCAGTTCCTTCTTTCATAAACCAATCTTTTCTTAATCCTTTATTTGTGTTTATGTTTTTATACCCTTGAAACGGTATCCAAGAACCTTGAGATCCAACTTTGCCGCCTAAACCTGTAGACCTGTAAAAGGTTTGATTTCCAACTGGAGTATTAATTTCTATCATGTCTCTACCACTTCTAGTGCCTAGATATTTAAAATTTTTCCTTGAAGTATTCCAACTTGGATTAGCATTTTTAAACTCGTCTAAGTTTTTTGAAAATTCTCCTACCTTTTTCAACTCATTAGAGTGTGATTCCCAAGGTTGCTTTGTACCGCCAAACTGGCTTGGGTCTGTACTTTTTCTAAAGTTTCTATTGATGCCATATTCATCAACTTTACTTTTATTGAAAGTGCTAACTTTAGATGTCATTTTTTTAAACTTACTACCACCAGCTGCAAAAATTCCACCTATAGGCAACATGCTAGCTCCATGAATAGCCATGTTTTTAGCAGCTTCTAATTGTTCTTTTTTATCACCACTAACTTTAGCAGATAAACCTCTAGCTGCAGATATTCCAGTGTTTATAGCATCAGGTACTATACCTACGCCAGGTATCATGCCAGCTGTTTCTAATTTATCTTGAATATCATCTAAAACTCTAGTACCAGCTTTTGACTGTCTAATCTCTAGCATCTTCTTTTGCACTTCTAAAGACTTAGCTTTTTCTTTATCAGATAGTTTTTTAGGCTTTTCCCAATTAGCATTAGTAGAAGTTCCAAAACCGTAAGTACTTTGTTGAGGCGGTGTTATATTTTTTTTAGGTAATATATCACTCATTGTAGAAAAAGCTTTAGTATTAGCAGCGACATCACTAAAACTACCAGGCTTTAATGGGTCTCCATTATTTGCTATCGGGCTTTTACTTATAAACTTCTTATTAAAACTCATACTTACAATATTATAACTACATCATGCTCTTTAATGACTTTATAGTTTTCTTTATTTATTTCTATATTAAATCCAGCTGACTTGTCATAATATACTTCATCATATTTTTTTAACACTTCAACTTCAGTTCCGGGCTCTATTACTTTAGCGCGACGGTACCTAATATCCTCTCTTTGCTTTTCAGCTAGAATTAAACCTCCTTTTGTAGTCGTATCAGTTTCTTTGATAGGATCTATAACTATATACTTACCTACTGCTTTCATGCTCTAATATTATTAATAACACAATCAGTTGATAATATAGTTGTAGCTACTGAAGCTGCGTTTGTTAATGCACTTTTAGTAACTAACAAAGGATCTATAATTCCGGCTTTTACCATATCCACCGTATTTCCTGTAACCACATCTAATCCTTTACCTTCTTCAAGCTTTTTTAATTCTTCAACCCCTGCATTTTTTAATATTAATTCATAAGGTCTTCTTATAGCTTGATATAATACTTCCTCACCTATACAAGTTGGTTTCAAATTAAAACTAGCATTTAACAAAGCTATACCACCACCTGGTACTATACCTTCTTTAATCGCAGCTTTTGTAGCGCAAATAGCATCTTCAACCCTATCCCTCTTCTCTTTTAGCTCTATCTCAGAGTTTGCCCCAACTTTAACTGTAGCAACTTTAGCTTTTAATTTAGCTAATCGTTTCTCTAGTCTAATGATAATATTAGGGTTTTTAGTTTCTTTTATATTCTTTTCTAATAAGGCAATAGTTTCTTTAACTTCTGTATTGTCAGTTAAATCAACTTGTAATATTGTTTCTTCGTGATTAGTAACAGATTTAATACATGTACCTAAATGTTCTGGTTGTATTATATCCATATCATCACCAAGATCCTCATTAATAAGTGTAGCGCCAGTGACCGCACAAAGATCTGATAATACATCTTTTTTGCTGATTCCATATGTTGGCGCATCTATAATGTTGACCTTTATATTACCCTTCTTTTTATTCATAGCAAGCGCGGAAACTACTTGTGGGTCAACATCTGCAATGATAAGAAGACTCTTACCATTTTTTATAATAAATTCAAGGACAGACTGAATCTTCCTCACGTTGGGTATCACTGATTCTACAATTAGAACCAAAGGGTTTTCAAGTTCAGCCGTTCCTTTTTCTATGTTGGTAATAAAGTGGTTGTTCTTTAACGCTTGGTCATATTGAACACCCTCTATTAACTCAACTACAGTTTCAGGCTGTTCGTTTGTTTCCATCATAACAACCCCTGTCTCATCTACTAATCGGAATGCTTCTCCTATGACCTTGCCTAGCTCTTTATCATTGTTAGCCGATATAGTAGCTACTTGGTCTATTTTTTTGCCAGTTACTTTCCTGGACTTTTTGTTTAAATATTTTATAACATTTTTAACACCTGATTCAATACCTTGCTTCATAGTTCTTGGATCGTCTAATAGCGAATGCTCATTAGCTTGATCTAGTATTGCTTTAGCAAGTACCGTTGCGGTAGTAGTTCCGTCACCTGCATCTGATACTGTTCTTTGAGCTGCTTGTTTAATTAGCGTAGCTCCGATGTTTTCTAATGGATCGTGCAGCGTGATAGCGTTAGCTACCGTTACTCCATCTTTTGTTATTTGTGGTGTGCCATTACTATCTTCTAATATAACACATTTTCCACTTGCTCCTAAAGTTGAACCTACTGCATTAGTAAGTTTTTCAACCCCAGTTAATACCTGACTTCTAGCAGTATCGCCAAAAGTCAGGTTTTTAACTAACTTTAATTCTTGCATTTAATTTAATTTAATATAATTGTGTTTGAATACTACTCGAAGGTTTTAACTACTTTCGGTCCTTTGGTAAACTCTAGCTTTTTAGTATAGTGCTCAATAGAACTATCTATTGCAGCTTCTGCACCTGCTATCGTTTCTCTTCTGGTAACATCGATCCAATTATCTGTATCGATCTCATTGTATTCGGTTTGTAAAAATCCATTAGGTAATTGAACTATTCTCCAGTTTTTCTTCTGTGAGATATGTTCCCATAGTTTAATGGTTTCTTCATTTGGTTGTGGTGCACTAGACCACGTATTAGTGCGGGTATATAAAAACGTCATTGTATTTGGTTTTAAGTTAAACGTTGGTTATTGTATACTATCACTTGATAGTTCGGTTATTTAATACTTTATGCTTGCTCGTATAAAGCCATATAGTATTTAGTAGCTCCAATTTGTACTTCTATAAACTTTGCTGGGGTTTGGTTAGTTCCTAGTCCATTTACATTTCCAGAGTCTGTAGTATTTAATAGTGGGTACGTAGCACTACCTAAAGCTAAATTAGCTACAGTGTTAGTAGCTCCTCTTCCTAAAGCAATTCCACCGCCTGTTGCAGATGCACTGTCTCCAATAGCTACTGAACCAGTACTAACAACAGTATTTTTACCTACCGCGATTGATGCATTAACATTATTAGCATTAGAATCAGCGCCTGCACCTAATATTACATTACCAGCTCCTATTGTTAGAGTATCTCCAGAATCTGTACCTATCAAAGTATTAGTATTTCCTGTTGTCACTCCTATGCCTGCATTAGTACCTATTAAAGTATTACTTGATCCTGAAGTAGTGCCATTACCTGCACCTTCACCTAAAGTAGTAGTTTTAGTTGGTGTCCCAATAAGCCCACTAGGAGCTCCATTTCCAATATACATTGATGCATCATTAGTTCCTGCGTAAGATACATCTGTCAAGTTGTTTAAGCCAGCATTTAAAGTAACTGTTCCACCTGATTCAGATAGTCCTGTAGAAAAAGTATAAGTAACTCCACCCGTTGCATCACCCCAAACTAATTGGCTAGCACCTGATCCAGGTATAGTTGATGGTAACTTTAATACTTGATTAGCTGTACCAACTGCATTTGGCATTTTAATAGCATAAGCAGTTCCACCGTTAGCTGGGCCTTCTATAGTAGTGTAAGTTGCTCCATTAGGTGATCTAAGAGACAATTGCCCAGCAATTGAAGCTGCTAATTGTCCAGATACTGAAACTGTATTAGAAAAAGTTTGTGCTGCGCCTGCTGTAGCACTAAAAATAGCCGATGTTACTGTTGAACTACCAATAGTTAAAGTTGTAGGAGAAGAATCGGAATCTTGAGTTATTAAAGAATCACCTAAAGTAGAAGTAGTTGCCCATAATGGTATTGTATATTGTGTACCTGTTCCAGGACCGCCGCTGCCACCCGTTGGAGTAGCTATCCATTTTAATTCACCAGAAGCGTCTGATTCTAATATTCTACCTCCTGAAGAGTGTGCTGAAGTAGTTGCTATTGAATTTGGTAATTGCATTGTATAACTAGCTGGAGTACCACCTGTGTGGTTAGGACCTTTAATACCTACGTGGTGAGCAGTTCCTGCTTCACAATAAAGCTTTAATAACCCGTGATTAGTTCCATCACCTTTTAAACCTAGTTCATAAGCAATCTCTACTTTATTAGTTCTATTAGTCGTAAAAAAAGTATCCGCTCCAAAAGATGTTCCATCGTTGTTATACTGTATTTGGCCTGCATTACCTGCTGGATTAGCAGCTGCGCCAGATATAACAAGGTCACCAGATCCTAATATAGAGTTACTGTTTATAGTTTTAATATTTATACCGCTCTGTAGCTCTTCTTGCTTACCATTAAACGTTGACCAGTTCGTAGAAGTTAAATATCCATTGACACCGCTTGTTGCAGCTGGAATACTAAGGGTTATAGCACCAGTAGAGCCAGATGCTACCAAAGGAGATGTAGCTGTTATTGAGTCTACAACATCAATAGCGTCTTTTATAGATGTTACTGTAGCATTTTTAGTTTTATTACCATCTGCAGAATCTGATATTAATATCAAATCGCTTGTTGCTAGCGTTGTTTTAGTTGGATATGTATATATTATAGCCATTATTTCTTTTTTCTTTTAGTTTTCTTACCTTCTTTTTTAGTTCCATTGCCGTCATTGCCTCTATTTCGCTTAACGGACTCAAATCTTTTATCTTTATGGTCGTAATCCTTACCTTTTAAAGAGCTTTTTCCATGTAATTTAGTATATTTTCTTCTTTTACGCTGATTTTCTGCTTTTTTCTTACGCCTGGCTGGTGTCATCGCCGCTTTCTTATCCCTCACTGCTTTTCGTTTAGCAGCTGCTTTACTTAATTTTGCCATATTTTAGTATATTACATGGAATTACTCGTTTTTACCTGAAACAATTCTTATTTATATCATATAATATACATGAATAAAAAAGAAACAATAAAGAAAATAATAGATATAATATTATATATACTTAAAATAGTCGATGCAATTATTAAAATAACAAAAGTGTGACAATAGCCTGTTACTAGGCTAGGTCTAACGGCCTAATGTCACTGTTTTATACTAGAAATATAGGAGTATAGTGCTGTACCCTAACCCTCTGATTATCAGCTAGTTATACAAACCATTTCCAAATTAGCCAGCCCCCTATGTTATTGATTATCAACGAGTTATGTTTTGCCTTTTTGTTTTAATTGTATAAATATTTAAGAAAATGTTCTAAAACTTTTGTAAATGTGTATAGCAATATACAAAGTAAATACGATGTATTGTGGATAATATAAATGTAAACAAAATAAATAATAATAATTATGCTAACATCGATTTTCTTTCTTTTTATAATGTACTCATTAATAAATATATTAAAAATAGTAATTAAAGATTAATAAATTACAGAGAGAATATGTGTAAAACTATATAACTAAAATTAACATACAAACAAAGTTACACTTTTACAAACTAAATACGAAAGCATTTGGATAATATAAATAACTAAACTAAATTAATAATAAATAAAATAAATAAATATGAAAACTAATAAACTAACAACAAAAAGATTTGTAATCAGAAAATCATTACTCGGAAATAATACAGTAATAACTTTTACAAATAAGAAAGATGTCACTTTCACTTATGATCATGACGAAATCTATTCAACATTTCAAGAAAAGTTTGAAAGTATGCCATGTTTTCAAGAGTACAAATCTTATACAAACAGTAATACTGTTCCAAAATTCTGTAGAGAATTAAGTGAAATATCTTAAATAACTTATAGTCCAGTTAGTTCTACTCGTTTACTGGTAAATCAAAAATGAATGAGTATACATAGCCGAAATGGTTGGAAGTGAGGTTCGATTCTTCACTCGGTTACAAACTAAATACTATCCAAAGTGGATAATATAATAAACTAAATAAAATTAATAACTATGTATAATGTAAATAATCCTTCAAACTGGTCTTGGTCAAAAGCCTTCGCAGAAATGGACAAAACTGTTCATCAAGCAGAAATGACTCAACAAATTATAAATCACTTACACAACTATGATGGTGGTAAGAAAGTATTCAAACAACTTGACAAAGAAAATCAAGAAGAAATGTATAACATCTTAACTCAAATATTATGAATAATTTAAATACTACAATCGATAAAATAGCAATGTCAGAATTTGGAATTCACTACTATCAACTTGGTGACAACGAGCAACAATGGTGTCATGATGAAATGGTAAATAATAAAGAGTGGTTAAAAAAAGATTGGGAAAAACCATTATGGTCTATGGCTGACAAGTGGAAAGCTGGTTTACCAATATATAAAACTTATATAAATGAATAAAATAATAATAATTACAAGTGTTGTAGCAAGTGGATTACTTGGATATAATGCAAAGAAAGATGGAACTAGAGTAGAATATGCACTCGATAACGTACAATATATTAAAAGTTGGGTACATGAAGATGTAAACAATGGAGTAATAGATAGTGCTTATGCAGAATATTACTTAAACTCTTTAAATCAAACTGAAGATTTACTAATTGAAGAACTTACAAATTAAATACGATTACTTATGGATAATAATAATATGAAATATATATCAACAGATAACTTAACAGCAATACTATATGCAGACGGTGACAAGAAACTACAGATTTTCAACTGTCATAAGTCAGAGTATGGCTGGAACTCAAGAGATTTAATTACTTCGTTCTTCGGAGTAAGTAATAAAGAATTTACGTACAAGTATGTACAAAATAAAGTAGGTGAGGTCTATTCTACTTTCAACAATCAAGAAATAGACGAATTATTAAATAAAATAAATAAATATGAAAATAAATAAAGAATTATTAATAGCAAGTATAAATGTTATACTAATTACTGCACTGATAGCATTAGCTTCATCGTGTAATACAACTAAATTAGTGAATAATAACGCGGGTCATTATGGTATTAACCCAAATATTTGTCCAGCTTATAACTAAAATTATGACAGAACAAGAAGTAATAGATAAAGTATGTGACAGAGTTGTCAATACTATATACAACGAGCTAGACTACTATATGTTTGCAGAATTAGGTTATACTGAAACTAATGACAAATATGTTGAAGATGCAGATATGTTAATAATAAAAGTAATTAAAGAACTAAACAAATGACAGAACAACAAGCAATTGAAGCAATCGCTAATGATATACAGGATGGTATCTACGGTTGGACACAGAAATGTGGAACAGAGTGGCAGAAGTGGACATATTCACTAAACCAAGCAAGAAAAATATATAATGGTGAACTAATAATAGACTTAGAAAATGGAAGTAAGTGATATAAATTATAACGTAAATCAAATAGAAGATGCTAAAACATTAAAAGCGGTAATGTTTCTAATGATACAAGAGCATGTAAAAACTATTCCTAATGATCAAGAATTGGGTATGAGAATAAGAAAAATAATAAATAAATTCAATGAAGACAATTAAATTTTACCCAAGTGACAGATCACTTATTAGACTAGATGGAAAACTTTATAAAGGTCTGACTATCAACAACATACCAGACGAGTATAACTCATGGTTTAACTACAAAGGTTTTACATATATTACAAACTAAATACGATTACTATTGGATAATATATATATGAAATGTAATCACAATATACCACAAGCAAGACTAGATCTTGGTTATACTGAGTGTGTAGACTGTTCAACAGTGCAAAAACTCGGTTGTATCGACACTATAAATCATAAAACAGGCAACTCAATACAAGTTATGTCACGTGAAGATGCAGACAAAGCTAACAAGCTTACAAAACGAGCTGGCTTTGGCATACTAAGATCTATGACTGGTGGTTCAAGTCAACGTAAAACTAAAATAATACATGGATGCTCAACTACTCAAATAGGTAGTCAAGAAATGTACGAGCGCGTAGGTAAAACTTACATGGATTACTTAGATGTTGACAAAGAAATTGCAAAGCGCTATCTCGATCGAGCGCTAGACAACGCAGAAGTATCTCAATTACAATATAATAAGATAAAAATGTTGTGTCACAAACTAAATACGATCACTATTGGATAATATATTAAATAATATATGAATAAAATAACAAAACAACTCGAAAACTTGTATTCTTGGACACAATTCTATCAAGAAAGAGGTAATAAAGAACAAATAAGAAAGTGTCAAACTGAAATCGCACAGTTAAAACAAGCGTATAATCAATTAAAATCTAATAAAAATGGCAAAAAGTAGAACGCTAAACGAAATTAGACAATCAAAAGAGTTTCAAATTGCTAAAGCTAATGCAGATTTACAAACGGAAGTAGCTAGAAACAACAATAAAAATCCTAATGTAACAACTTCTAATCCTTTTGAACACGAAGAAGTAGATAAAACTGTTGATCAAATAGTAGAAGACTTACAACCTCAAATATTTGATACTATATTTCAAATGATAAATGATGAAATGACTAAAAGATACGTGTTTGACTCATCAGAATACTTAACTGAAGCAGGTTTAGAACTATTTGAGGATGAGTGGTTTGAGTTTTATCATGAAAATCATGGTAGAATAATGCATAAACTATTACAAAACTTAAAATAATTACAAACTAAATACGAAAACTATAAGATAATATAAATATGTTATACGATAGATTAAAACCACATATTAAAGATAAACTTAAATCTCAAGCTGAAGAATATTCAGTAAGTATTAATAGTGTCTTTAATACATTAAAACAAAAACACAGTTACTCTGACTTAACTATTGAAGAGATAAGATCTATTTGTACATTTGGCGATGTATGGTATTATGATCTAACTCAAAAAGAGTTAATATGGGGTGATTGGCTAACAAAATAAATATGAACGAAGAAAAACTAGCAATTGATACATTGAAAGCACTAGGTGTTAAAGATGTAACTACTAATAGGCAAAAAAATAACGGCACAACTATGTTTGAATTACCTACTGGTGATAACATAGCTGAATTTAGCTCAGGTTATATTAGAAAATACTTAATGTCTAAAAGACCAGAATATAAGTACCATACTTGCTATCAAATAAATCCAACTTATAAAACTTCTTATAAAATGATTTGGCAAGATGGTAGGTTGCACGAAGGCACTCATAACAGAAGAATGCTAATTTATAACAGAGCTGAAAGACTAAAAAGACTTGTATTATATACTATTAAGCAAATAAACAAAGCTAATGGATAATGACAAGCGAGATTTAGCACTAATACTATTTGGGTTAGCGCTATTGCTATACACAATTTTACTAACTACTAATTTAATTTAAATGGAATCAAAAGAACCAACAAACGAAAAAATAATAGAAGCCGTAAAAAGTTATTATGGCTTAAAAATAGATGAAAACGCATGGGATAGCGCAGATGTATATGCTTATGAAGAATCAACAGTAGACGGTTATTCTGTATACGTTGTAACTCACGATATGAAAAGGCTCTCTGTAAGTGAAGATGTATACTATTATGAAAATGACGTACCATCAGCTATTATGGAGCATATATCAAACTCTAATGGATATTGTACACTATATGCAGATCAATACTTCTTAGATGATATATACTTTGATGATATGCTACTAGAAGAATTTG